>Ga0209782_1001307_pt1 | contig 12759 bp, 9 predicted proteins | sample WorMetmaBAHAMAS1_FD_187390 | JGI IMG/M metagenome (GOLD analysis project Ga0209782, IMG submission 187390) | Marine gutless worms symbiont microbial communities from Max Planck institute for Marine Microbiology, Germany - Inanidrilus... | ecosystem: Host-associated > Annelida > Digestive system >... | reverse complement strand
AACAAACAGTGACGTTGAAAATGTGTCATTTCTGCCTTAGTAATTTCGCAGCTAATTAAGGACGTAATACCAAACGGACATGACAAATTAAATAGGCTTATGATAGTGCAAGCTCCGTAGCTATTTCTTGCCAAAAATTATTAAAATTGGTTGATGAATGTGGAAGATATAGCAAGCAAAATCAGTGTTATTTTCGGTATACATCATGACTGAAAAGACCAAATTTTTGGGTTCATGTTTCCCCAGGTAGTGCAGAGACACTAGCAAGGGGCGGTGGGATAACAAGTCACCATTTAATAGCGTACTCACTCAGCAACATCTCTGCAAAAAAATTACCAAAATCGGTTCATGTGCGTTGAAGTTATAGTGTGCTACATCATTGTCTTTTTTTGAGACACGGTGTAATTTGCTAATTGCTAGGCTTTGCTGATGTATTTCTAATATGGAAATAGTCCACCCTCATTTTGGCATTAGTCTGTCACTGTTGGTCTGTCGGAGTGTTGTCTTTTGCACGCAGTGGCAATTGTTGACGACTATAACATTTTCAGTAATTTTGTGAGTTGTTGTAATCCAGCTGATAAGTCGTCGATTGCATTCGTTATTTCTTCCATCGCACAAAGATGGTTAGATAACAATTATTCCGAGTCCGGTAGCTTTTTTGTTACCTACTAAGTCTACAGTAATAAAAAATAAAAAATTACTTATATATTGTCTTAGCATAGAATACTAAAACACAGAATATTTATTAAATAACCCATCACTAAAATCCAAGATGGCCACGCCCATGTACTTCGGTCCAGAATTCTGCCTACTTTTCTACTAACGTGCTAGCAATGGACTTAGCGAATATGTTTCACTGTGTATCACTTGGACACACTCAACAATATTCTTTGCTTTACTATATTATATGCACACGCATACTCATGTCTCAACAGTAAGCTTAATGTCAGAATTCTTGAGAGTGTCGTAGACAATTAAAAGACTGTGCTGTTTGACCTATTACTCTACAATAACATGATATTAATCAGCCAAATGTGCAATATTAGTGCTGTAATGATGGACAGTCTTAGAAGTGGCAAGTGCAAAAAATGAGCCACTACTGTCTAGTTTATGTGAGCGCAAACCATCTAATTGTCTCTACACAAGGAAATCTAACACGGGAAGTTACTCGCTTGTCACTACAGTAAAACAGTGTGACTAAATAGACATGTAGCTACTTTTGGTCAGTTGCCCTAACACTTTTTTTCAACCTCGCCATCATTCATAGTTTAAAGTGCTGTGATGAAACGGTAACAGTTAATTTTAAGACCCTTTCAGTTTCACTAGCAGTATTATGCCACTGTAGTTTTCCACTTCTCACCTTTTGCTGAACCAACAGGTAAGCCAATCTGACGGCAGAGTATCACCTTCTGTGGTCACTGCGCCATGACAGAAAGTCACTGAGCAATTCTGATCTCACTATGACTGTGGCGTCTTTCTACTTGTGTCAGAACTTACTTACTCATTAACCTATCTTGCTGACATAACCCTTGGTGGATAGATGCTGCAAATATTCACCGAGGCTGCACAAGACCTATACGTAATCGGTTGACTCGCACTCGATCGAGATGACCTTAACAATGCTATTAGGTCAAAACTATGAAGTCATTTTTGGCTTTTAAATTTCAGGAAACTGAACGAAGTTGGAGTCGCTACAGAAGATCCTAGAAATTTCTTCCAGGCTGTTCCATGCATGGAACACCAGTCTTACAAAGAACGGACAGAATTGCTCGAAGATGCCAGTGCTCACTGCTGTGAGCTCAGCTTGATGCAAATCAGACTCGAGCTCAAACAATACGGAAGAAACAGATCAAAACAAATATGAGATTACACGCAACGACGACGATGCTTATAGTGCCGGACAACTGGCCATTAATAACTACATCGCATTATCTCGTTCATAACATACTGTTCGTTGTATAAACCTGCTTGTGATGAAAATCAATTCTGGACCTGTGTCATGGACGTCATGCTCATATTCTGAACGCCGGTAACAGCGGTTCCAGAAGAGCTGGTAGAAGTACGCTTGGTCGGCTCGATGCAAAAGAAGGTGTTGAGGAAAGCTACGCGAAATTTTCGACCACTGGCAAAATACATGAAGAAGTTGATTGAATTGTTGGTGTAGTAGAGGAGGGTGGCGAATGCATAGAACAGCCATCTGATGGCACCCTCTTCCGGCGTCACATCCGAAAATGCTCCATAGGCGTAGCCGAGGAAATAGATGTCGATTGGGATACTGAAAATGAGGAACAGGATGCTAATAACTATCAGCATCACAGTTGTCGACCCAACCTTCACACAAGAACATTATTGATAGTAATTAAGTGTAAATGTAAGGGTGACAGAGTCATAGTCTAAAACAGAAAAACTAGAAATGCGTGGCAAAGCCCAGCATATAGTCCGCTCGGCACCGTATATAGTGTAGCCCCGTAGCAAATACTTATGAAAAACACTCGATTACTGATCACTACAGTGCGTTTAACCCCGCCCGTAGCGAACGTAGCTGAACTAAGCATTGTAACAATTATCTACGCCATCCGTACAACTTCTTACGTCTTAATCTCTGGGGTCACTGAACTGAATCTCACCAAAATTTCACATGAGGTAGAGAATTGATGACAAATTAATATGCTCAAATCGTAATCCCAATATTCCAATTCATTTTCGAATGCCATGTCCCTTGGGCTACCGCAAAACTTATGTCAGTTTTGTAATCCCCATACATGTGACTACTTACACTAAAAGGCTGACGAAGATAAATCTAGTAGTTGCTGAGATATTCGGTCGGATAGGCCGATTTTTGCCGTTTCATCCAAAAAAGTGCAGTTGTTACCTCGCAATCTAACCATTCTTGATCATAGTTGCACACGATGTAGCTACAATATTGCCGTTGAATATTTTTGAATTGAAACTGCCATATTCCTTGCCGTTTCGGAACATCAGCCTGCCGAATGAAGGTCATTTTGCCAAATTTGCCCAAAATTGGTTGCCGTAGCAACGTCCCTTGAAGAATTCGAAAAACGGTCGAGATCAATTATCTACGAACAAACAGCTATCATTTGGTGCAAAGATTGTGAAAATTGGTCCAGCAAATCCTGAGATAATTTGTCTCTCAGTGATCATAAAATAAAACAAGAGGGCCTAGCAGTGGCTAGGATAGCGCGAGATGACGGAAGTTCTAGCACAAACCGTTCTTCAGATAGGTATGACTAATTACCAGCCGTTACGCAGTTACGCGTTACGCATTTTATAAGTTACTCACTTTTCCGTTACGCACTTTATACCGTCGATCGTTACGCACGTCAGTTACGCAAATTCTATTACGCGTTTTATACGTCGGCCGTTACGCGCAGTATACGTGGCGCCGTTTTAGGCCGATGTGGTAATTAGACGGAACGGACAGACAGACGGACACAGACATCATAAGATAAGCGCGAGATGCTCGCGTCAACTCTGGAATTACTGGACCGAATTTCACGAAATTTTCACACGATAAACAGGCATCACTTGCCCTGTTACTGCACACATTGAGGTAGTGATATCCCATTCCGTTTCTGAATGCCAGAGAGACAAATGTGGGGAGTTTGCCATTTTTTTTACAAAATTGGTTGCCATGGCAACGTCCGTTGATATATCGGAAAAAGAGGTCCTGGTCGATTCTGCACCCAAAACGCTTTCATTCGGTGAAAAGATAGCGAAAATCGGTCCAGCAGATCCTGAGATAATTTGTCTCCGAGAAATCATTAAAAAAGAAGAAAAAAATAAACTAGAAATGCATGACATAGCCTAGTGTATAGCCCGCTCGGTGACACAGTGTCGCCCCCTAGCAGGTAGTAGTGAAACATAACCGTGCTATAAAGTCTCTATAAAAAGTATCAACACAATTTATTCTAAATCTGGTGTAAATGTTGAATGAATGTTGGCGTGTAAGCTTATTTTAATATGTTTGCTTTGCTTCATCTTGTGTAACACTGCTCTCCTTCCAGTATCTACTGCCTTAACAGAGTATGTATTACTATGCTACTGGTGGAGAGGGGTGTTGCACAAGAGGAAGCATCACATTTTTGAACTAGACTAGTCTCCCACTACCTCACTTGCGTTATTTGGCCAATAGTCTCGTGAGCCTGTGGGCTCGCTGTAGCTGTAGCCACTTACATGCTAGCGGTATAAAGGCTGAGTTCAGTGGTGTGTAAGTAGCACGTAACCACGTAGAAGAAGCTCTTAAGGACAGCTGGGACCTGGTGAAAGAACAGAGAGACTGATTGTATAAGTGTGAGAACATTAAGGCAATCGGTTGCTCTGTCTTCTAGCTGTCTACAGGGTGCACCAATAAAAAACAATCCCCTATAAAATAAATTCTGTATTTCAGCCATGGGAGTACTGATTTGAGCCAAACTTTCAGAGTTTGTATGTGAGGATTCAGGCAACATATCCTGCAAATTTTATTGAAATAACTTATATGGTTCAACAGATACAGCAGTTTAAACTTTTAAGTTCACTTTTTCAAGTGAAAATACAATTGCACATTGAATATTCAGAGCTTTTCATCAACAGCTCAAGTGTTTTAATGATGAATATCAGGTGCCTATAGCTCACTCAGTATTTAAACAGAGTGTTCACAATATCATTGCCCACCAGTTGCAGTAACCCACGATCGAAATCTGTTGCAAAAATGATACAATTGCCTTATTAATAACTCGTGAAGCAAATCATTCCGTATGGTCGACAAAACAGTCATTCAGTTCAGCATGATGTTGGTCAGCTTTGACATGTGTATTCGATAGTGTTCCAGCATAGCACCCCACACATAATAATCCATTGGCATATCCATATGGCACACTTGCAATTTCATTACTAGTTCACTTGGAAAAATGCACTTTTAAGTTCAAATAGTAGTAATTTTTAAACCACAATAAATTTTGCTGCCTACGTGGCCTGAAATTAACCTCCTCTGTAAAAGCTGTACATTTGGTGAAAAAATCTGTTACAGTAACTCAGATAATTAATTTTACATAAGGGATTGTTTTTTATTGGCGCACCCTGTATAGCTATCGGACTGTCTAGTTGTTACTTAATAGTGAACTACTGAACGTGATTATTATTGATCGAGTCCGCTAAGTTTAAGTTGCCAGCTGGATATTGAACTTTCTGTACGTTGAACTGAGATTGTTGTTGAATGGTTGAAAGTTGCTAATACATGGAATGAATTTCTGGCTCACCTATGAGTTATTATAGTATTCCCCATAGTCCCACTCATCCTCTGATACAGTATAAACCAAAGCCCTAAAACAGCAAAAAAATTAAAAATGCTAAATTGTAATCATGAAACACATGCGCTAAGTTATACATTTAAATCTAGCAATTGACAGATTTAAATATTTAAATGTGATAGTGCATGTGTTTCATGATTATAATTTAACAATTTCTTAATTTCTGCTGTTTTAGGGCTTTGGCTTATACAACACTAAATAAACTGTAATCAGTTTTTTTCCATATAATGTTTATAAAAATTATGTTAATACCAGTCTAAAATACTGTTAAGTTTGTTAATTTATTTTTCATTCATATGCCCCAAAATGGATAGTTTATTGTCATATCTAACTTTCAAGTCATTAAAGGAGTCAACTTATTAAGTTGATGGCTTGCATTATGGTCCTTAGTGTTATAATTTGTTTCACATGCATTGAAAGCATAATATTCAAACATTTGCAGTAAAAGGCATAATGCAGCATTTGTAAACATTTAAATTAAGTCATCATTCATTTCCCATAGGGCCTACACTATTTTGTAGCTCTGTAATTTTTTCTTTTAATTATAAGTCTATATAACTTAGTCTAAAAAGTCTGAGATCCATGTGAGTACCTTTTTATTAATGATTATTATTATTACTTATTATATTATTATTTATAATTTTAGTAATAGTAAACACTGGGCAGTTTGCGGTTTTAGAATTGTAACTCTGACGTCCTTGAATTTGTCTGCAAACACACAGTTTGGTATGATTCAACCAACAGTGTTAAGCTTGCTCTTATCAGCAGTCATGTAGAAACGCGTAGTTTTAGGCCTAAATAAAAAAAATATAATTTCATCTGATATGTTCAGTGAGGGCCTGTACATCATCTTCCCAAATTTCGTTGTGTTTACTTGAAGTTTTGTGGAGAAACAGCCATTTTGAAATTGTTATCATCTTTTAAAATAATGGTGGTCGATTTTTTTAAATTTTCAAATACAATTATAAGTGATAACAATGACAACGATGTACGCTGAACGTGACATGGGTGTAAGCCACGTACCTTGCGACTGCCCTTGTCGTCTTTTGCAGTAACTGCACGGAGACGTTTCGAAGCGATGATCTTGGTGACAATGGCACAGTTTCCAGCAAACACGACCATGAATGGGATGAAGTCTCCGAGCAATGCGTCAATCCAGTACCAGGGACCAATGAAGAAGTCACGAAACTGGTCGTGCAACTCGCAGGAATAGTAGTCGACCTGGGTAACGTTGCCTACCGTGGACGTTTTGGCATAAAGGTCGTACGTGAAAAAGAAATGCATGTTGAAACCAAAGAGCAGGATGCAGATGACGGACCAGACAATGATGATGCGTCGACGTGAGCACAGCTCCTTGCACTTGAACGGTAGCCAGACAGAGATGAAACGCTCAGATGTCAGCAAGATCAGCGTCCACGACGACACCTGCATGCAGCAGTTTCAATGCGTGCATGCTGCTTGAGCCTTGAGTGGCAACAACTTAGCCTAGTCAAAGGATCTGCCCGAACTATAGCGCATGTTTCTTCCTCATTAACGGTGGATCAATCCCATTATTTGACAATGTATATATAGGTTACACCATTGTCTGGAGTGGTATATGCGACTGTAATGAACATATGCCACTCCAGACAGTACTGTAACCTACTCATTTCATGACCCTGGTCTCTGAGTTGCATGAACAGTGGTATAGGTAGGCCAGTATTTGTGACAAACTGTGTGCATAGGCCCCTGTGTGCCTGGCCTACAGACCACATGCACTGCAGTGTACTGTAGTATGAGGCTGCAAGTACACATGTCCAATATCCGGAAGTGCACAGCGGAAGCTCCGCCACCAGTCATAGGCAACAGATGCGTCCCACCATTGTCCTCGTTTGAACCAACGTCTGAGTACGAGATCGTCAGTTTACTACAGAGTGTGCCATCAAAGTCATGTCTTCTCGATCCAATTCCAACATGGCTACTGAAGCGCCTGTCTCCATGTATTGCCCCGGTAATCTGTCACCTTTGCAACCTGTCCATGCACACCAGCATTTTTCCACCACAACTTAAGCAAGCCTGCGTTTTACCTCTGCTTAAGAAACCCACTCTGGATGCAGACACAAGTAGTTCTTACCGCCCCATTTCTCTCCTTTATTTCCAAGTTAATAGAACGCGTTGTTGTCAGGCGTTTCACCTCCCACGTTTCACAGTTCAACCTCTTCCCAAGTCAACAGTCTGCTTACCGACCTTTTCATTCCACAGAAACTGCTGTTCTTTCTGTTCACGACGCTCTCGTTCGCTCCATAGAAATAACCAGGTGTCTCTGCTGGTGTTACTGGACCTAAGCGCTGCGTTTGACACGGTTGATCATAGTATACTTCTGTCAGTCCTGTCAAACCGTGTCAGCTGTGTTGATGGCAAAGTCCTTGATTGGTTTACTTCTTACTTAAGTGATAGAACGCAGTCATTTATCTACAACGGGAACGAGACTGAAAGTTATCCTGTAAACTGCAGTGTGCCACAAGGCTCAGTTCTTGGCCCTGTGGAGTTTGCAGCTTACACCGAGGATATCATCGACCGACCTGACGGAGCGCAACAACGTGGGGTCAAATCTTTATGCTGATGACACCCAGCTGTATGACTGCTGCCGACTCGAGAACACGACCACTGTTAGAAATTGACTGTTCAGCTGCATCACCGAGATTGCCCAGTGGTGTGCATCTCGACGCCTACAACTAAATGCAGACAAAATGGAGGTCATTTGGTTTGGCTCAAAGTCCAGTCTTGCCAAACTTGAAGCCATCGATTGTTCATTAACTGTTGGTTCCGAGATTGTTAAACCAGGCCCAGTGGTGCGCAACTTGGGTGTTCTTCTGGACGCCAATTTGTCAATATAACAACATATCAGCAAAGTCGCAGCCACTTGCTACTACCAACTGCGGCGACGACTGCGACAAATCCGTCGACGCGTCGGACCAAAAGACTGATAACTCAGCTGGTGCTGGCACTCGTCACATCTCGGCTAGATTACTGTAATTCAGTTTTAGCATGTCTCCCGCAGTCGACAGTCGAACCACTTCAACGTGTCCAGAACGCTGCAGCGAGGTTGATTTTCAACCTTGGCAGGCACAAACATACTACACCGTTCCTCATTCAACTGCACTGGCTACCGGTTCGTTTCAGGATAGTACACAAGCTGTGTGTCTTGATGCACAACATCCGAGCTGGCAAGGCTCCACGCTATCTGTCTGACATAGTGCAACCTACCACCGTCACAGCAACACGTTCCGGTCTGCGTTCTTCCTCAGACACGTCGAGCTACACAACACCGAGGCTGCGTACCAAATTCGGAGAGCGTGCTTTCTCTTTTTCCGGACCAGCAGCATGGAACTCTCTGCCTGCTGATTTACGCACCATATCGAGCATTACTGACTTTAAAAAGAAACTCAAACACCATCTGTTCAGATTGGCTTTTGACATTCTGTAAACCATTCATCATTTCTGCTTTTTATTTGATTTCATATGTAACCATATACTTTCATATTTTTGTATTTTTAGCTGTTTCGAACTTTGAGACTAACGGTTATGCACCTATGTTCTTACTCATAGTTTGTAACAGGCGCACTACAAATGTTTGATGATGATGATGATGAAAGCTAATTTCAATGTAGAATTCAGTATTTGTTTGGGTATTTCAGACGCAGAGACTTTTAAGTGACAGCAATCAATGCAGTCTGGTGTTTAGTCAGTGATATAATGTTCATTTTGGAGCGTGTAAAGTGGAATAGCTGGTCACATTCACAGTATATGCAGACAATGGTGATTAGAAGCTGTCGCAAACACGACGACATGGTTCAGCAAACATTGCCGAGAACCAACATGTGTTTGCGACAGTTGTCAATCACTATTGTCTGCAGTGGTATACAACCCGTTATATGATATATAATGATATGATGATATGATGATATATGGCATAAAAGACTGATTTGAGTGCCTTATGCTGGGACATGGGACAGAGTGGGCAGAGAGGCCAGCTTTGAGCGTGTTTGTGGCACGTCTATACCGTGCCATCCACACTGTAGACCATCTAGCATGCTTGATCCATATGATGGTTTTACTGTTATTCGGTGTGATAGACAAGTTGTTAGGGGTGAAGCTGTTTGTCGTCTAATCTCCAAAAATTGAAATAGGCCTACCATTAAATTGAATTACCTATAGTCGTTTTTATTCAGTCGAGTTGTGTCGTTTTGAGGTATGTTTTAGTAAGTATAGGCCTACATTTACATTTTAAATGTATATTTTAAGCCAGGTGCTGGTAAAAAAACGTGTAAATGCTATGATTCATCTTCTTGATTGTTTGCTACAATTTTTTATACGTGATGGTCAAAATGTAATTGTTGGCGACTTGAACTGTGGTAATATTGATTGGATAAACTTGAATGCACTAGCTGATAATGTTCAAAATTTGCTGTTAAATTTTGCAACTGAGCATGGTTACTGTCAGCAGGGGCGGCGCCACAGTTTTGAAGATGGGGGTACAATTTTGCGAGCGGAGCAAGCAAAGAAATTTTTTGACCCCCCACTTTTTGTATACCTGGGGGGTACAGGAACAGAACATTGCACAGTTTTCATTACTTCAATTATCGCAGTGTAGCACGGCAGTGCTTGCATTGTTGTAAGATCGACCAGCCAATCCTATGGAGATGGCAAAATTTTGGGGGTCAGAACCCCAAAATTAAAACCCTGAACTGATTGACAAAAATTTGGCATGGGTAATTACGTTAGCAATGACTCCGTGCATACCAAAATTCAAAACGAACGCCGCATTGGGGACGTGGTGGCGTACCCGGTATGCGTGAAATATCACCCTCGCGTGGTTTTTAGTTTTCCTATCCTATCTTACTTTTTGTGACCCCAAATTTTGCTCGCATCCCGAGACAAAACCGTACAACTGATTTTTATGCAGTTTGCTTTATATGATGTCACTTCCAGGTTATTGCATTCCTAGAGGGATAAGAATTCAGAAACTGTCCATTTTCCCCTATTTTTACTCCCAAAACAGCCCAAAAAAGGGCGTGAATAGGCGTTTTCAGGCCAAACGCACAAAATATTCACACATTTGTATTATCATAACGACTAATTATCGATTAAAACCAAATTTTGCACAGGGAGATAGTACATAAAATTCTCGTTGTGGGTTGTCCCAAAATTTGCCTCACAAATCCAAAATGGTGGCCGATAAATGGATAAACTGCTATATTTCAGCAACGGTTGGACCGATTGCTACGAAATTGTGCACGCTTAACCGTAAGGAATGTTAAACAAATCGATTTTTAAAAAAATCCAAGATGGCAGATGGCGGCCATCTTGAAAATATAAAAATCGTGATATCTCAGAAACTGTTTGGCCGATTTTGACGAAATTTTGCACGATGATACCTATTAGACCTACAGAGCATACCAGCTGTTGAAAAATAAAACTTTTAAAAATCCAACATGGCGGACGGCCGCCATTTTGAAAATTGTTAAATGCCACATTTCAGCAACCGTTTGACCGATTTTGGTGAAATTTGGTACAGAAATGCATATTAGGCCTCCCAATCTGACGGTCGACCAAAAATCTTAAGATCCAAGATGGCGGATGGCGGGCATCTTGAAAATCAAAAATTCGAGATATCTCCAAAATCGTTTGGCCGATGTTGCTGAAATTTTGTACGATAACACGTATTAGTTCTCCAGAGCTTACCAGCTGCTCAATAAATTAAATTTTTAAAAATCCAAAATGGCAGAAGGCCACTTGACAATTGTTAAATGCGATAACTCAGCAACTATTTGACTGATTTTGATGAAATTTGTATGGCGATGCATATTAGTCGTTAAGACCCAATCGGCGACCAAAAATTAGAAAATTTAATAATTTGACAATTCGAGATTGTGAATCACGGCCTTCTTAAAAATTGAAAAAACGTGATATCTCGTATGTCAAATTTTGACCAAAATGTGCTTTTTGGTGTATATTTGGCTTCCAGATCTTAGGCCTAACTTAATTAATCACCCAAACAAGTGAAGATAGATTCGAAATAAAATTTAGCAATAAAATAGCAAATATTTATGGTAAAAACTTCCCAGTTTACAAGTGCGAAGTTTTTAAAATTGACTGCTGAGTCATAGTCCTAAAACAGAACAAAATAATTGCTCAATTATAATCACAAAACACATGCGCTGGGTTTTTCAGTTAAATCTGGTGATTTACAGATTAAAATGTTACAGCACATATGTTTTGTGATTACAACTGAGCGATTATTTTGATGGCGTATAATGCTTATCTGCAGCAAATGAAATTACATAACAGTGGACTGAGTGACTATTAGGCCTATAGCGAGACTGAAACTGTAGTCCGACGCCAGGCCTGTAATGAGACATTTGTAAGGGGGACGGGGTTCGAGTGGTACCCCTGGGGCACTCAGCGGGGATCCAGGGGTTTCTCCCCCGGAAAATTTTGAGATCTGGGATGGCTGTAGGTTGGTTTTAGAGCGTTTCTGGTGTGATAATAACCACTTCTAATTCCATCGATTTCTGCTGGAAAAAGTTTGAAACAGAGCGTTTTGTTAACACGCAGGCCTAGAGATGTCAGAATGTGAAGTCGAGTTTGAATTTTGTTGTATCCCCTGCGGGGTACATGCCGCAAAAGTGAGGGGGACATTGTCCCCCCTACACCCCTCGGTGGCGCCGCCCATGGTAGTAGTAATGAAACTGGAGAAGTTTTGAGGCATCTATTCGATACCAACTTCCCAGGAAATAAACTGTACACAAATGATATAAATAACAGTAGCCATAATCAGCAGGCCTCTGCGGAGGACTGGAACATGGCTAGGAAGGTTGTCACAGAAGAGAGAGTAAGATGGGCAGTCTCTTTATTTGTCCCTTACAAATCTCCTGGCATCAATGATATATTTCCAGCCCTCCTACAGAAGGGACTGGACATACTGATCGAAACTATGGTTAAAATTTTTCGAGCGTGTATAGCCTATGGATATATTCCTGTCCAGTGGCGCACCTCTAGAGTAGTATTCGTTCCTAAACCAGGACAAACGGACTACACCTTGGTTAAGTCCTTTCACCTCATCAGACTAATGTCGTTCTTTCTAAAAACAGTTGAACGACTAGTAGACAGGCACATCAGAGATGATATTCTAACCAGATATCCTCATGTGCTCCGAGCACATGGAATGCCAGAAACTGCACTTCAGACGGTTTACCAGGCAACTGTTATAGCTAAGGTTCTCTATGGCACTAGTGCCTGGTGGGGTTTCACATCTGCATCAGACAGACAGAGGATTGAAGCCTTCGTTGGTCGTGCCAAGAGATGTGGACTCTGTCAAGCTGATCTACCGCCAGTTACACTGCTTGTCGAGGATGCCGATGACAAACTATTTGAGGCTGTGTTACGTAATCCAGAACATACTCTACAC
>Ga0209782_1001306_pt1 | contig 12763 bp, 11 predicted proteins | sample WorMetmaBAHAMAS1_FD_187390 | JGI IMG/M metagenome (GOLD analysis project Ga0209782, IMG submission 187390) | Marine gutless worms symbiont microbial communities from Max Planck institute for Marine Microbiology, Germany - Inanidrilus... | ecosystem: Host-associated > Annelida > Digestive system... | reverse complement strand
ACCACCCAGACGGAAACACGACCGAGATAACGCGACGCCAGTTACAAGGCTATAGGAGTATTACCGGTATCGCCGCAAGCGACGGTGAGTCGGTGACCTCATGCCGCCGCATTGACACCAACGACTGGGGGGGACGAAAGATTTTGCCGACTACGTGTCATTAGGCCCTACATAGCATTGACGAGGAGGACGCCCTGCTCTGCACGAGACTGACCTCGGCCGACCTTGCTGAGATCCTGCGTCGCCTCCGCCACTGCTATGGCATCACGCGCAGTCGGCACATGCCCCAATTGCGGGCGCACGCGCCGTAGGGCCTATAGGTCCGGCCGATTTCACAGTTTGCTATAATTGTATACCGACCCTGGAGGGCCTGGACATTTTTTGAGATGCTGTAGGCCCTACCCGACGCGAACCCGCCCTGTGAACAGCCAATAGGAGTGCGGGCCCACGTACACCCAGGGGTTCTGGAGGATCGCGGGAAACCCCGGGGGATTACATGCATTTATGTGCGGGACAATAGGGCAAAGATGGGTGAACATGCTGTCACTGTGTGACACAAGCGCCTCGTGCAACTGTATTTCGCGTGAATTTTTTTTTCAAACAAACCTGGCCAGGATGACGTCTCTCGTCCCCCACAAAAGGGACCCAAAACCCCACAGCGGCCAATTAACAATGCAACGCTGAACATTGTTGGCACCGTCAGCTTGAACGTCAAATTGGCAGAGGTGCTTCCGTCGCAAACAGTTTCCTTTTAAATGTCACGACATCACGATTCACGAGGAGCGCCGTTAAAGCTGCGGCATATTCTGTGGAAATAGGGCGTCAGACGACGAGGATGCCAGCGACTAAAGACCATCTCGAGATGTCAACACGCACAACAGCTCGACTGCTCGTGGAATGTGTTATGTAAAGAACAACCATTGAGTATACATATTCTGGATATCTATGAGCTATGACAGTTACGAGGATGTCGGGCGTGTCCGGGAGGATGCTTCGAGGAAACTGATCCCGTGGAATTTAGGCTTACGCTCATAGCAACGACTGACTGCGCACAAAGAATGTATAGCCGTTAAACGAGATGATGATGATGATGATAGCGCCGAAGCGGCTTCGCCGCCTATATATTCTGTGCTGCGCATGCGTAGTTATTTCCGGTGCGTTCTTTTGCGAAAAAATGGCGTTAAAATGGGAATGAAAGTATCTTAGCTGTGTATGAAACGTGTCATATTTTGTAAAGCAGCGTGGACACTTGCAGGTACAGTGCAATTACCTGCCTTATTAGAGCGTTACAATACTTTACTGCTGTTGCATTATTGTGTATCGGTATTCAACTAATAGATTCTGCATTTCTACGCAGTGATATTATGCATTCTACTGATTGTTTTCACACGGCTAGCCGTGTGTTTAGACAAAAAGCGAAGTGGTCGTCACACGGCTGGCTGTGCATGCGATGATTAGCCACAATTGTCTATGCATGATCTACAGCGCTACGTCGCCTTGATGCTTTTGTGAATAAGTGAAAATGTTGCGAAATAAAACAAATTTGAGTACATAAACAAAAAAAGATATAAAATAGAAAAAAAATTCACCCACCGGGACTCGACGCCGATCCCAGAAAACGCAGCAATGCAGTCCAGTGCGCTCTCAGCTGAGCTACAACGCCAGTCGGTGAGCTTGCTGCAAACAGCCGTAATGAATCGACATATATACATATATTTGGGGCGGGTGAATGGGTCCGACATCTGGAAAAATGCATTACATTGTCTGACATGTATGACTAAGCAGACGCACTGTTTCGTTTTAGCAATTTTAAATTTAAAAAGGTTAGTGCTAGCGGTAGATCCGTGATCTATCGTTAAATGCGGCAAAATTACTAGTGGTAGATTGCCAATCTATAATATTTTTACTAGAGATAAATCAGCAATTTACATGCAGTTGGATGAAAATAGTAGATATAGATCAGCAATTTATTGCTAATAAATAAACTTTATAGTGTAGATCAGCGACTTAACCCATAACAAGTGGCAGGGTCCCAACTACTGAACTGGAGTACTGCAGTCCAGTGGCTGATGGCATTTCGGAAAGACTGCAGAAAAGGAACAACCACAATATTTTGTGCATGGAAGGGGTAGGCAACCTGGCAAGGTTAAAAGGGACACAAAAATTTTTGGGATGACCTGTGTGGAAAATGGGGTATAGTACTTTTGGGCTAAAAGTTTGTACTGCAAAAGTATAAAAGTATCTACTTTCACACTGTCACCTTTCCGACATTGTTCGTCTACTTACCTACAAGGCAGCATTTTGCATGAAGTAATACTATCAATATTGGCAAAGTAATGTTAAGAATGTTTATGAGTAGTTGTATAATTGATTGTTGCAGTGCACAGAAGTGTCAGTGATGGATGAGAACATTGAATCACTAACAGTGTCTACTGAACACCAAACTGTGCTGGATGAAGAGGGAGCTGATAAGACAGATGATGTGCAGCAGAAGGATCAGTTTTCTTGTCCATCGTGTGCGAGTCGCTATCAGCAGCCACGTGTTTTGCATTGCCTTCATGTGTTATGTACTCCATGTCTTGAGAAACTTGCATCCAGTGAAGAGGAAGGAAAGAGTGTTGGGCACCGACCTGGTGACAATAAAGTCATGGTCTGCCCGGTGTGTAAGCAGGAGACCCATATTGGAGCAATTGGGGAGCTGCCATTAGATGTGGTCATCATGAATATGATGGATATGGATGACATACGTGAGATGAGAATGCTGTGTACTAGTTGCAAGGCTCAGGAAAATGCTGTTGCAAGATGCAGTGATTGTGCAAGCTTCCTCTGCCCAAACTGTGTTACTGCTCACAAGTACATGCGCTGCTTTGAGAATCACAAGGTGAGACACGTTGCATCTATAATAAGAAGCAGTGCAGTACTGATAGCTATCTGCAAATGTGTACCTATATTTCAGGTTAATTCTATTATTAAGCGGCAGATGGAGGAAGTTGATAAAAGATGGTTGATGATCATGATAGGTGTGAGTGGGTGAATGTTTCTTCTGGTACCGGTTTACTCGGATAGTCCTGGATAAAAGGCCATATAATGGTTGTTGTTGTTATTGTTCTGTTATTAATCAGTGTTACTGTTGCAACCTAGTAGTGGGCCATTTTAATCTGTGGAACTGATTATGTCTTTAGCAGTTAAATGAACTTTAATTTAGTGACTGATGAACAGTTGTAAACCAATCTCAAACGGAGTTGATGAAAAGCAAATGTGTTGGCTGACTGTTATAATTGACATATTTGTCGTTGGCTAATATTTTCCTGCCTGCTACGTGTTGTCAGTGGGCAAATTGCGGAAACACCAAGGGATGGATAATGTCTGGTCTCTAACTTGGATAATGAATAGGTTTGTCACATTTGGCTAAACTTGCAACATGTTCATTGGTCATAATCAGCTCTATGCTTGTTTACCTCCAAAAGCTGTAAATTTTCCGCTGAAATACATTTGTCTTATTTTGTATTTGTCTGAAACAAATTACAAATGCAGCTACATTGTGATATGTGAATATGCTTGTTAATATGTCAGATTAAACTATGTTGCAGGTGGAATCATTTGAGGACATTCAGAAAGATGTTGGTATTGCTATTCATAAACCCTTTTACTGTTCATTGCATCCTGGTGAAAGTGTGAAATTCTTCTGCATCGGCTGTCAGGTAACAGTTGTATCATTGACCTGCGTTTTTAGTATGTTTTAACCAGCCGGTATCTACTTCATGAAATTTGAATTACTGTCTTTCTCACCACTGTGTTTGCTGTCAGCAACAGAATATGCAAGACCTTTCTGTTCTAGTGCCTCTCAGTATTGATACAGCACTTGAACTGTGTTCTTCTCACTCTTTTTTGTTGATGAAGTTTCCGCCAATGGTGTTTGTTTTTAGCTTGTTGTTTTTAGTCCGCCAGACTTACACACCTGAGGGCAAACAGCAAATGTAAAATAAATGATGCTTATTATGATGACGACGATAAAAAATAAAATGCTGCCTAAGTAGTTTGTTGATTATTAATGTTTTAACGACATGCATATGGCTGATAATGCATGCAGTCAGGTGTTAACTGTGTGTGTGTGTGTGTGTGACTGTTGGTTTTATGTGGATAGATTCCAGTGTGTAGCGAGTGCATGCTGTGCCTGCACAAGATGCCAGAGCATACATGTGAGCGCATCGCAGACGTAGAAGAGAAGCTGCTGGACGAACTGCGTGGCATTGTGGTTGAGACGAAAGACAAGATAGCATCGTGTGAGGCTGCATCAACTGATCTGGAGTCCGTTCTGTCTGAGCTACAGCAGCAACGTGATAATGCACATGATCTCATCAAAGAGTCTTACCAGAGCTATAAGTCAATGCTGGAGAAGCGTCAGGTATGACACTTGAGGTATTATTTAAGCCTGTTGATGTAAGACAGCAGATATTGGCCGCAGTTATGCTGAATGCATGTGCGTATGGCTTTGTAATTACATGCACTTGCGTAGAACCATATTGTCACAGAGGCTTATTATAAGCTGCAATTTTTCATCTTCAGATATCTACTGTTGAGTTGAGCATAATACCCTTTTTGAAAATTTTGCAAATCAGTCTCGTTACATTTGTGACATAATGGTAGCATTGCTAAGATGAAAGTGGACAGTTGTATTGTGCACACTGCACAGTGTTAAGTGCCGGCATTTTGTCATGGGAAATACGATACTTTGATGTTTCTAAGTTGCGATAGAACTCATTCTGCTATATCTGCTTGCTTACTTACAGACAGGTATTGTGGAATATGATGATGATGTCATTTTATGCACTTTTTTATTGATCGTTGCTTTTCCGGTCTAACTGCTGATTAGTGTAAACTGTTTAAAGTTTAAAGATTTAAGATACAGTGTACATTGTGAAGGTATTTTTAACATGTTATTGTCAAGAATTGCCAAATCTAAGGAATTGTATGTGTAGTTTTTGTGTACATGCTTCAGTTACGCAGATGGTTGAATGCCGAATGTGCAAATGAGGTTAACAGTGCAGGCTTGATAAAATTATGCATATTTATTTGCAGTCATAACATGGATGTTCTATAACAGAAGCGACAGCCAATCTCTCGTGATTAAAATTTTGGTCACAAGTGACCCCTAATTGATTGAGTTAAGGTTTTATGTCTCACTCGATACAAAGTAGCTAATTTGGGAGATGTGCAAGTGACCCATAAAACTTAGTTTGTGATACAGGCATTAGTAATAGCACTGGCACTGTGTGGTTAGCAGTAGATTAATTGCAGAGGTCGATGGCTGCCAGTGTGCAAATCTGGGTTGTATTTAGTCAGATTCCCCACCATGCTCCCAAGCCATAATGGACTAAATTGTGATAACCTGCAAACAGTCACTGGTTGTACAGGGTGCGCCAATAAAAAACAATCCCTTAGGAAAAATTAATTATCTCCCTTACTGTAACAGATTTTTTCACCAAATTTACAGTTTTACAGAGGAGGTTTCAGGCCACACAAATTTCGTTACAGTATTTATTGTGGTTTAAAAATGACCATTATTTGAACTTAAAAATGCATTTTTCTAAGTGAACCAGTAATGAAATTGCGATTCTGGTGTAAAAATAATAGCAAGTTTACCATATGGAAATGCCAATGGATTATCATGTGTGGGATGCTATGCTGGAACACTATCAAAGGCACATGCCAAATCTGACCAACATCATGCTGAGCTGAATGACCGTTTTGTCGACCATACGAAATGATTTGCTTCACGAGTTTATTAATAAGGCAATTGTATCATTTTTTGCAACAGATTTCGATCATGGGTTGCTGCAACTGGTGGGCAATGATATTGTGAACACTCTGTTTAAATACTGAGTGAGCTATAGGAACATGATATTCATCATTAAAACATTTGAGCTGTTCATGAAAAGCTCTGAAAAATTTGATTCGTTATTCGTGAATATTCATTGTGCAGTTGTATGTTCACTTGAAAAAGTGAACTTTAAAGTTTAAACTGCTATATCTGTTGAACCATATAAGTTATTTCAATAAAATTTGCAGGATATGTTGCCCAAATACTCACATACAAAGTCTGAAAGTTTGGCTCAAATCAGTACTCCCATGGCTAAAATACAGAATTTTTTCTAGGGGATTGTTTTTTATTGGTGCACCCTGTAGATACTGGTCTGTATTTTTATTGCAGGAAGAATTATTGAAGGAACTTGATGAAATACATTCGGCCAATGAGCTGTCCATCATGGACATGTTTCATAGCATAGAGAAAACTGTTGAAAGGATGGAAGACAGCTGTCATTTCACGGAACGCATTCTTGAGCATGGCAATGGTGTAGAAGTTTTGTCGTTGAAGAAACATATCAGCATACAGCTGTTGATGCTGCTGAACAATATTCCACGCCCTGAACCAAGTGTGAAGATCGAGTTTCATACGGACACGGACAAGTTCAGTGTGATGATGAAGATGGCATTTGGTCGCTTCAAGAGACCAGATGAGCTTAATATGGTCAGTCTTACTATTGAGAGTGTGAAACCAGTATATATTCTGCACATTTCATTTACATTTTTGTTTGTCAGAGCACCTTTGCAGCATCCGTCAACTCCATTCTGTCATTTTTTCGTTAAATGTGGCTTTAGTCCCAAGGAAAGATATTTTATGCTGATTTCTGTAAATAGTTGATGCACATAAAACAGAATGGTAGGATATTAGTAAAGTATAGTCTTTTGTATAATGTTTACATGTGACTTAAGTTGGGAATTTTATTATTTGGAGCATGCTTTCACTTTAATCTGCATGTGTGTCCTGTATTACTAAGGTCTAAAAAAGAATTGGAGTCATGCATTTTTATGGGCACATCCATTCCTAGATGCCATTAAAAGTGAACACTTCTGGCCACAGAACTGTATGGTTCCTGCCGACTCGGAAAGTTCGACTTGAGATCAGAGAACATTTGGTGATGGGGATAATGGCATCTGTCTTCAAATTGTGTGACTTTTACATGATTGTGTTTCTATATTTAACAATTTAAAACAGAAGAAAAATGTAAGGCTTTTTATGCAGTACATCATTTAAATACGCATGGTGTTGACCAAATAGTGTAGGAGAGGAGGAACTGATTATCTAGAAATTTACTGGCATATTTGAGACGTCAACATGAAAGAGTTGGAATTTGAATACAAAGTCGGAAAGTAAGCCCAAAATCCCCAAATTGTTAATGTGATTTTCGTTGGCACTGTTGTGTTGTGCATCAGATGCAGGTGGCTATGAATGAGTCTTTGCAGTCAACTCTTGATGGAGGAGATCAGCTTGGTCTCGTTGCCGTACCTTGCACAGCTATGACTGCATCAGTCAACCCGGCATCCGCTGGACTCATTACCCAGACCATGGCCGACCTGATTCCAGGCCTTGCTGGGCTCACATTGCCGCATGATCCAGCTGCTCCTGTTGGCAGACCGGTCGTTCAGTCAAGCAGTGCAGCATCGGCAAACGTCATTGGCGGTTTGCCGACACAGTCGTCAGTGCCTGCGGAACACTGTGTGGCCAGCATTACAGGACGCACACTGTCACGCAACTCATACAGTCCGATGTCAGACAGCGGCATATCAGTTGATGCAGCAAGCACCGGCAGCGTGGCAGCGGCTGGCTCTCAGGCACTCAGTGGTGCACTGTCCAAGCTTATTACTTCCTTGCCATCTAGCTCTCACGGTGAGATGCACTGTGTTGTGTCTTTTGTTGCCAGTTTGCGCTAATTTTCTTGGTTATTTGAACATATTGTTCATTAGACTTTTGTCTTTATAACACTTATAGTATAGTTACGTTGTTGAATGTTGTGGAATTGTCTAAATAGATATAATTGGGTTTTGTCACACTGGGTGCATTTCACTGTGCATAGCCTAGATTTATTTGTGCTTATCTGTGTGTATTTTGTGCTTTTGTTTTTCTTACTGCATATATGTTGTGTTATTGTCAGCACAGTGGGGTGGATCTATTGGGATTGAAGCACAGTCCTTAGGACCTTTCTTCCTTCAGTGCTTTGACACTGTTGGTTGGGTCTTTTGACCTATAAGACCCGTCCCCGGTGTGACCTATAATGTGTTTGGTGGGACGTTAAACCTTGCTGAATTCAATTCAGTTCTAAATAAGATATACTGCAGCATCACTGTTGTTTCGTATATATTGTAGCCATCTTTTTCACATATTTAAATGTAAGATCTGTAATGTTCGTTGTTGAATACAGTGCAAATAAGTGCAACTGGGGCAACAATTGGTGGTCTGAACTTCAATAATTCATCGTCAGTTGCAGGAGGAAACCTGTCAGCGCGTGGTGTACCTATGCCGCTTGCACCAGTTGCTGATGCTGGTAAGAGCTGGTTTATTTTGATGGTTGTGATAAGTTATTTGTGATTGACCATTGGACACAGTGCAGAATATTTGCAGACAGATGATTTTGTAGTTTTTGTTGAAAATGTGATGGGTTAAGTTTTTGAATCTGATACTGGTTTCAAACAGTCAGCATAAAGGGAGCAATAGTGCTGCTACAGTTGTCAGTTGGTTTTGATCAGTTTGAAAACAGATCATGGTTTCGGTTTACGATGAATGGGTACGTTTGTCATCAAGAGAGGTGCGTTGATGGGTGAGTGGTGGCAACAAGCGTGGTCTCGTTACTGGAGTGCACAGTGAGAAGAGTGAGTGAAGTAACATTATCTGACTAGACTGAGGCCAAGTGGGGTGTTCTCGATGAAATGTACATGTAATTAAACTGTGCACATTTAGTGTAGCTTATATATATATATTGATTGCTGGCTGAGATGATAGCAATCATCGAGTGTCCTTCAAATGCTTCGGCCTTGATGTTTGTACTTTATTTTAGTATCAGGTGGTTGTGGACCTGTTAAAAGTGACATGCATGTTTAGTAGTATGCTATGCGTCTTGCAGGGAAAAGTGATTATGTTGGCCAAACATGTGAGTGGTGTCTGAGCCAAATGTCTGCCAACACCCGTATAAACGTCTCCCTGTCCGTGCCAGTGCAGACAGTCCAGACAGTCCTTTAGATTAAGAGATCAAAGTTATACATGTGAGAAGTACATATTGGCTGTGTTGTACAGCTGCTCTTGCTGGACTGCTGAGTTCGGTGACGCCCACGACACCGCTGCCGCCTAATACTCCACAGCTGGCTGATCTGAACGGTCTGTTCAGCACAGGGCAACCAGTTGGACACCAGCTTCTTGGTGCAAGCACTGCAAGAGATAGCAGTCCAATCAGTGCTGCTGTTGCTGCTGCAGGACTTCTTGGTGGCCCACAATCGTGTAAGCTGCACACTGTTAATGAATGTCTTTAAAGTGAAGATTTTGGTTTAATTTACCTGCGATCTGCTTTGGATAATGTTAACGTTTCAATGAATCTTCGTGCTTATTAAATGAATAAGTTCACATGCTGGCAGTAGCCGATGCGTGGGTAGAGTGAGGTGATCAGTGATGTCTGACTGTATCTGTCACGCTGTCTAATACCAAATTTCATAGAAGTACAGTGCATGGCAGTTGCTCGGCATGCATTGACTTTGAGGTCAAAAGGTCAAGGTCAGACAGTTATCAGATAGATAATTTATGTGCTACCAGCGTGGATATGCAGGTCGACTGCTTGGGTTTCTAGTTAAATTTGTTATACTGCTTATGTGAATTTACTGAAATTTAATATGGCAGAATGTTTTTGTAACTCTGCGGTTTTTTCGTCTTGTTCTTTACTCTTGATGTATGTACTGTGACATATGCTGCTGCAGCTGTGCCGCTCAATGGTACTGGTTCGGTTGCTTCCCCAGCTGGGCTATCATTTGGTGTTGCCGATGGGTCTGGAAACATGCGTGCAAGGAATAAAATCACTGCAATGCAGATAAGGTGAGTGTGTGGAGAATGCCGGCATGTGTCGGGTGTACTGTTTTCACTGCTGTTTGTTAGCAAGAAAATTGAACAAGTTACAAGTGGATTTACTCGACAGTTGGATAGTTTGAGTACCAGATTTTACAAGTGATCAAGAACATATTCGGATACCCAGTTGACAGATGTTATGCTAAGACATGTTATAATATATAGGCCTGCAAGAAAAGCAAGGTGTCATGCTCACTGTGGATACCATGATTTTGTGCATGTGCTGTGATATTTGGCCATTGCCATGATTTTGTGACACAGTGTTGATTATTGGCAGTATGTACAAAATCAGCATAGTGGCTGTGCTGAAAAGTAGAAATTGATTGACTCTAATGTCAAGCCACTGGTATTTTGGTTTTCAAACAGTAACGTTTCTACAGCTGTTTAGTGCACCATACATTACTTATCTGTACCTTATAACGTAGTGAGGTGTGAGCCAGTACACATCTGTTGATGTTCCACGGTGGCAGAAATTTTCTTTATACGAACTTGGCTCGCCAAATAATAGCAGCACTCAAGGCTAAGGATTAGACTAAGATCAGTGTATTGCTTGATGTGAATTTATCTTTTTTTGCCGTTAGACAAACTTCTTATTTTAATATTATTTTCATGGCATTTATGTTATATATGGATGGAGCGGCATTATGTCATGTCAGGACTGTTTTTATACTAGTTTTGCTGCTTTGCATTTACAGTGCAGCCAGGCAGTTACTCTGAAGGAAACAAATAACTATATGTATTGAATGTCATGATTTTCCCAATTTTCCTCCTAAAATTCTGTCTTGTATGTATTTTTACCGTGATTTTCTTGCAGCTTCAAAGATGATCTTACAACATGTCACGAGTCATTTCTTAAATTTGGCTTAGGACAATCTCAAATGTTTTTTGGCTGTGACTTGCAGTAAAGTACTTAGAATGTCCTGCTCTGTTTACTATTTCATGGTCTTTGGTGTTGTTCATTACACTTTCAAGTTACCGGCTTTTGATTGTGTCTGCAGTCGTTCTCCTTTTCCCAAACATTTAAGAATATTTGCCAATTTAAACTGTAGTTTTCCCGTCACATTTTCTGTAGTTATTAACATAAATGCCCCAGTAGTAAAATGTGTTGTAAGACTTCATCTCTCTGTGATGTTTATCATTTCATTTTACATAGTGCGGCACTGCGGCACAAAGTATCACCCTAAAGATTTTTGATATTTTCTCAGCAATGGCTTCGCATTTCATTTTGAAATTTTACACATTTATTAAAACATCCTAGATGAATATAACTGTAGCATTAGCTTCTAAAAATCATCTGAAATTTATAAACCATGCAATGTAGCTACCTCTTGATTTTTTGCATTTCAAAATTGTACAGGCAAGCAAATGTACCGTAAGTAAGATGGTGTTATTCAAACAACATCATAGCCAAAGATCAGTGCATTGTCCTTCAAATTCGCTGTACCTAAACCCTATAGACTTCCATGTGTAGGTAAATGCTGTGGGCGTATCATACATGCCATCAAAAACCGAAAAGTCGTCTAATTGAAAGAATTGTTTTAGTCAATCTGGGACAGCTTGCTTCAGGAACTGATTGACAAGGTTGTGAACGAATTTCGAAAGCGACTAGGCTTGTGTTGCAGCTAGGGGTGGACACTTTGAACTTCTCAGTGACTGTGGTATTATGAAAATGAATTTATAACGTTTGCTGATGTTGTTTAACACTGCATTTGCTGATAAATTTTTTTAATGCAAAAATTCATGAGGTAGCTATGCCACAGTGTTTATCAATTTCAGACAATTTAAGATGTTTAGAAACTACTGTTACAGCTATTTACAAAGGTTAGTAACAAAAATACGTAAAATATTCTATAACAGAACCAATTTATCATTCATTATCGACGTTTCGACCTCCTCTCTGAGGTTTTCATCAGGACTGACTTCCGGTTTTTGTTGTCAGTAAGTAAATTGTATATCGTAATCATGAAACTGAAGTAACACTGTATATAACTTGTAGAAGCAAGTTTGGCCAGCTGGGTCCTGGGAAAGGACAGTTCAACTCACCACATGGTTTCTGCCTCGGTATGGATGAGGACATCGTTGTGGCAGACACCAACAATCATCGCATACAGATATTTGAGAAGACTGGAGACTTCAAGTATCAGTTTGGACAGCCTGGTATTCATATTTCACTGGCATTTGTTATATATCACTTTGTTAGCACATTTCCAATTAGACATTTGGAACAAAACATAGCCACATGTTACGCACACACACATACACTGGATAACATCTAGTTTGCAGACAGATCTGCATTAGGGTGGTTCTCCCTTCATTTTGTGTTAAGTTATCCTAAAAGAAAACTTTTTGCTTATGGGCACCAGGAAAATAACTGTGATGTGCTTACCCAGTGTGGGCACCGGGGGCCTGATAGGCCTTGGAAACACTACAGTTTGGTGCTATATAGATTGTTTATGTGTTTATATTAGAAGTTGCTTTTTTCTCTTGTTTATATTTTCCATTCTTACTTCTGCTTTTTCTTTGAGAATAGGCCCACTCCGTTTCGAGATCGGATGTTGTAAGAGGCGGGTTATAAGAGATGTGGGTTATAATTTAATTTTGTTTTATTTTATAGTTTTTTTGTGTTCACTGATTTGTTCATTTAATGGTTCTATATTTAGTTTTGTGTTAGCCTATATGTATGTATTTTTGTGGTTCTTTCTCTTGGCTTTGATTTTGATTTTTACCGCGTGACAGCTATGCTAAGCGCGGTATATGCCGTCGTCGTGTGTCTGTGTGTGTGTGTCTGTCACACTCCGGTATTGTATCAAAACGGCT
>Ga0209782_1001305_pt1 | contig 12765 bp, 11 predicted proteins | sample WorMetmaBAHAMAS1_FD_187390 | JGI IMG/M metagenome (GOLD analysis project Ga0209782, IMG submission 187390) | Marine gutless worms symbiont microbial communities from Max Planck institute for Marine Microbiology, Germany - Inanidrilus... | ecosystem: Host-associated > Annelida > Digestive system... | reverse complement strand
ATTTTAGGGGATTCCCTCCTATTATTTCGCATAGTCGCTGAACTTTTTGGTGCACTATAGGCCTAGTGCGATTGAGTATAGGCCTACTCGTTGTTGTGCGACTTTGATTTAATTTACGGAACTTAGTAGCTGAAGTCTGATTTCTTTTCTTGATAGGACACCAGTCTAACGTACCTCGCCTAACGAGATGGAATTGTGCTCTAGAATACTAGCCGAGATAGAGACTGGGGATTCAGGTCCGGGGGTCCCCGGTCCCCCACCATAGGAAGTTGAAGGCTCTGGGGGTCAGTCCCTGACAGTGCTCTATTACCGAAGAAGCCGGGGCAGGTCTCTCACACCCAAGCACAGCAGGGTTAATGGGGGCTACCCTGAGGGCCCCGATCGCTGGCCCCTTCCAGATATCCGGAACGACGGGCGCTGTAGTTAACCTGGACGTGCATATCGATATCGAATATGATCTTGCGTTGGAGGCGGGCCCCGAGGTTAGGCCCACTCAGCCTCCTCACCCGTCACTGATTGTTGATGTACCTTCTGGTTATCCGGAAGACTTAGGAACCTTTAGTACACCAGACACGCTTGATATTGAGGATATACCGAGTGTTGATGTGACGCCTTTGTCGTCGATTGCTATTTCCGGTGTAGATGCCACTCCATGTTCTGACATGTCTGTGGCTAGGTCTGTGTCTGTCGGCTCGGGTACATCAATGTCGGTCGATTTTGATGATAGAGCTAGAAAAATTTATGATACTGTTGCTATGCCGGAAATTGAAGACCAGCCAGCAGGTTTAGGCGCCCGCCCGGTTTCCGGAATTCCTTCACTGGCGCCCAACGTGAGGCCCACCAGTTTGGGTGACATCGCCTCTGGTGGGTTCCCACTCACGGCGTTAGGCAGGTACACTGATACCGATGATTCGTTCGCTCAGGATATGTACTGGACCCGTGCGTCTAAGAGAGATAGAGGTGTTGAGTCTGATTCTGATCTTTCATTTACTGAGTTCGACTCTCGGTCTGCGCTTGATCGTTATTTTGCGGAAAAGGGGATTAGAAGGGGTAGTGTTGCTGCTGCTAGTGTGGATGAACAGGTTGGACCTCGCCCTTGGACCTTGAGGCGTCCAAGCCCTACCCAAGGTGGTCCGCGAACTTCATCTCAACCAAGCCAGCTGCCACCTTAGTTCAAGAAACCAAGGACTCCGCCTCCAAGGACAGTCGTAGCCACTACTCGCACGGAAATGTATATGAGACATACCAGCCAGGACATGACGGTTACTTCTCCAACGGGTCATCGCCGTTCTTCATCGTCATCATGCTCTACTGGTTCGAGGATTCCTGGTCCACCTCAGACTTCTCCGCGCTCCAACGTTCAGCAGTGGCTAGATGCTCTTGACACGCCAGCTCCTCCGCCTCCTACTTCAGTCGCACTTCCGTCGCAACCGGTATCCATGTGTTCGGCTGTGACTAGTTCCATGCCGCTTGGGTATTCGGCATCCCAGATGGCACCTCAGCGGGTACGCAGCTCACGCCATAGCCACACATCACGCAGGTCACGCTTCAGTACCACTTCAGCTACAGTGATCCAGGGTATGATGGACTTTTCTTCCCAGATGACCAATAACCTCGCTCATCTATCAGAAGGAGTGAGGGTGGATGCTGCCCACGGGGAGGATGCCACGAGTCCCTGGCCCGTGAGCAATGTCATCGCATCCAAGCTATCAAACGAGAGAGGGCACAACGGGAGGAAGCTTTGGAACGGGACAAGCTGCAGAAATAGGAGACCCTTGAACGGGAGAGGATGTTGAAGCAGGAAGCCAAGGACAATGACTCCATGCTTCAGCGACGCTTTATAGATGGTCTCTTTGATCCAGCCCTGCAGCAGTTCCTTCGCCTCCATGCTAGAACTGACGACTTTGTCACCACAGTTGCTAAAGCCAGACAGTATATGGACGCCCAGGAGCAGGCCAAGATCACTGCCATCTCTAAGAAACCAAATGTCAGGTTAGCTGCTATGGAGGACCCGTCGCCTGATAGGATCCAGCCCATTCTGGATGGTCTTCAGAAGGTCCTGCAGACAGTATTAGATAATCAGAGCCGTCCGCCAGTAGTGAATGTTTGAGAACAGGTGCAAGGGAATGGAGGTTCCAAGAAAGGCAAGGGAAAAGGGAATTGTGCACAGTTACCAGCTCCCAGGGATGCTCCTACTAGTATGGTTAACCAAGATAATAGGTACAAGGAACCAGAACAGAGAGGACGTCCTAGTGAGGCTCCACCGGCAAGGACACGAAACGATTTTCCACCGCCACCCCGTGATGATGGACGCCAAGAAAACCAGTATCAACGGTCTTCCTCAGCCGATAATCAGTTCAGGCAGCCACTCCAGGAACGCGACCAACAGGTAAGAGGACCTAGATGGAATGCAGGAATTCCACCTGGAGCTGTTGATCATCGTCCACAAGGCTTGCAGAACCGACCTCCTGGTCGAGGATGTCGTGTCTGTGGAGAATTTGGGTGCCATTCTAATTTCCATCAGACTGATAGACCTCCACCACCACGTCGAAGTCAGACTCCACCCCCTCCCTCGACCAGAACTTCGATGAATGACCCGTTACCACGTCATATTCGAGATTCATTTGTGCCATGGGAAGGATATTCAGGATGTTTCCAGTGTGGACGATCCGATTGTATCGTACGCTTGCATGACCAGGCCCCTCCACCCAGGTCTCAGGGAGTTCCGCCGTCCATGACAACGGCTCCGACAAGCTCGTCAAACTTGTCGCGGGGCCCGAGTCAGGGTGATAGGACCCCGCCAAATCCACCGCGCCCTTGGAACAATTAGACCTCACCTCTGTGGATATGGGAACTCAAACCGATCTTATTGCTGTTCACCGACAAACTCCTATCGTCAACTTCCTTGAAAACTCTGAATGTATCCTGGAACCAGCTAGTATTCCAAACTGTTACCGATATGTGACTGATGTGCAGTTCCTTCGTTCACCAAAGATACCTGTTGTCATTCAAGGTGTGAGAGTTCCCATTCTTCTTGATACTGGCGCTGAAATTTCTATTGTGAGTACTCAGTTCGTGCAAGACCTGTTTCCAAATGTTGAGTTAAGTCCGAGATTCCGAGCTGTTCGAAATCTAGGAGGTGGACTTGTTCCTGTACAAGGTCCAATTGAGCTTACTGTTGAAGTTTGTGGTTTGACGCTTGTGCATCCGTTCTTCTACTATGAAGGTAATCCAACTTTTCTGATGGGGATTGATCTCCTCACCAGAGCTGCTCTGACGATAGACTGTGAGTTACGTTGCGCTTGGTCCAAGCACATGCTTGGATGTGACTTCTATCCAGATCTGGTAAATGTCGCTGTACGACCTACGTTATCTGTGAATACTGACCAGTTCTTTGACACTGTTCCGCCTGTATCGTCTCTGTTGTCTGATGTTGCGCCTGACCAGTCACAGGAAAGTGCAGTTGCTAATAACACATTGACCCAGTTTTCGATGGCCCCTGTTTCCCCGGTATCTGTGTCTGAGTCTACTGCTGTATCTGTTCGTTCTGATGCCATCGATGTTGGGACCCAATGTTGTGAATTCCCAGCTGTCACTTCCTCTCTGTCTGCTCCGTGTATGTTTCATTCTTCTGAGACTGTCTGTTGTGAAGATACTCTGTGTTCTCAGACTTCTGAGGTTTCGGTGACCTGTTCTGTTTTGGATCCGATGGCGCCACTGTTTGTGTCTCATCTTGAAATTGGTCCGTCACATATTCCGTTGTCTACTGACTATGACCAGTCTGATCCGGTAGTTGCATCTCAACTCGTGAGTGATCCGAGTTCCTCTGACTCCAGTTCTTTCTGTCAAGAGACTAGTTTGTTGCCGTCTACTAAAGACCATGATGAGGATGTTACCCTGCTGAAATCGCATTTTGATCCCGGTGGTTCTGAAATTCCAGTACAGGTGCAAGGGGTGAATGCAGACGAAGCTAATTTGGTACCGACCGTTGAAGGCCTTCCGGAACATGTGACTCAGCTTTTTCTGGACACATTTCAGCAGGCTGACTTTCCAATCGAGGCTACTAATGACCTTAAGCAACTATTGATTGACCATCAGCATACCTTCGCTACTTCGTCGGCAGACATTGGTTTCTGTTCCATTCTCCAGCACGATATAGACACTGGAGATGCGCGACCAATTAGACAAGCGCCCAGAAAACCACCCTTAGCAACCCAAGACGCTGAAGACGAGATTCTAAACGAGATGCTAAAAACAGGTGTCATAGAGCCTTCTATGTCCAGTTGGGCATCTCCCGTCTGTCTCATTAGAAAGAAGGACAACACTTTCAGGTTCTGTATTGATTATCGACGAGTTAACGCTGTTTCCAAGAAAGACGCTTATCCAATACCAGATATCCAGGACGCTTTGGATCACTTGAGAGGTGCTAAGTATTTTGCCACCTTCGATCTGTTGTCCGGATACTGGCAACTTGGCCTGACCGATAGAGCTAAGGAACGCTCTGCTTTCTGTACCCGGTGAGGATTATTCCATTTCACTCGAATGCCATTTGGATTGACAGGTGCTCCCAGCACATTTTGTCGACTGATGTCTATTGTACTTCGTGACTATCTTTGGGAAATCTGTCTCTGCTATTTGGATGACATTATAATCTTCGGCCGGATGCCACAGGAGTTGTTGGATAGAATGCAGACTATCTTGGACAAACTGCGAGAAGTCGGATTGAAAGAAAAGCCGTCGAAGTGCGTCCTCTTTAAGACGGAGATACAATATCTTAGTCATATAGTTAGTGCTGCCGGAGTCAACACAATGCCAGACAAGATCCAAGCGCTTAAGGGTTGGCCTACTCCTAATTGCATTACGGATGTTAGAGCTTTCCTAGGCCTTGCCTCATATTATCGGAAATTCGTGAAGGGTTTTGCTACCATTGCAGAGCCATTGACGGCTCTCAAGAAGAAAATGGTACGATTCTCTTGGACTCCTCAAGCCCAAGATGCTTTTGAACGACTGAAACAGGCTCTGATGGATGTGACATCGTTAGCATTCCCAGTACCGTATCTTCCATGTATCTCAAACACCAATGCTTCAGAGGTAGCGATAGGAGCCGTTCTGAGCCAGAAGATAGATGGCGAGGAACGCCAGATAGCATTCTTCTCCAGGGTCATGAACCCGGCACAAAAGCAATACTGCGCAACAAGGCGAGAACTCCTCGCAGTCATATCAGCTCTGCAACATTTCAGACACTACTTGATTGGTAACAAGGTAATCCTCAGGACAGACCATTACAGTCTAAAGTGGCTCAAACTTTCAAAATTCCAAAAGGGATTATGGCCCGCTGGATTGAGACGTTGGTTGAATTTGACATAGAGATTGAACATCGCCCAGGATTAGCGCATAGTAACGTTGACGGTGTTTCCAGACCATTCTGTAAGCAGTGTGAAGGAAAGGTTTCCAAGACGAAATGGATAGATGAACTCCAGCGAGCAGATGAACTTACTGAGCCCTTGAGTGTCAATCGGATAATCTTCCTGCCTGAGATAACTGACGATGAAGTCAAAGAGTTCCAGGCAGAGGATGCTGATCTCGGACCAATTGTAGAATGGTTAAAAGATGGTAGACAGCCCACTCCAGACTACTTGAAATCCAAATCCTTGGATACTCGTATGTTATGGGCCCAAGTTCCTGCCATTCACTTGTTAGACGGTATTTTGGTTCACAAGTTCTCAGATCAATGCGTGATCCAATTGGTAATTCCTACTGTACTTCGTCGTCGTTTGAGTTGACTCACGCCGGACCACTCGCTGCTCACCTTGGCCCACAGCGAACTCTTCAACAGTTGAGAGCTTTGTACTACTGGCCAAACATGAGCCGCAATGTCCAACTCTGGTATAGACAGTGCCAAATATGTGCCCAAGCAAAAGGTCCACCGTCTAGACATCAGGGTAGGCTGCGCAAGATAGTCACCGGTGCCCCTATGGACATCGTTGCCGCCGACATCTTGTCCGGTCTCCCCATCACCGATGATGGTTTGCGATATATCCTGGTTCTCATAGACTACTTTACCAAGTGGGCATGCGCTTTCGCACTACCTGACGCCGAGGCATCCACATGCATGCGCATCATGTATGATGGGTTCTTTGCGCAGTTTGGACTGCCCAATCAGCTACATACAGACCAGGGAAGGAACTTTGAGTCCAAGCTGTTCTATGAAATGTGCCAGTTGATGGGAGTTGTTAAGACAAGAACAACACCTTTTCACCCACAGTCAGACGGGCAGAGAGAACGAATGAACAGGACTTTGCTACAGATGTTAAGATGTACGGCAGATGAGAACCCAGAAAACTGGCCTCAGAGACTCCCTACAGTCATGGCTGCCTATCGTATGACAGTACATCGGGTTACCGGTGTCACTCCTAATATGGCCATGCTGGGACGGGAAGTCCTCTTGCCAGCGTCACTCATTGCCCGACCGCCAGTAGAACCAACGAATACCACTGTTCCATTCGTCAAAGATTTGCGAGACGTCATGCGAGACGCCCATGAGCGAATACGTCAGGCAATTAAAAAGGAAGCACGTACACAAAGGAAGTATTACGATGACCGTTCCCGTATGACCCGATTCTACGAAGGACAGAAAGTTTGGCTATACTGGCCAAAGCCACCCGTACATCAGCAATTCAAGAAGTTGACACATTTGTGGACTGGTCCATGGAAAATAGTCTTGTTCAAAAGTCCAGTTGTCGTAGAAATACGTCATGTTTCTAACGGGGTGACACAAGTTGTCCATGTCGAACGTTTACTGCCTTGTGTTTCACCTCCCACCATCGGCGATGAAACAGATGACGAGCCTGACATGGACACTCCACCAGATACTCCTGACCAGGCACAAGTACCTGATGAAACTGTTCAGGACATTCCTGGCTTGTTTGAAGAGACTACACTGCCGCAGACACAAGATTCTCAGATGATGGATTCGCGGGAACCAGACACTCAGTTCCTGGATACTCAGGACCCAAGTTCTCAGGCTTCCAGGTGATCCACTCGATTTCGGAAACTCCCAGCTTCTTTGGAACCATATATGCTTGGTTGAGACCTTGCGATCTGAAAGACATAACAACAGCTAGATTAACACCAAAAAACTTGAATATTCCAGTTTTGTAACAGTCACTTTAAAACTCTGAAAAATTCTGGGACTAACATTTTGTAAAAATGACTAGTGGAAATAGTGGTTGAATACTCTGTTTAAATAGACAGAAGGATAGACGACTACTTACCTAATTCTTTGTAAAGTTGCTTTTTGGTAGAGGCACCCTTCGGTGTAAGTGACCCGGTCAGTCTGAAAAGTTCGGGGTGAGCTAAAAACCCTCGAGTCCCTTAGGCAAGGCAGTTCGGGGTAATCTCAAACCCTTGAGTCCCTTAGGTAAGGCGGTTGGGGGTAATCCCAAACCCTGGCAGCCACGCCCAGGTTACCTGGCCAGTTCGCCTTTAATTAAGGGTACACCCATGGAAAAACTCTGGAAGTACTCTTTATAGACCGTTTTCGCTTTCATCGTTTCTGATAATGTTATACTGTAATAGTTGTACTGTACATTTTGACATAGAATAGGCAAAATTCTTTCCACCCAGCGCTTTTGGTTGTGTAGGATGGAGAAAGACAAGCCTGTTGATTCTGACGAGGAGCGCTGGACTAGACAGCTGAAAACTGCTAAGGATCCGGCTCATATGCTGGAATATGTTCCTTGGAAATCGAGGGCATGGAAATTGGATAAAGACCCTCGCCAGTTTCGTTTTGCCATGGTTTGTAATCACTGTAATATTTTTCGAGACTCTTTGGGAAGCATGCGAAAGCATCCAGAATTGTGCCCGGAACATAAGTGTCCTGATCTTACTTGTGGCCACTGCGCCAAGCGTTTTGATAACTGGGGTGTGCTTGCTGCTCATTTGAATGTCCCAGGTATGGACGTCGAGAAAGCTTGTCGACCTTGTTTCAAGCTGCCGCATGTTGTTTCACCGTCTTTTCCTAATTTTCAGAGTCGAATGAGAAAGCATGCCTTGCGAGTTGCTGGTAAGGGTACTACCATACCCAAAACCCAGATTCAGTATAATTCTTGGCAGAATGTCCATCCCTCTGATATGAAGGCTGTAAGATACCCAAAACCCAGATTCAGTATAATTCTTGGCAGAATGTCCATCCCTCTGATATGAAGGCTGTAAGACGCGAGGCCACCAAACTTCAAACAAGAACTGCTTGTAGTCTTGTTGTTGTCTCTTCGGTGAGAGGGTTGTGTAGAACTTCGCCAAGAAGCGTTTCTCTGCCCACTGCCCAAGTGGATTCTTTCTCTGACGTGGAGCCTGATGACCCACCTCTTTCGAGCGTTGAGACATCTTCGTCATTGCTCCCCCATCGGTCATCTACAGTTACTTCGGTAACTGTCTCTTCTGCTTTGCCGCCCGTCACGCCACGACCAATGCTTTTCAAAACTATGGCAATGGCGCCTTCGGCTACTGAGCACATACAGAGTTCTATTCCTCAGGCGAATCTCTTGGTTTCGGATGTATTACCTCTTCCAACCTTCCAAGATTACCTTTCAAATTGGGCAGACGAAGCTGCCGATTGTGGTCGACCCAGCGACTTCTTTTTAGGATCTGTGGAACCACTTGGTCAGCCGATATTGTCGTTGGAACAGGGTTTTACCACTCCTGTTGACGAGGCCACTCATCCCGTAGAGGAAGTTATTTTGCCTTCATTGTCTCGTGAGGAGTCAAATCTTGTCTTGGTTCGTGACCCACCTCAGGGTGAACTTTCCGAGGTTGTTGCCCCTGTGCTTTGCCCTGGCTCGGTCACCTCTACTGTCCCCGATGAAACTGTTGGTCACGAGTCAGAAATTTTGAATGCACCTAGAGTGCCTTTGCAAGAGACTCGTGTAAGTAGTTCAGATGGGGAGGGAGATGAACCTGTAAGGATGCTGACTAATACTGAAATTCAGATCAAGAATGAAGGGGGTGATATAATAATTATCTCATCTCCTGAGACTGACGATAGGTAATCCGCTTCCTCAGACATCACTGCTTTACGACGTGAGCTGTTGACTCTCAGAGGGCAGTCCCGCAGTCATTTGCGGCAACTCGCCTTCTGGGCGGATACAGTCGCCAAATTGGGAGGGGAACTCAAAAGAACTCCCTCGGAAATCGAAATAAAATTGTGGGAGAAAATGGTTGCATGTGGGGATTGGCCGCCTCACATGGCCACCTTTATAGACGTGGGCCACAAGGAGTTGGGATACCGCTTTGCGGACATGTATCGTGCTATGCTTCATCAGCTACCTCCCGAGTAGGACAGATGTTATGTTTGTTGAACTTGCCATTAGGAGTAGTAGTAGTGTTAATTGTTGTGTAAAATAATAATGGGACCTACGAGTTTCTTTTGGGCATGACAATATAGGTTTCCAGTAATCCTAATCTTAAAACTGATATATGCTGAGGTTGTTTCTTTAACCGTATGTAAGGGTAAAAAACCCATCCTTGGTGTGACACCCTTAGAAACACCCCAGGTTCGGGGTTAGCCTCTCAGAAACCCTTGAGTCCCTTTGGCAAAATTTGGTACACCTAAACCCTGGCAACAATTTGCTTCTGGTTGCCTATCGGTTTTCGGTAAGCCGGAATAAAAACCGTTCTCTCGTTTTTATTTTTAAATGGTAATTTTATTTTCACCGACTTTTGTGACAGATAAAGGGGAAATGTTACCCCTACAGCATAAGAACGATGTTGGATGTGATCTCAATGATAGGAGAACCGAGATAATTGTCTCAAAGTAGTGTAACGGTATCTTATATTTTTGGGCATAGCCCATGACGAAGTAGTTAACTGTTAGAGTTGAACACGTTTGATAAAAACGTAGTGCTGGTATATCGTATACCACCGTATATCTTACATTTTGAGTTTGGGAACTGCCCGAGCAGAAGACTTAGTGGCAACTGTCTTGCTATAACTGTTTCCGTCAAATTTTGTCTTAACTGTTGATACTGACACACGATTAGTGTTTGTGTGTCAACCGTGACGTAGAGTCACGAGACTTTTAGGTTCTGTATTTTATGTTGGTGAAAATTTGGGAATTTTGTAACACTACTTGAACCGTGTGCGAAATCGCCTGTATCTTGTAATTAGTTATAACCAAAATTTATACCGGCGGGAAGAAGATGCAGAAAAACACGGACACCTAAAACTTTCACCAGGGTCCCACCCATATTTGGATACTAACATAAACTCAAATTGACATACTCAAAATCTAGAATAACTAAATACGGTTTTCGATTGTAAAAGATATATGGCCTTTTTACTCGTATAGGACATTTTATGACACTTTGTGAATTTTAACACCCCAGTCCCGACCAACTAAATGTCACTGAATAAGCCGCCACAAAATTCCACTTTTTGAAATAGCCACTGTAAATTATAAATAATCAAATTGGGAGGAAGGAAACTTTTTAACTTTAATAACCCTGCCACCTAAATTACCCTTTTTATTAACACCTGGTAAGGTCACGTTTTGGCCACTCAAAGAGGGAGGAGCGTGGAGGATTGAGTGGCCTAAAAACATTAGGAGTGTAAGACTATGAAAATGTGATAATAAAACTGAACCGTAATAAGAAAGGAACTAATACAGACCATAAACAAAAAGTTTGGCAAAGCATCTTATCGGATGCGACCCAAAATTATGGGTGGCACCTTCTCTAAAAACGGGACTCACCTTCACGATAAAAACACTAGGAAAATATACGGTTGGTTTTCCGGATGCTGCCGAGGAATTGTCACTGGCTGTGAACAGACGTCGGACAAGACCACAAGAACGTCAAGGGAACTCAAGTACGTGGAATGATGCCTTCCGGTACGACTTCACTTGCCGGAGCCCCTACACCACTACGCGGCGCCAATGTAACCGATACTGACACCCGCCATTACAAGTTCGACATCTTCGCCGTCCTTCGTCCAATACACAGTTCGACGACTATGCCAGACACCCGAATTCACCATCTAGACACCTACAACAACCCACAACAACCCTCCATAAGACTGCGACACACATGCGTTTATCAACTCATTTCATCAAAGTCAGTAGGCGCTAGCAGTCTCATCGTTTCTTTTCATTTCACCTTGTACAGACATAATGATAAACCGTACTGATTGTGACGTTATGATGCGATACGTTACGATATAATACTTTGCGCCGGAACCAAAATCTGTTGCAGCGTTAAAGTAAGTTAATTTCTACTAAAAGTGCTATAAGCACACATTTATTCCTCACTCAAGTCCCGGATGCACACAACAACTAATAATAACAGACGTAATTGCTAATAAGTAAGTATGGTAATCTTCTCGATGTTGAAGTAGGTAAGTAACACTGTAACACTTACAATAAAATTAACTATTAAAAAATTGAAGATGGGGACTAGGTAAGACCCCGCAGTGAGTAAGTTTTTTTTAGCTTGACAGTCACCCTTTCTTGTTGTTTATGTTGTATACAGGAACGCACACACTCTCGAAACTCTGGCGTTCTGATATTTTGTGCGTTAACTGTTTGTCATGTACGACTGTTTGATATTTGTGTTATTGTAAACTGTTCATTTCTGAGGACAGAAATAATTCTAGGCAGGGGGTGGTGTAGGATAACGGGAATTTCACCTCTGTACACCACGCCACCTCCCCCTAGGATTGTTTCAACATTTTCGACTGTCAAGTACCTAAATCGAGGGTTTCCCTGAAAATCAAATTATTAAGACTAAAAGGCCTCAAAAACACCAAAATTGTACTTACCTGGAAAGCCTAAAACTTGAACGTAAAATTATCTGATACGCGAAAACTCTAAATTTTGGAAGCGACATATTTGGAACTAACAGACCTCAAAGAACTTCAAATTTTGGAACTGAAATAAGATATTAGACCTCGGAATGCTAAATTTTGCCTGATAGCGAGCTTTTACTCTGACATTGATATAAACTGCCAAACCAAAACTCATGGCTAAGAAAATCCGTGTTGTACCGAAAGGGTAGTCTTGCCACAGAGACCTCAAATTTTGGAAGATGAAAAAGTTCTTCCGCCATGAAAATTTAGGTTGTCACGTGATGGTAGGATCGCCGAGGATCATGGGAAATATTTTGCCGCAACCGGAACGCTAGAAAACTCAAGTTCTAGCCTCTTTTCTCGGACCGTGACCCTAACCCCAGGCCGATCGCCGGCAACTGTTTTGGGGTATAACTTTATAGTAAAACTTCCTCCAGTATAAAATGTGGCAACCAGCAAAACCGGAAGGATGCCCCGAGTCTTAATTCATCTTTGGCGAACCATAAATTCCTCGAAAAATAGCGAAAAGTGACGATTTACGAACCGCCTAGACCCTGACTTCGCGTACGGCAAATACGGCATTTGCGAACGAGAAGGGTCAAAACCAGAGGAAAACTGGAGTATCAAGATGGCGGATAACTGCCGCCAGATTCGGATGACCTTGATCTTACCCGGAGAATCCTAAATTTGGGAATTTCAACACGAAAGATAGCTCTGACACTCGCGACGATCGTGTTTGCCTATGCATGGCAATGCATGGCAAATTCGGCGACTTCATGGCCTTCCCAAACTTTTGTTTGTGGACCGATCCACTTCCGGTTTTGGCACGTGACGCGGACCGACCCTAAGGGTCACCCATATGAATATGGGGGAGATCGGTCCAGGGGAACAAAAGTTATGAATTTTTAAAGTTCCCCATTATAAGTC
>Ga0209782_1001304_pt1 | contig 12765 bp, 7 predicted proteins | sample WorMetmaBAHAMAS1_FD_187390 | JGI IMG/M metagenome (GOLD analysis project Ga0209782, IMG submission 187390) | Marine gutless worms symbiont microbial communities from Max Planck institute for Marine Microbiology, Germany - Inanidrilus... | ecosystem: Host-associated > Annelida > Digestive system >... | reverse complement strand
CCGCCGCTAAGATTGCGGCTGTTGACTACAACAAAATGACGTCACTCGACCAGCCTGCTTGCGGCCATGTTCGTTGGGGAAGATCTGCTAGCCAACCAACAGTTTCAAATGCTTCTGCTGTTCTGATTGGACGTTTAAGAAGTCTAGAGAATATTTTATGGAAGTCTATGGCTAAAGAGCAAAAAGTGCAATTTTGGACTGTCGCATGAGTTGCGGTATTGGTGTTACGGGACCAGCTTATTCCACCAGACAAAAACACAAGATGCCGAGGAAAAGAAACTAAAAACAAATACAGAAGAAATCAAAATATCAGCATCAGAAATGAATCAAGACACAAGGCAATTGTAGATGGTTAACTTCACCCTCGGTGCCACATTCTAATGAACTCAACCAAACAGTAGTTGTCTAACCGATGCTGCCATCTGGTGAACTTCATCAGAATACAGTGGGTGAGGTCAACTTTGGCTAAGTCTAAAGGCTAAGACTAAAGGCTAGACCAAAAGATACACACACGGAATTCCCAAGTTAAGACTGTTTGGTTCAGTTTAGCCTTTAGACTTAGCGGAAGTTGACCTCACCCACTGTCATGCTTGATACTAGCCCTCTGGCCTCATGCTATGAAAACATATCGCAATGCCATCATCGGAGGACCGAGCAACGCCCACAGGTAACATGTACAGAAAAACTGGCGAAAATCGGCCGTGCAGTTTTCAAGTTATGCGAGTGTACGGACAAACAGACAGACAGACAGACATACCCATCACAATACACCGCAGTTCCTGTATCAGGACTCCGAGCAGTAATGATGGCAATAAGTACAGACGTTTATTTATTTATTATTAAAATCGTACAATAGTACACAATGAAAAAGAAAAAAAAATTCAATGAGCAGTGAAAAGTAAAACACACATTAAGCCTGTCTGACCAGTACAAACAGAAGCAATAATAAAGTCCAACTCGTCTGAGCTCAAAAGCTGCAATGACTTATGATTCCAACGAATCTGAATGCGTTCCAGCACGACGCTCACAGCACGCATAACCCAGTCCGGCAGAGAACTATTATAACACTAACTTGGCCTAAACACGTTACATATACGATTATGTTCAACCACTGTCTGACGGAGACTAACTGGCATCTGTACGATATACACTACAAACAGCAGAGTCCTCTCAGTGGCTATACCACGCCTATAGATATCCAGTGTCCAATCACGTCACGACTAGCGCTTCTACAGAGCGTCCAATCACGTCACAGTTGCGGGGCTTGGTAACAGCAATGCTGGCAGTGCTAGATACCTTCACTTGTGCAGCGTCAATGTCGTCGTCAACCGCGGCATTCTTGTCGGGCGACGGCGATGCAACGATCGTTGACAACGGACTTGCAAACTGTGGCGCCGCTGGTGATTTGGAGTTCATGTCACCGCGTCGTGACGACAAAGAGTTTACTGTGTGTAGACTCACTGCACGACAGCACACAACGGCTCCTACCATTATGGACATTACAATCCTTATTGTATTTGCTTTATCACTGTGTTTGTTGCAAACTTGCTTGTATAACATATAGACAACAAATCGACCAAGTGGAGTTTGAGCATTATCATTCAAATAACTGTTAATAACCGACATTTCTCGGTCTGCACGCAATCTGCTATCAACCGACGCTCGTGGCCTGGTAATTATACTTGGTTGGCAGTGCAATATGGTCAATTTTACTTGAAGCAGCGTCGCGCGGTCCATCGGCGTTAGCAGATATACTTGTTTTTAATGGTAATGGCACATCAGCACATTATATGCTAATTCAGTCTCAGTATGTTGAATACAAAATCACGTAAAATGAAACAACTGATAAAAAAGTGTGAAAATCAAGGCTATCAAGTTAATATAAAACTGAGATAACAAACATTACAGTTTACTACAAAACGAGTTTCTTTAATAACATTAATAATCACAGAATTTACGATACATTCCGATCACGGGGTGTATTTAACGGCATTACAACTTCTCCCAGACGAAAGATCATTCAACGGGTGCTGCTGTTGTACACATGCTGCATAGTTGCTGGGTAGTCAATTTAAGTTGACTGCACGGACACAAGGCAATGGCAAATGGTGAAATTGAACCTGGCGTGCTAGTGGCACTTGGGTGAGGCATGTTCGGCTTCAGTGGATCACGCACCGTCTGTGTGCCAATAACATCGACATTCTGTAACAGCAACAGTGAGTGAGTGAGTGAGTAGTTTCTTAACGGCACACCAGCACATTATAGGCTATTCAGTGCCAGAAAGTTGGAGATAAAATCATGTAAACACTAACAACTATAAATAGAAACGTAAGATCAAGGCTATCAAGCTAATATAAAACTGAGGCAACAAACATTTCCTGTACAGCTTACTATAAAAATGACTTTCTGTAATAAAACCAATGGCTCTGATTGTCGACACTGTTAAAGCGCTTGCTCCTTAACGGAGCTCACTATGAAGTACTTTTTGCGAATATGCTGAAGGCTGGGACATTCCACCAAAATGTGTTTTACTGTTAGTGGTAGCCCGCAGGTCTCACATAGTGGCACATCATCATTAGAGAGTAAATAAGAATGTGTTAACGCAGAATGACCAACAGCAAATCGGCTGATAATTAACTAGTGCGGATAACACTCGGTACTGGCGTGTGGCCTGGTAGTGTAACTATTAGGGAGTTACACTTGCACTGCAAATCTATACAAGTGAGGTCTCATATCCTCTGACAATTAGGAATGTCGGATGGTCTAGGAAATGTCACATCTTGTCAAACAAAGACTTCATATTGCCGCTGTTGACGCAATTAGCCAGTTGGAACAACAGCGATGCAAGCATTCACGCAATGAAGTTAAACCGACTGAGTGAGTTAATGTTTAATGTTCCACTCGACAATAGATAGGTACTATCGGAAATGCGTGGTTAGTACTGAGAAAATCAAAATTAAAGAGAAGAAAAAACCACAACATTTTAAATCTAGACTATGAAATACAAATCATCAGACACAGAAAAAAACTAAAAGATAAAATGAACCGAGAAAAATTATAACCCACGTTTAGTCACCTTCTACAATACCCTGCCTGGAAATGGAGCAGGGCTACTTTCGAAGAAAAAGTAACTAAGAAAGGGAAAATGAAAGCAAGAGAAAAAGGAAGCATACGACACAAGTTACACAAAGCAAAAGGAAGCAAGTGATAAGGTAGACAAACACACAAACGATCTATATAATGCCAAAATCTACAATGTTTCTAGAGCACGTTAGGTTCCGGTGCCAGCACGGGGTACACAATGAATAAAGAATTTGTGAGTGAGTACTTTCTTAAAGGCACATAAGCACATTATTCAGACAATAAAATAACAGTCTACTGGCAATACCAGATAACTATACACACCATTGATCTTTCAGCCATCGCCACATCACGAGAAGGCGGGAAGTTCCTCGGCAGACTTGTGGAGAAAGACGACGGCTCAGACTCCAAACCCAACTGTTCTAACACTATACCAATCACAGTCAGTCATCACTGCATCACTGCAGCTGCTGCGGAGGCTGACACTGTACACATCAGTTCACATGCTGCAATCGGTCTTTCTCTATTTTACGGGAAATCTACATTCAGCTATCAAAAAAGCCCCCAAAAATTTGGAAACAAGCCACATCGACATCCCTGGTGAAGAAGCCACCGATAGCCGCTGCACAAAAGCATTCAACTGTATTTGCCAGGTGGCGCCGATATACAATTCCTTGGGCCAATCTCACTCACCATCCCAAACAGCAGGTGAATTGTTTCACCTGTTTTTGCACTGTGGGGCTAATCCATTCCAGCATCGCAGCATCATCATCACGCAGAGTCTGTATCTGATACTGAGATTTACAGTTGTAAAGTAAACTAGAGAGCTGATAGCAGTTTGCAAACACGCCTCACCGCTAGGAAATCACGTGTCATACGGGATCACACTGCAGTATTACCTGCCACCCAGCAGAGGTGTCAATCCCGCCTCTACCCCACCCAATTATTTACAGTCGTTTAGCAGTTTTTAACCATAGGCGACTTAAATTATTTCTATGTAATGTAATTAAGGCTGGTACTCAATTTATCAACCCAAGAGGGATGCACGCTAAGTTGATACAGCTGGCGTGAATGCATACCGAGATAGTATGTCCACTGAAATGCGGTCAGCCATCCCAGTACTAACCGGGCTCAACGTAGAGTAACTTGGTTCATGCAACAAACCACACTACCGCTACACCAAGCCACCAGTATCTAACAATTCAGCACTACTCACCCTTTGGCCCTTGCGACTGGAGAGCAATAACGGCTTCCAGCTTATGATATTTCTTGATCAGAGACCGCAAGTCGGCTATTTGCTGGTCCTGCATAAATAGCATGCAGACAAACTAATTCAATGCCATTTTCCATGTTCGGTTAAGCTTAAATTCCATGTTTTCTACAAAGCATCCTTGTGACATCCCCGCGAGGGTACTCGTAGCATCCTCGTCCGACACGCTCGATTTCCTCGCGATTGTTAGCGACATCCTCGTGAGGATGTCATGAGGTGGTTGCTACAAGGAAAACTGCTTCCGTGGAATTTAAGCTTTATCCAGCTGCCCTGTTGATGTGAAGAAGTGCCAATAGTTTGAGTAGGGCATGGACAGACATTTTTCCTCAATAATCACCCGCTGAACCTCGTTATTTCTGAACGAACAGATTTCATTACTTTTACATCGATTCGGTAACACCAATCAATTTATGCATAAAAGAGTATGGCTTTCACGAATAATTCAAAATAGTGCAGCTATCTACTAGCACACCAGGGGCCCGATTTACAAAATATCTTATTATTATGCTACAGTCTTATGACAGACAGTCTAATTTACTAAAAACATCATACGGTTATCGTAGCAAAAATTAGAGATGAAAATCGTAAAACTCTTACGATCAGCTACTATCTAAAGAGAAATCTTACCGCATCTTAAATCACTATTGCAAGTTAATCTTATGACAAAGTTACAATGGTCTTATGACAACCCTAACCCTAACCCCCTAGGTTAGTGGTTAGGGTTAGGGTAAATCGGGGCCCAGGACACATGAATGAAGTAGCATCTCACAATGTAAAAAGAAAGTATATACAACGAAATATTTGTGCAACATACAGTCATTACTTAGTGCACTTAGGCCCCATTCACATTAGAAATTAATTTCAAAATTTTATTTCAAAATAAAAATTTTGAAATTTTTCCTTTGAAAGTAAGCACTTTCACATTGGAAATAAACTTTCGAAAGCCAACATCTACGACGCAGTCGACGCTTCGTTTGATGTTCGTAAACACCGGCTGACTGACCAATCAGAGCACTCCATAAGTGAAATTTCTTCTGCGAAATTTCGCAAAATAGTACATGTTCTAAATTGCCAAATAAAATTTCAAAATTTATTTCTTTCGAAAGTTGACTGTTCACACTAGAAATTTTCTTGCAAAAATAACTAATTAACATAAATTTCAAAATTAATTTCGAAATTAATTTAAGCTTTATCCAGCTGCCCTGTTGATGTGAAGGAGTGCCGTGAGTTTGAGTGGGGCATGGCAAGACATTTTTCCTGAATAATCACCCGCTGAACCTCGTTATTTCTTAACGAACAGATTTCATTACTTTTACATCGATGATTCAGTAACACCAATCCTTATATGCATAAAAGAGTATGGCTTTCAATTATGATTCAGAATAGAGCAGTTATCTACTAGCACACTAGGGGCCCGATTTACAAAATATCTTAAGATTATGAGACAGTCTTATGACAGATAGTCTAATTTACTAAACATCTTATGAGTGAGTGTGCAGTTTCTTAACGGCACATCAGCACATTATAGGCTATTCAGTGCCATGAAGAGGTAGAGAGTGAATCGAGTAAATCGATGACAACAAAAAATAAAATTGAAGTGTAAAAATATCTTATGGTTATCGTAGCAAAAATCTGAGATGAAAATCGTAAAAATCTTACGATCGACTACTAGCTAAAGAGAAATCTTACCGTATCTTAAATAACTATCGCAAGTTAATCTTACAACAAAGTTATAACAGTCTTATGACAACGCTAGGTTAGGGTTTAGGGTTAGGGTTAGGATTAGGGTAAATCAGGACCCAGGACATTGGAATAAAGCAGCATCTCACAATGTAAAAAAGTATATACGACAAAGTATTGTGCAACATATAGTCAGCACTTAGTGCACTTGGCTTTTAGGTAATCCTGCACTTTTCAGCTGAATCTATAAATACCTCATGGCAAAAATATTCACAAATGTTGGCTGTCAAGTGAATGACACCAATGATCATGTTACAGGCTCCATAGCTACGAGACTTCTACTTAAACTCCCATTTCTAATCCAAGTGCAGTACTGATGTTGAAATTTTCAAATTTTCTAAGACTAGTACACTTTCCCTGACATTTCCCGGACTTTCCTCGACTCTGCATAAAATTCCTGAAAAATTCCTCACTTTTCCGTGATCAATATCAAATTCCAGAACTTCTATAAATTTCCATGTTTATTTTTTTTAATTGGCGGTCACCGTAAAAAATTATAAGACTTGTCAACGATACAGAAAACACTCACTTTCTGTTCGCTGTTTGTCATTAATCTCTCAAGAGCGCATTTCATCTTCTCCAATTCCGCAACTGCAAGCAATATCGACAGCAAGAAATGTTTCTCTTAGAAACGAGATTCGACGCTACACCACACAACCTGCTACGTGGCTCAGAGGGCTAAGGCTCTCGGAGCTGCAGTGCAGTAAGCCGGGCTGGCTGGCTAGTTCGGCAGGGCGTGGGTTCGTCTCCTGCCCCTGCCAGCATGTCAAGTCAGGCTTCTGCATGCTATGAGATTATTCTTGGACAGGTACAGAGAATTTGCCTGTGTCCTCTTTAAAATGTGACAGGCCATCACACCCGGATTGGGGGCATCTGGGCGTGGTGCGAGCCGCCTGTGTGGACAACAGATGGTAGGGGTCAGCAGTCTTATAGGAAGACTGCGTGTCGGCACCCTGCTAGAGAAACCCGCCGGCTAAGCTAGGCTCTATAAATATATAGTACAAGCCTCAGGGTTAGAGGGGAATAGCACACTGGGCCATGTCTAGGCCTCAGCACTGGCGGTAGGCTGAAAGGCACGTCGAAAGACTGCCAACGGCCTATCGCCGCCCCTGATGAACAAACGAACGAGCTACACCACACACCAAGCACATTTGCCGACCAATTCATCGTGCAGTAGAATTACAACAATCCGGTCCAATTCAGTAATTTTATGTCGCCTGGACCGGCCGAGTTACTACCTAGTCCAGTGATCATGAGTGGTGATAAATTACACATACAATACGGATACAATACGGTAATAAAATATTTATGGTGCGCTCAAAAAGTTACAGTCAGCTTAATCTACCGCACTGTACCATAACTGAAACAATAACAAGATATTCAAAAAAACACGAAAAAAAGTCAACAGATACTAAAAGCAACGCAAAAATAGTGTGATTTGAACAATTTTTGGAATACGACAGGATCAGCCATGGTGTGGTGTTGTCAGGCAGTGCGTTCCGGGAGGCAGGACCACCACGGACCGAACCTCGTGCACAGACGTGGTAGGGATTAGTCCATGCTTGGAGGCGGAGGATGAACGGAGTCCAGAATGTGATCTGCTGGTGCGGACTGACTGTACGTCTTCCGTAAGATACGTCGGGCTATAACAACGGTAGACGGCATGGATTACTAGCACTCTTGTGAATGATCTCTATACGTGGGGGCGCATATAATTTCTTCTATTCAAGTACAAGACTCCGTGAGCTCCAAGTACTCACTTGAGTGATCAGGTGAAGAGTATGACGCGGCCGACGTCAATCGACTTCTTAACTCACTCACCTCCACCGATCTGTCATTCAGTCGGGCCTGCAGGTCACCAATCTGCCTCTACAATGACGTCACCAGCCATGCGAAATGTCGGCAATTACTTTATCGTATTGGTATAAAATAAATATATAAACAAGAAGCATTTGAAAAATGTTGGGCCCATTCGCCACTGCGAGCCGCCTCACGCCCATTCAGCAGGTGTCGCTAGCGGTACTGTCGCGCGCCGCCTGTGCATCGATGTCAACGACAACAACAACGACGACGACGACAACGACAACACGTGACAGAGGGGACCACTATGGCCCCATGGAATGGGCCCAATGAATGAATGGCCAAACAGTGTGCACACTCCAAAATCCATCCCGGTATTTATAGAGCAGACTGGGCCTGTTTTTACATGCAAAGGGGCCACAAATGACAACTTAATGAGCATGCCGCTATCAGTCTTGGTAACAAGAAGCTTACTGAGAATTCGTTTCTTTAATTTTCTTTTCTTTATTACTGAATTATGACAAAAATAATAATATAATGGTAAAAAAAGGCCGCAAGATTTAACAATTTCAACAACTCTCAAAGTATGCCACAGTTACAATATAAAGTACATAAAATGTGTGTAGAAAAAACAAGCAATTAATGTCTTAATGCCACAATGGCCAAGAGACCGAAATTTTGGCCTCAAACTAAGGTTCGTTACAGTGGTCAAGCTTGGCACCCAGCATTAACCTTAAGACTGTGGGTTCAGCCTTGAGCACTTGGCCTCATTACTCATTCATTCATTCTTTATTTGCCCACAAAACATAAAATGTAGACGGCATACAGGTGGGCAGGACAGAAAGGCAGCAAAGACTGCTCTTATAACTGCCCTCAATACAAATCAAACGTACATCATTAAGTAATTTCAGAGCGAAGCACCGAATAACCTACAATCAATCAATAGTTAACGACTTACTAAAATCAACGTTAAGAAGAGAAAGCCTAAAACTGAACTGAAATTTATATGTTCTGCCGGTAGACAGTTCCATACATTGACAACAAACACGGCAAGAAAAAACCTGTTTTCTGACATTTCAACGATTATGGTGTACATACAATTTATAAGGATGACCACGTGTACGTGTAGACATATTTGTGTTGAAAGTGAAAAAAAATCACTAATTTCCAACAAACCTGTGCAATTCCGAACCGTTCTTCCGAGTCGCGGAGACTTTTCTCTGCCTTGGCAAGCTTCACTTTCAGACTGGAGTTCTCCGCCATCAGATCCAGCTTGTGCGGGTCGGACGACGCCAGCGACACATTGCGCGTTTTACTCAAGTCCTGGCACACAGACAGCAGGTACATCGCGTGACCACGTGCCAGAAACTGAACCTGATCTAGTGTCGAGTGCAGGGCCGGATTACCATAACACATCTAGGCCACGGCCTGCATTTTCAGGGGAATTGTACTAAGCAAAGATGAAAATATTGGGGAGACACCACTCTTTCATTCCCCCACCCTCGATGCCATAGGCATCTTGGTTTCAGCGAGGTTTTAGTTCTGTCTGCACTGGACGAGTACAACTCTCCGACTTTTTCCCCCAAGCCCTGGGTACCGTAGACCGGGGTGACTTTGAACAGCAGGGTGACTTTGAACATTTCTGGGAAAAGTACATTTGTTAACATTGTTCTACAAATAAGAACAAAATTTCACTTAATGGTGTTATGTTTACAGCATAACCTTGTGTTACATGTGCCATAACTAGTTTGGTTATATTCATTATAGTGATGCGGTAGGTAGGCATTTTCTGGATTGCCTGCATATGCGCAAACAACACGGCCGCTAAAAATCCAGGTGCCCCATTTAATGGGAGCAACCTGAAAGTGTGACCATTGGTCTGTGTATCAGGTATCTCTTTTGGTACATGATGCAATTAATTGTTTTGACTTTTTTGTGTTATGCATAGGTTGCTAATCTCAAGTGTGTATGGGGTGACTTTGAACATGGCGCCAACACGCTGTATCATAACAAAAATGTCGAACTTATGCTGGGAGTTTCAGGTTTTTCATTTTTACTCTTTTTGCAAGACAGTGAAAATGAAACAGGCCAACTTGTGTATATGCTGTATTGGCAGGTGTTACTGAACTGAAAGAGACATTCTTAATTGATTGTTATTGCGATGCCTCATTCGGTGCCAGACGGTACAAAGCGACTGCAGCTGGAAGAGGCAGTTCCTCTGGTTCAACAAGGTGAATCATATCGCACTGTTGCGAAACGATTCAACATCCCAACTGGAACGCTTCACAACAATGAGTGAGTGAGTGAGTAGTTTCTTAACGGCACTTCAGCACATTATAGGCTATTCAGTGCAGACAGAACTAAAACCTCGCTGAAGAGGTAGAGAGTGAATCGAGTACATCGATGACAATAAAATCAAATGATAATTAATAAAAAATAAAACTGAAGTGTAAAACCAAGGCTATAGAGCTGATACAAAACTGGAATAACAATGATTACAGTTGGTGATTAAAAAGGAAACAGGAAGTCAACACAATTGACAAGTAGGTGGATCATCACCACACAAAATGTGTGAGTTAATCGAGAATGACCAATGCGGGGTCTGTTGATAAGTACAGAATCGTAGTGTGACAAATTCTTGCTATGCGCCACAGAGCCAACTGTGGAGTAAATAGAATGAAGTTTATTACTCTCAAAACAGTCCCATATCTCCTGCATATTCGTTAAGGCAGAGCTTGGGAGATCTGAGGAAAAGTTCACCTGCTGGAAGCTTCATATTTGTAATGGGCAATGAAAGAACTGATTTGGCTGCAGTGTCAGCCCTCTCAATGTAACTCCAACGTGCTGCAGAGCTCAGCGGGTCAACACGTCGCAAACTCTGACGAGCTCGGTTACGCTGAACAATAATGCCAGCTGACCTTAGATATCCATTCATCATCTGAAAAAAACTGCATAGAGCCGATTTTTATGCGGTTTGCTTTGTATGATGTCAATTCCAGGTTATAATATTCCTAGAAAGATAAAAATTGAGAAAGTTTGTTTTCCCCTATTTATACCCCAAAACACCCCAAAAGGCATGAATAGGCATTTTCGAGCCAAACAATACACACACGACTGTATTCATATGCAGGTGTTGTTAAATATAATAATCCATGTATAAGTAATAGTTGCACAACAAAAAATCAGGAATGGTCTCAATCCGCTGTTTCCAAAACTTCTTATTCTCATAAAGGCCTGCAAAGCAGCACACTCAACCACTTACTCATCCACAACATGACAAATGCAGAATGTGTTCGCATACGTTTAAGACTGTGCAAGTGTCAAAGATTCATAATGAAAAGGTGCATAAAGCAGACATGGTTCCAGGTACAAAAACTGTTGTTATCTTGAACCCAGAGTCAGACTCATGTTGTGATACACCTAGTAATACGACAAAAGTGGCACATAATTGTCAGACTTGCATGAAAGAATTTCCATCATTGAAGGCTTTAAGATTACATCAGTTTTGAAAACATGACGTTTCCAGCGCAAATAATGTTATAGCAATGGAGTCAGAACAACAAGACTTACTTGTTACAAGCTCTGCAAGTGCAGGCATTGATTGTACTAGTGTATGCAGAGCATCAGTGATAGGTACAAAGGAATTTTGTTGCTCCACCTGTGGTCAGCATTTCAGTACAAATCGAGCTCTAAAATTCTCATGTTGGCAAGGCACACAAAAAAGTCTCGTCAACCATCATTCCAGAATGATAATATTAATGAAAAAAGAGTGAAATACACAAATTACGTTGCTGTCTGTGTAAATGCCAGTTTACAAAGCCTCATGCATTACTGATGCGTCAACGTAAGAAGCATGGTGTAGATGTTGCAGCAACCAAGTCTGTTAGCAGGTTTTCTAGCATGCAGTCTTGCACATAAACTCTGCTCAGGGTTTAAAGATACTCTGCAAAAATGCATAGTAAAATTTCTGCACATGTAGGTAGTGCAGTCTCATCTAATTTTGAGAAAAAGAAACTGCTCCTGGCAATGCACAATCAAAAGGATGTAGACAGAGACAGACAGATGATAACTGTTACACTAGCCGTAAACTAGATAATAATATTTTGCCTGAATTGAGTGAGTGAGTGTAAATCCTTGTAATGATCACAGAACTCAAAGAACTTATTTCTATAGATTTCTGGTGAGGTGTTGTCTTTGAAAGACTGATGAATACTATCAGTCGTTTGAAGACCCAAGGAGGAGTAGCCGGAATTGAACATTTCAAAACGTTTCTTCTAAAGTAACCAACAGCACGCAGGTCTGGTTGGATTCAAATAGCCAGAGGAGGAATCTGATGTGGTTTTTGCTCAAAGGAGAGTTTAAATTTAGAATTGAAGACAGTGTTGTACAAAGAATTTTGCAGATGTGATGACAGCTTTAAGGAATACTGAATGGAGAGCTTCGTACATAAAGAGGTGGTTCGTTTGCAAGTCCAGATAGACTAGATGATGGATGGTCTGCATTCATATACAAGCAGTTCCACGCAGCCTATCCACCATGCACGTTGACTGTCACATATAACCATTGTCGCCAACAGCATTCCCAGAAAACCAATTCGCCTTTCTGGGTCGGCCGATCCAAATGTTGCATCGGCAACTGCATCAGGGTTCGGATGTTCATTCAAGACGAGTCAGTTGTCGACATCGATGTATGTTCGTGTCGACGTGGAAGTCACGGAAGTCTGTCAACATGTCGACGACGGAGACAAAGTTGTTGTCGAGCGACCCAACCGACAACAACTCCGTTCCGACCAGCGCGCCGAGTCCGCTGAGCTGCTCACATCGACACAACAGTCAGAGACCGAGGTTCACTACAGGCGACTCGGCGAGATGTCG
>Ga0209782_1001303_pt1 | contig 12766 bp, 13 predicted proteins | sample WorMetmaBAHAMAS1_FD_187390 | JGI IMG/M metagenome (GOLD analysis project Ga0209782, IMG submission 187390) | Marine gutless worms symbiont microbial communities from Max Planck institute for Marine Microbiology, Germany - Inanidrilus... | ecosystem: Host-associated > Annelida > Digestive system... | reverse complement strand
TTTTTATATAGGGGCTGTTTTAAGCAGGCTTCAGGGAGCACGCCCCACAGTTAGAGGTCGGCCCCTCACTGCTCCCTCCAAATGAAATTTTTGGTATGTGTAACTGGACATCTGGGATGAAAATTTAGTGATTATATGTTGATTTATGTCAAAAACTGCATATTTGTACGTATCACGGACAAAATTTTCGGGATGACTGGCCCAGATTTGGAGATTTCTGGCCTTACTGCTCCCCAAAGTGGAGATGCTGGAAGCACTTCTTCTTAAAGCATGTGATTTTTGTTCACTGTATTAAATCACTGTGACTGTTGACTGTTGTTCGACTCATTCTAAACACATGTCTTTATGATGGCCATTATGGTCCGTTGTGTGTGTGTGTGTGATTAGGTGAAGCTGGTGTTACTGGTTCACCTGGTGCTACTGGCCCGGCAGGCACCATTGGACAAGTGGGTTCTACTGGACCTGTTGGAGCCACTGGACCAGTAGGCAGCCAGGGTGACACTGGCACCGAGGGAGCTACTGGAGTGGACGGCTCACAGGGTCCTGCTGGTGAGGTGGGACAGACTGGCGAGCCCGGGACTCCAGGATTCACTGGACACACTGGACCAAGCGGTGGTGTGGGATCCACCGGTGAGCCAGGGTTCACTGGATCTACTGGCCTTGCAGGCACGAGCGGTATGCCCGGCTCCCAGGGCTCTACAGGCGTACCTGGTTTCACAGGTGCAACAGGTGTTCCAGGTGATATGGGATCATCAGGAGCTGCTGGTCTACCTGGAAACGACGGCGACACTGGTTCTACTGGACTGCCTGGTGACAGCGGTAAACAAATTACATCATGCATTGACGATTTTGTCAGAGTTGTGAGCTTAAGTCTTGCGTTTGTTTAATCTTGCTCACTCAGCACGCTGTAAGTGTTCAATCCACCGCATAACATTCATTTTTTTATAATCGTATTCACTAGGACGCAGCTCCAACAGTATATAATTTGTTATTTTATGATCGCATTCGCCAGGTGGCAGCAGCACACTGTCGCTGGCACTATTAATGCATTGCTTGTCTGTCGTCCCATGCTGGACGAATGACATGCTTGACCCTAGTTAGTGGTGTCTGTCGTTATTATTTCTGCCAAGTGCTCTATGAGGTGCAAAGTACTGTGATGAGTGAGCCTCTCTGTCTGCTTGCATATCTTTGAAACCACATGGCTGAACTTTACCAAATTTTGGGTTTGTTGACTGTTACCATCACTCGGTCCTCTTGTATGCTATGTACTTCCGGTTTTGTGGATGACGTCACATTTTCACATACTGGGTCTTGTGGCACGTCATGTTTGGCAGCAGGACAGTGTAACAGCCAAAACTGCTGCATCGATTCCAACCAGACGTTGCTTTATGACAGTTGACCAACCGCTCATCGTGTGTGCATGGTGCACTGGCGAGAGAGAGGGGGAGTGAAGTGTGCTATGTGCAATTGCGTTGTGTTGAGTTAGGTGGGGTAGGCAACACGGGAGCGACTGGACTGGAGGGTTTACCAGGCTCGACCGGTGACACTGGGCAGGACGGTGCTACTGGCGAGGTCGGAGTGACTGGATCAACTGGACAGATGGGACTCGCCGGAGTCACTGGACCTCGTGGACCTGATGGAGGAACCGGATCCACCGGGGTGACTGGAGCCAGTGGACTGAGTGGAGTGACTGGACCAGTCGGACCTACTGGAGACACTGGTCTAGTGGGCATGTCAGGACCGACGGGCAGTCAAGGTAGACAACATTGTGCTACAGCACACGTGTGTGATGTGTTGACATTTGACTGTGATTGATTTGATTACTTTAATAACGATGTAACGTGAACTGTGCACGGCTTTAACTCTAACACATTTGTGGAAAGTTAGACTTATTGAAACGTTTTTGAGTGTACTTACTTAACTGATACAGTAATGTGATTTATCAACAGCTGCAAAAGACAAAGGTGGGTCAATATTTTGTGACTGTTAAGATGACTGAAGTCTCAACCAGTGATTGTAGGTGACTCGGCAGAAAGATGTAGTTCACTGATGAATGTATGAGGTCTATGATAAGAATGTAGAGTACTAACTGTGCTGTGGTCTGCAGGAGTGGATGGTCCTCCTGGAGCTACCGGTGGCACAGGTCGGAGAGGTCGGAGAGGACCCACTGGTGTTGAAGGTTTTCCAGGCCGTCTGGGACGCTCCGGATCCACTGGAAACCTCGGACCAACAGGCCGGACTGGCAGCACTGGATTCACAGGACCCTCAGGTAGGACTGGAGCCAGTGGAGTGACGGGAGCCGGTGGTGATGCAGGTATCACGGGCAGTACTGGACCAGGCGGTGATACAGGTGAGACAGGTGGTACAGGTGCAACAGGTATAGCTGGACCTGTTGGAGCCACTGGACCCATCGGAGACACTGGACCACAGGGATTCACTGGAATGATGGGACTTCCTGGATCATCTGGAGGTACTGGAGCAACCGGCGATACCGGATTGTTTGGAGCGAGTGGTGACACGGGTCTGACTGGTGCAAGCGGAAGTGTCGGAACTGGTGGATTTGCTGGCTTTACCGGAGCCACAGGTCCCCAGGGTGCACGTGGGGTAGATGGAGATACCGGAAGTACTGGGGCGTCTGGAAACACTGGAGCTACTGGACGGCTGGGCAGAACGGGCAGCATTGGAGTGACTGGCCATACTGGACTGCCAGGGCACACCGGATCAAGTGGTCCTAATGGACTTACTGGAGTAGAGGGCTTCGCAGGAGACACCGGTAATACTGGAGTCTTTGGAAGAACAGGATCAACTGGGCCAGTGGGTGGACCAGGAATGGATGGATTCACTGGATCAACTGGAGAGACCGGACCAGTGGGATTGACCGGAGACACTGGGGTGACTGGAGCAGGTGGTGTTGAGGGCTGGACTGGTGGACAAGGTGTGGAAGGACAGACTGGACAGCAGGGATCAACTGGCATGACTGGACCTACTGGACTTGTGGGAAACACCGGCGTTCAAGGTCGGCCTTTCGGATTTCTATTTTTCAACCAATTTAAAAAAAAATGATTTTTAACTCTGTCATGTAGTGCAAGTGGCTTTACGGATATCTACAACATTCTCGTTGTTTTTTTCTGTTGTTGGAAACTATGGTTCTACTATGTACATTATAGAACACTAATAGGAAGTCATTTCTTGCCAGATAAGTGCAACCATCAGAGTACTGCTCCAATGACCAGGAGCGCCTGAAATCGTATTTTGCAATTTTTTGAGTTCAACTTTTCATTGTACTGCATTTGGTTGTTGTATTTATTTGTTTTGGTGAAAATTAAAATTGTTCACTGCAGAGTATTTTGCTAATAATAATAATAATAATGAGAAGAAGTTTAAAACTACCTTGTGATTATATTTAGTGAAGGTTAAAAAAATAATAGTAATAATAATAATAAATGCATTTGCATAGCGCCATAAGGTCGTGACTTGAGAGGTGTTAAATAAGGTAACAAGGCAATTAGTACCAGACCCCATCATGAGGACTGCTGGTAGGGTGGTCATCTCCTTTACTTAGGTCATGAGCCTGTAGATGGATAAACCACCGCAGCCTATGATGCAAGACCACTGTGATGTCATACCTACGGTTACCTTCCCGCCACAGGACATTGCTGCCCTGCGGCTGGTACTCAGTTATACTGCTTGGTAACAGAGCCACGTGTGTGTTTGAGCAACTTGTCCAAGGTGGAACGGCCGGCAGTTGAATGCACACGTCGAGTTACAATTACAAACCAGCACCTTAACCATCACACCACCGTGCAATAATTATTCATTAGTTTATTTTGAATCAGGCAACATGGCCCATAGACACCAGTAATATAGTAAAATCACAGACAGACTAGACAGAAACATGAGGCCTACATTAAAATAAACATAACACACACACAAACCGAACAAACTCACAATACAAACAGGATGAAGTAGTAGAACTACAGGAATAAAAATAAAATAAAGCAAGCAAAGTCCATTACGACTAACTTATTATGCAAATGCATTGTTTGAAAACATCTAGTTTTATTATTTGCCATTTGCATGCAGTGTAATACATGCAGACTGAAAGCACTCCAAATGTATTTGTTTTTTAATTATAACAAATTGCACCAAAACGGAGCTGATGTTGGTCGGTAAATGTACTGAGACCAGGATGTACTACAACAACGACTGTGACAAATACGCATTAAATCAATAGCACGAAATGATGGAAACAAGACGGTGGTAAAGCAATATGCCCCGTACCAACAGCAGTTGGACATGGGCATGCTGTGCTGCCACCTAGTGAATGAGACAGACAGACAGATCATAGCATTGCTCTTTGCCTCCCTACAATAGTACAGCGGAATATATTAATGTTTAAGAAGATAAAATTTCAGCAATTTCTTTCTGTGGTAGTGATGTGAAGCTATGGAGTGTGACAGTGAGTGAGTGATGGGTGATGTAGGTACTGGAGGTGGAGTCGGCATGACGGGGTCGACCGGGTGGACTGGTCCAGCAGGTGAGCAAGGACTCATTGGTTCCACGGGCAACACTGGTCTACTCGGTGGCACTGGACAGTCGGGACCTCAAGGCGACACGGGATCCAGCGGCACTCCTGGAATACGTGGTCCCACTGGAGTTGTGGGTGCATCTGGAGACACCGGATTCACCGGACCTGGTGGCTGGACTGGTCCGGAAGGAAACACCGGGGACACTGGGTGGACTGGTGGGACTGGAGATCGTGGTGTGGATGGGTCGGCTGGTGACACGGGACTCACTGGACCTACTGGTGACACCGGTGAGACTGGAATGATGGGACACACTGGACAGCAGGGACTCACTGGATCACAAGGACCTCTCGGTGCTACCGGCGTCACTGGGACTGCAGGGCCTCAAGGAGCTGCAGGTATAGTTTAAGTCTTGTTTCTCAGAAACAGAGGTCTTTGGAGTCCTGCTTCTGTCTTCTCCATGTGATGTAATGATGGTCTGATGTGTTTCTTTTTATAGAGTAAAATTGATGTTTTTACTGCATGAGTAGTTAACCGTAGTGGCTGAATAGAGCAATTGGTCTGAGTGTGTGTCTGTGTAACTTTCAAACAAAATGTGCCACCTCGCACACCTTGAACTTTGCACCACTCGTGAGGACCAACAGCAGTCATCAAGCTGATATTCACATTTGAAATGAGTCAAACTTGATTTGTTGTCCGTATCTTAAGTGTCCTTGAATATCAACAGAACTTTGTTGTGTGAAGGCCGCAGTAGAGGTTAATATGTAAAATTATTACTTTGTAAACTTCTACCAGTTAATTTTGAGTTACAGTTAAAATATTTAGTCACAGTAATTTATTCTATGTGAATCGCAATGTTAACTGCAATTAATATAAAATTAAAGTTATTAACATAAATGCAAATTGCAGAGATCCAGTTGTATATTTCTGCTCGACATTTGCAGCCATTAAGACTGTATTATGTATGTATGTATGTGCATGTGTTTAATATGTCGGGGCCAATGTATGGGGTTTTCATGCCCTGTCATCTGGTGAAATATTTCATTAGTTGCTTGCATCAGTGATGACGAGGTTTGTGTGTGATGTCAGGTGTTGATGGTACTAGTGGACCAGAAGGTCTGTCTGGTGAGACTGGCATGCCGGGTCCTGTAGGTGCACCAGGTAGGAGAGGTCCACTCGGTCCGACAGGTGTGATTGGTACCACGGGCCTGCAAGGTAGCACTGGCTATACAGGTGGCACAGGTAATGTGGGCCGGAGTGGTGCCACTGGACTGATTGGCTTAGAGGGAGACACTGGATTGACAGGTAGCCAAGGTATTGAGGGTCGAACTGGGGTGATTGGTGCTACTGGTTCAACTGGTTCCACCGGGGAAGCCGGGCTTGAAGGAGGCAGTGGAGATACTGGGCCGGTGGGTGACACTGGGATGAGAGGGCCGTCTGGAGGTGTTGGCTTCACTGGTGCAACAGGAGCCGTTGGACAGCAAGGTGTGATAGGACCACCTGGTGATACCGGCAATCAAGGTAAATTACTCTCTTACCTGCTGCTTTTGGCTCAGCCAAGACGTTAATGAAAGAAAATGTTAATTGAGAGCTAGCTGACTGCTGTTGTTGCTGCTGCAGACGGGATACACTGTTAGACTACCAGTCACTGAAACGTTTGGCTGACATTGCTAGCATTGCAAGCTGTGCTGCTGGAAGCAGGCTGTATCTACACATGTATTGACGTAGCACGGTCTGTCTGTCTGTCTGTCTGTCTGTCTGTATTGGTCTGTCACATGGCTGTGCCGTGCAAAAACAGCTCAACTGATCATGATGCATTTGGCATTAGACTCAATTTGGCCAAGAAAACATAGGGGGTATATATTGGCTCCATCTGGTGAACATAGAGCTACATATTTGCGCCATCTGGTGAATAAGATTGAATGATCTGTGCTTGGCGGTGATGTGAAATGTCTCTGCAGTATTGCTGTAGTGACTTGTTTCTTGGCACTGTGGTTCATTCTATGTTTGTTTGCCTGAATAGCAGTCTTGTGGTTGTGGTAAACCAGTGTGATGTAGTCAAGTGTGGTGAGATTGTTGGAATGGATGACTTGTGCAGGCGGTGCAGGATTAACTGGATTCACGGGATCTACCGGAGCGACTGGGATGGCTGGAAGGCTTGGCCGGACTGGAGTAATAGGAGACACCGGCATAACAGGTCCACATGGATACACCGGAAGCACTGGACCTGCCGGACTGTCTGGAGCTACCGGAGTGACTGGACCCGGTGGAAACATCGGACCAAGTGGTGCTGAGGGCGTTCAGGGTCACACTGGAATACAGGGTCCAGTGGGTGTGGCTGGAGACACTGGTCCTCAGGGTGCCACTGGTGCCACAGGACTGGCAGGTGATACGGGATCACGTGGGATTGTGGGGTCATCGGGATGGACCGGAGGTGTGGGGGAGACTGGAGTGACCGGTATGCAGGGATTGGACGGCGATAGAGGCGGTCCGGGAGCGACCGGTAAGACTCAGTTCATGTTCTCTCAAGTCAACAATTACTCGTTGTGTACTCGTGGTACTGGAGCAGCGTTCATATCAATCATATCATCTCACCTCACTTCATTTCATCTGAAACAAGCACACTCTGAGGCTACCCAGTTTGCCATCTCTGCAACCAATCAGAGTGAATTGAGTGACCTACTGGTACAACAAAATAGGTCACACAGTTTATTCCAGTTGGGTTGCTTCACTTTGTGTAGGTGGAATGAGGTCAGATGAGATGATATAATTGTATGAACGCTCCGTAAGTGATGTGCTATTTTGCTATTGTTAATTAGCAACGTGTGTGAATTGTGCTCATTATTATGCTAGCTGCTACATGGCAGTAAGCCTAAAGGGTGTTTGTCTGTCTGTCTGTCTGTCACACGTGTCATCATTGCTAAAAATAGGATGCAACTATGACACTGCCATGTTGGTAGGTCGCTATTTTTAAATGAAGATGTGGCTCTTCACTGGGCCACTTATTGGATCATGCCATATGTTGGTGGTCTGATGCATCCAGCATACATTTCAGCCCTTCTGTACAAGGGCCCATGCAGTTGTTAATTGAATATGTGCATATGCAGGTTTGAGTGGCCCTGCTGGTGCTGTCGGTTCAACCGGATCACCTGGAGATACTGGTCCTTTAGGATCAACCGGAGCCACCGGGATGACTGGAGAGACAGGTGTGCCAGGTCGGCTTGGTCGTACAGGTGTGGATGGGGCAGTGGGATTTACTGGACCCACAGGTGAGACTGGAGCCACTGGACCACAAGGACGCACTGGAGCAACTGGAGAGACGGGAGTTCAAGGAGATAGCGGATTCACTGGCCGTGATGGTGGTCGTGGCTGGACAGGTGACACTGGACAGCAAGGATTCACCGGACTGGCTGGAAGCAGTGGAGATCCGGGAAGCGCAGGTGCTGCAGGTGACACTGGGATGACAGGTGAGCCTGGAGTGGCAGGAATGAGTGGAGACACTGGCGTGGCTGGAGCTACTGGAGATACTGGGCTGACAGGTGATGTAGGCAATACAGGTGGATCGGGACAGGTGGGCAATCCAGGAGCAATGGGAGTGCAAGGCCCAGGTGGACTGGCTGGAGCTGGAGGTGATACTGGAGTTGCGGGAGTGTTTGGTTTGACTGGAGTCACTGGACCTGATGGAGACACAGGTGAGTGACCTGTCCACTTGTTGTTGTTCTACACATTCTCTCAACAAGTTGCACAAACATTAAAAAAAGTGACTTAGTCTTACTGAACGTAGATAGCATGCTTTTCCTCTTTACGTTATAAATGGCTAATAGTCTTTTTGCTGGTTTCAATATTGCATTTATTTACATAGCACCAATTAAAACTGTAACATTCATGAATGAATTTTAGACATGAGTGAGTGACTAATTTCTGAGGTGTTGTAGTTAACAGCAGTTGAATATACTGACATTTTCAATCGTGGTGTCGGAGATGATGTTTTCATGGCAACTTTAACCGCAATAGCAATAGCTGGCGAGGAGCAGATATGACTAGAATGTGACTGCATGTTGACACCAGTGCGTGGACGGCAGCCGTCGCGTTGTTAGGGTAACCCGTTGCATCAGTGACTTTGTATGTGGCCATGTAAACACACTCCATACAGATCTAGCTATCAACACTAAATTTGGTAGAGATGTAGTTTGTGGCAGACCCTGAACAAAAATTGACCCTGAGGTTAAAGGTCAAGGTCAGAGGATTATCAAGTGCAAAGTGTGTCTTTGTATAGCCCATGGCAGTGAGGCTATGTGTGTGGGGGGAGGGTCTGCTGTGTGTGTGTCTGGGGGGCTGCATGTCTGTTTGTAGCTTGCGTGTTCTTGTTGAAGACTTGTTTGTGGTTGTCTACGTGATATTAACAATGTGAATATGTCTTGTGTGTCATTTTTCAGTCGTCTGAAGTATTCCTGGAAACTGTTATATGATTTTTATGGCTCGACTTATACAGTGCACATGGCTTTTTTGTATTATCAGCAGAATTAGAGCACTTAGTAGAATACACCTTTCTACTGTAGTAATTTGGTACATAGTTCTCTGAGTCGCACCGGTGCCGTGCCGGTGGTATTGTGGACGTTCAGCACCACCTGGAGTGATAGGTCATACCTGGCATCATGAGTCACACAGGTGATAATTAGCATGTGTATTGTTCTTGTGTTGATAGGTGCTACTGGTCACACTGGTGATGCTGGTACCATGGGACCTTCAGGACCACCTGGCTTGATGGGTCACACCGGCATAATGGGACCACCTGGGTCGACCGGGGCTCCAGGCAGGTTTGGTGTGAGTGGCGTACGTGGTTTCACTGGACCTGTTGGCTCAACTGGCATCACTGGGCTGCCGGGAATATCTGGCCGGTCAGGTGCCGTGGGTGCAACTGGGCCAGCCGGCAGCACGGGCAGCACAGGTGTGACTGGGCCACGTGGATTGATTGGATCGTCAGGTGGTCAAGGTATGACAGGTGCGACAGGTGAGCATGGTGCAACTGGTGAGCCAGGTATGACAGGTTTGCAGGGTCCAGCAGGTGAGACTGGAGTGATGGGCCCTGCAGGTGACACTGGGCCTGTGGGACCACCAGGTGAACAAGGTACGGCAGGTGTGCCCGGCTCCATGGGTAATACAGGTATGACAGGTGAATCGGGCATCCAGGGTGCCACTGGGCCAGCTGGACGTGCTGGCAATCCTGGAGCTTCTGGATCTGCCGGATTCGAAGGTACTAAACAGCATTTTTCTATTGTGTTGGATGCTTGATATGTCCATAATGCACAATTCAAGAACTATTAGTAAAATGTTATTTATCTCGCAGTCACGGCATTTTTCCATTCTTTCCACAAAACAGCATCAGAACTATGATGTTTGCCTACAGGCAAAGGTTGAAGATTATCAGAATTGCTCTGTGCTTTGTCGTCTGTGAAAGTTGTGCTCAGTATGTTCGTATAATGCTCAATATGCTCATATGTTTTTGTCCGTCTGTCAGACTGTCACTATATGATAACTGTAATGCTTGTTTCTTTATCAAGGGCGGCCAGCTTAGATGGGCGTTTGCCTATTCTGGTAGCCTTCCACTATATTCATTAACTCATAATAATATTTTGTTTGGTTCAGTTGGAAATAAACTCTCTCTCAATGTTACACACACACACACACACACACTTATGAACAGTTCTTACAGTTGACTCTTTAGTTTTTGGTTTCTTTCTGTTTGGTAGCTTAGGTTTCTATTCTGCATTATCTGTTAACTGTTTTATTTTTTGCTGCTTTTTCTATTGGATTTTACCCCATAATGCCATGCTAGTGCAGTATATGCTATCGTCATGTGTCTGTCTGTATGTGTGTCTGTCATGCGTGGTATTGTATCAAAACGGCTAAACCTAGGATCATGCAAACAACACCACATGATAACCCGGGGACTCGAGGTTTCTGTTGCCAAAGATCTCTGCAAAATTCAAATGGGGTCATACCCAACGGGAGCGCTAAATGCCGGTGGAGTAGGTTAAAATTGGCGACTTTGACAAGTAACTCGCTGTAACTCTGAAATGGTACAAAACAGATGCATTCCATTGAATTTGAATAGGAAATCATATGTGCTCTAGTGAATGGTTATGTTGCTGATGACTTATGGTGACCCCAAAACCCCCAAACAACCATTTAAATGTTAGGGCCCATTTATATCTCAGGAATAGCTGAAGCTAGAGTTGTCAGATTTTGTACACAGCTAGGTTATATCAAGTTCTACCAAATGGATGAAACGTCACCCCTAAAAGAGGCGTGGTTATGGTCATGTGACCCATTTAAATTTTTAGTCCTCCTAACATATCCCTGGAAAGGTTAAAGCTAGAGACTTCAAACCTTGTACTTAGGTTTTCAGTGTGAAGCATTAGCATTGGAATGATAAATTTCCCCTCAAATGGGCGTAATCATGGTCAATTCACATGTTTTAATTTTTGGAAATAAGCGATAATATCTCATAAATAATGCAAGACAGTTTGTGCCTGGTGTGTGAAGGTGTGTCTGGTGTGTGAAGGTGTGTCTGGTGTGTGAAGGTGAGTCTGGTATGACGGGTGAACCTGGATTGGCTGGTGAAACTGGAATGGCTGGAGACACTGGCAGTGTTGGAAACACTGGAGACACTGGAACTCCTGGAGCTACCGGAGCACAAGGAGAGCCTGGGATTGGTGGACAACCTGGACTTGCTGGAATGACTGGAGTGACTGGAGATGGTGGTCCATCTGGACTCTTGGGTCCTGCCGGATCTACTGGTATGTCATACTGCAAGTTGCTGAATTGATGACCTTTTCAGTTTTTACCGCGCGACGCTATGCTAAGCGCAGTATATGCTGTCGTCGTGTGTCTGTCTGTCTGTGTGTCTGTCTGTCACACTCCGGTATAATTTCAAAACGGCTAAACGTAGGATCACGCAAATAATGCCTATTTAGGTTGCTTCCGGGTTTTCTGGTAACCATTTGGGTTTTTTTAAATATCTAGATTTGAAATAACCTGGCATTGGATCACTTGGTGAATTACTCAGATACTCGCATATTATAAAATCAAAAAAATTTTAATGTTTCTTTACTGTAAAAGCCACCTCTTTAAACAGCAAATATATCAATTTTATTAACGCAAATTCGTTGCTCAGAAGCTAGCTATGACATATAGTCAGCGAGAGTGAAGCACTTTGATCTAACAACGAGAAATCAATCATTTTGTGATTCTTCAAAACTAGTAATTATTGCAGAACAGAGAGATAAAAGTGGTTAATGACGAGCTGGTTGATGCTAGTGAGTGAGTAGTGCATTGTGTACAACACTGTAGGTCTGCCTGGCTCCACTGGAGTGAGTGGAATCATCGGCTCAACGGGATCTGGTGGGGACACTGGATCATCCGGTCTTACTGGAATGATTGGTGCAACTGGAGTATCCGGTCCTCTCGGATCTACCGGAATGTCGGGATCAGCTGGTGATACCGGATTGCCTGGCACATCTGGTCCTATTGGTGCCACTGGATCCAGTGGAAGTCCCGGGTCCACAGGATCTTCTGGGCTGAGTGGTGCGGTTGGGTTTACCGGGCTAGAAGGTGATCCGGGGATGGTTGGGATGACAGGTCCGAGTGGAGATAGAGGCTTGACTGGTGCTTCTGGTGTGGTTGGTGCTACGGGTGAGAGTGGAATTGTGGGCGTGACTGGAGCGACTGGCGGTGCCGGTGACACTGGGTTCACAGGTACGCCGCTAGCTGGCCTTCTACTTACATACTTGTACATCTAGGCCAGCTTGCAACTGATTGCTGTATACACGCCTGTGTTAAACATCACTTTGTTTATTTATTTTATGAATTTTCCAAGTAGCCTCAGTTAGTGGATATTCTCGCAACCCAAATGTTGCTAAGTTGTGCAGTTAGTACAATGACTATGTGTCATTTGTGCAACACGCAGGTTTGTCTGGCGAGGCAGGTGAGACAGGTGTACCAGGTGGACCAGGTAACACAGGCTTAGTGGGCGCCACTGGAGCTGCTGGACCAAGTGGTACTCAAGGTGTGCAAGGTGAACCTGGAGAACAAGGTGCTACTGGGTCAGAGGGTCCCACAGGTGAACCAGGTGAGTGATTTCGTTTACCTGTGTCTCAACTGCTCTCATTGCAGTAGCGTTATACAACACCTGTAAGTGCACTACATCCACCTGCGGCTACGGCGCTAATGTACCCATT
>Ga0209782_1001302_pt1 | contig 12768 bp, 8 predicted proteins | sample WorMetmaBAHAMAS1_FD_187390 | JGI IMG/M metagenome (GOLD analysis project Ga0209782, IMG submission 187390) | Marine gutless worms symbiont microbial communities from Max Planck institute for Marine Microbiology, Germany - Inanidrilus... | ecosystem: Host-associated > Annelida > Digestive system >... | reverse complement strand
TCGTATAGCCTAGTGAGTATAAACATAGAGACTTCATATTTGGTGAACAGGTTGATCGTAGCTATAGTCCCAGCCGACGGACGACAAACCGTCCCTGAAAGGGGCATGGTTACGTCACGTGGCACGTTTTAAATTTTAGGTGCCCCATCCATATCTCAGGAATGGCTGAAGCTAGAGCTGTCAAATTTATTTTACAAAGGGAGACTATATTAAGTCTTGCCAAAAGGATGACAAATCAAGAAGCTCGTAACCATGCCCCTTTCAGGGACGGTTTGTCGTCCGTCGGCTGGGACTATAGCTACGATCAACCTGTTCACCAAATATGAAGTCTCTATGTTTATACTCACTAGGCTATACGAAGATATGAAAGACGACGAAAATGCAAAAATTGGGGTGGCTTTGGGGTTAGGGGTAAGTTAGGTAGCCCATCCAAGCTAGGTCATCAGAAACATCGTCATTTGATAGAGCGCATATGACTTCCTATTCGACTTTAATAGAAACTATATACGTAGGCATATATCTTGTAGGCCTACTGTTTTCGAGTTATATAGCGCGTTTTACGTCGAAAGTGACCAATCGAACGCCGATGCTGCCTCTCGTGATTGTATTTAAGTTTTCACCGATTCGCTCCAAAAATTCACGAGCTCACCAAACTTCTATCTGTGTATAGGCCTACTAGCCTATTAGCTAGAATCATAGTCATGCGATCTTTTAAAACGTTGTTTCGATCGTCCAATGCGTTGTGAAATGCGAATGCGAAGACTGCAGATTTCTTTCCGTTATTGTTTAGGTCTATGTCGTACCGTTACACGAAGCAATACAATTTTGTGAACCTTTTCAAATGTATTTTCAGCAGCAGTTGACAAGATTCCGCCGATCGCGCGGTCCCACTGCAACAGCTGAGCTTCTTGCAAATTGCTACAGAGCTACAGTAAGCTTATGCACGAAGGTCTATGCACCAAAAGGTCCATGGAAGTTTTTACTGCATAGACCTTGCTTCGCACGTGTGTCGCGCTCGCGCATTCACAGCTGATCACGGTCGCCTGTGACGTCAGCGGCTACAATAAAAAGCTACTTGCTAAAAATAGCATCGTGGATGTCCTTCTTTCGAGCGGCAGGCAGACTTGTTTTGATGACGCAGTCGGATAGCCTTGACCAATGGCCATGACCGCAATTCCGACTGTGTCGATTCGCTCATTACGGAGTCGACACTCCACGGAAGCAAAACAAACATACCATAATACGTCCGATTAAGAGACGTATTTTGTTACCAACTTGTATTACTGAAGACGGTGACTCGATTAAAGTAAAATCTACATGTTTTTTTTAAATTCATGGTTATCTCGTAACATTTAAAACACTGTCTCTTTACGGCACGTCCGAAACGGATTGAGTCGAAACTGTGCTGACTCAGACTCAGTGACAGCGCGTTTGCCGGTAAGTTGTTTGTTTGGTGTACGTGATAGACATTATTGTTGGATGTTTCAATGTTGTTCGTGATTATTTGAGATATTAGTTTCTGCGACTTGAATTGATTTGGAGCAGCCAAGTCAATTAAGTTGACCTAATATTAAGGCAGCGGCTGTCGGCTATGGGTAAAATGCGGGCCTGCGGGCTGCTAGTATGACAAAAAGTAGCTAAACATTCAGCCGCTAACGATACTCATACCGTACATAACGCTCGGCTATTATTAAAGTTAGCTGTATGGCACCATCTATACTTAATTAAATCTCCATGCATTTCAGTAGAGATTTATGGGCATAATCCAACTTTAGCCCCACCAGGGGGTTCAGCTTTTATGTAGAATACCGCCGCTGGTTATAGCTGTATTAGCCGAAATACTGGGGGAGGGGTCTGTAACTGTAACTGTAAAACAAAATGGCAACAGCTACATGCACATAAAACTACTAAAATTATAAACTAATTCCTCTTACATATCCAGGAACAGCCCCTGGGGGCTAAAGTTGGATAGTATATAGAGCGTGAACTATACATGCGCGTTATATATACTATCCACCTGGCTATTGTTGAACGAAATATCACTCATTTCTTCTTTCTTTCCCATAAAACACCTTGCCTCTTTTTCTCTATATTAGCCCCACAAAGAAACCCTCTTTACACCGCAAACTATACTGCATTGTTTATTATATATAATAGGCTACTGACTCCGCACAGATGGAGTTTCAGTGTATTGTATACTTCAGCCGTGACGCTTCCTGGCGACTACAGAGTCTTATATTCTATCCAGTAATAGCCCCCGGGAGCTAAAGTTGGATAGTATATACAGCATAGACTGTGGATCAGTCACTTAATTGCTCATTTTTCCGGTCGCATTCGTTGTTAGGCATTAGTTTTCTGGTCCTGTTTTTTTGTAAGTGTTGATCAGTTAATAGTTTGTTACATCTGTTGGCATAATCCAACTTTAGCCCCACCAGTGGGTTCACCTGGCCATTGTTCAACGAAATATCGCTCATCTTTCTTTGTTGTTTATATTATATATATATATAGGCTACTGACTCCACACAGACAGAGTTTCAGTGTATCACTGTATTGTATAACTTCAGCCGTGATGTTTTCCGGTGACTACAGAGTCTCGCTATATATACTATCCAGGAATAGCCCCCGGGGGCTAAAGTTGGATAGTATATACAGCGTCTACTGTAGCTAAACATTCAGCCGCTAACGATACTCATACCGTACCACACATAACGCACGGCTATTATTAAGGCTACGTCGACTGTAGATCAGTCACTTGATGTCTTATTTTTCCGATCGCATTCATTCTTAAGCATTAGCTTTCTGGTCCTGTTGTTAAGCATAATGTATACATTCGTAAGTGTTGATCAGTTAATAGTTTGTTACATCTGTTTTACGCATAATAATACGTATAGATGGGTTTATTAGTGGGTATAAAGTAATAGCCCCACCCGGGGGCTATTCCTGGATATAGCCGATTTATGCACTACTTATGTTAAGTGTGAATGGTGCAACCGAACCTAAGTAAGTTTTATTGGGCCCATTCCATGGGGCCATAGCGGTCCCCTCTGTCATGCGTTGTCGTTGTCATCGTTGTCGTAGCCATCGATGCGCAGGCGGCGTGTAGCGACACCTGGTGAATGGCAATGTAAAACGGCTCGCAGTGGCGAATGGGCCCAACATTTTTCAAATGCTTCTTGTTGGTCTTTCTTGGACTGATGTGTGCAACCCTTGGAAGTCATTCTAGTTGGCGCAACCACACATAGTGAGCAGCCTAAAATATATACACAAATACCAGAAAAAATACCAATTATTGCTAATACACATATACATGCAGATACTAGTTAATACTGGCATAATGGAAAACTATGAAAATACATGCGGCGGGTAATGTCAAGAAAATATTGATGTGAAATATAATGACACAGTAAAATGCGCTTTGGTCTTAGTATTTGCGGTTCACTGTATTCAGTATGATTTTGTCATACAATTGTAGGTAATCTCTAAATAATGGAGGATGACCTGATAAATTCCACTGATCATGAACGATGCCATGCTTGTAATGCCAGTGCTGGTGACACACTGCAGTCTGCTGCCATGTCGTCTGGTGGTGCCAAAGACCATGCTAGTGCAGCTGACACAGAGAGTCCAGCTGTTGCACAGCGTGGCTGTATTCTGCGAAGTCTTCTATCACGGCCGGTCAGAGATACCAACTCCGAGGACAGTCAGTGCCAGATGTTGCGTGACGACGTTGGACATCGTCCACGGAGCCGTTCAATGGGCACAAAGTGGTGGACAATACCTGAAGTTGCATCTCCTGCAAGTCACGATAGTTTGGATTTTGCCAGCGAGTTGCATTCGTTAGGGTCGGGCACTGAAACCAGGTCGTTAGGTTTTCCTGCTGAGTCGGTTGTTCATACTGATCAACTGATTGAAGTTGCTCGCTGTAAACTGATGACTCTTCGCGCCTCGGACGAGTACTTCTCCAACTACAAAAGTCGAATTAGTACCAGCCAGCCGGGATCTCCTCCCCGCACTGATGCTTGGACTTCAGAGAAGCTCCGCCCGCCTCGGAAATATTCTGAAGGAAGTCGACTGAAGGCATGCCTGCAGGGACTGAGGACCGGCTTCCGGACTCCGGACATCTCCTTTGAACAGCTACATCCTGTAGATTTTTCAATGTGTCGACGTCGGAGGAAATTTGAAGGAATTTCTGGATTGCCGTATGGCCGTCATCCTTCTGGGTACCAGGCTTCAACCACATCGACTGATGAAGGGCTTGGAGATGATTGTAGTTCTGAACAGTCAATTCTGAAGTCTATTCTGACTGGTCGCAGTCGGTCGAATACAATCTCGACCTGTGGGTCAAGGTCACGGTACGATGCCCTGGGCAACAACGCTGACCAATCACAGCGCTTGGCTCGACAGCCGGTTACGCTAGCCAAGAAGAACCTTCACCCAGTGACGGCCAAGGTCAATGACTGTGTCAACCAGGTCGTTCATTGTTTACATACTTGCTGTTTATATATGCTGAAGATACTGTAGCAGGTTTTCTTAAATTGAGGTATCCGTTATTTTTTCAGAGACAGCTGGGACAGTAGGCTGTGTTCTATGTTCTGTCAGCAGAAGTTGATTGAAGTTGATGATTTGGTACATAGGAGTGTCAATTTGTGAAGGTCATTGCTATCCTGTGGTTGATCACAGGACACTTTGAATTTGACGACGATGTTTATTTGTGCTAGTTGTGCCTATTTCTCACTTAATTAACAGTTGATTTATGTAAGGATCAGATCTTGCCATTTCATTTCAATGATGATTTTATCAATTTAACATAAAAATCAAGCGTAAAACCAAGAGATATTACAAACATGCCCATTGAACCAAGTGGTTTGATAGGCCACTTACTTTGTAAACATGGAAAATGCAGGTAATTGAAAGTAGATCGGAGAAATCATGAGTATTGACGTCAGGAAAAGTGGTGTATGTCAAGTAATGAATATCCATGACTGTCACTTGCTTTGGTTAGGAGTTTCTAGAATGCATAACTGATGTTGATTTGCTGCCAGACTGCATGTTGTCGTTTGCTGGCTTATGGGTTACAGCCGTGGAATGATGTACTGTATGTTGTGTGCCCATCTTGCGTCTTTGGTCTCTGTGCTGCTGTGGAAATCATGATGTTGTGAGTTTTGTTGATGATTATTATATGTTAATTGGCTCAGTTAGACTACGTGGGTTTCTTCAGCCAGCTAAGAGTTTGTTCTCAATGAAGAAACGACGTCCAGTGAGAACCTGCCTCTGTGGCTCAGTGGGCTAACGCTGTCGCTGAGCTGCGGTGCAGTGAGCCTGGCTGGCTAGTTCAGCAGGGCGTGGGTTCGCCTCCCACTGCTGCCAGCATTTCGAGTCAGGGTTCTGCATGATATGAGATTAAATTCTCGGGCAGGTACAAAGGGTCCGCCTGTGTCCTCTTTTAAATGTGAGAGGCTATCACACCCGGATTGGGGTCATCTTGGTATTGTGAGAGCCGCCGGTGCAGATAACAGATGGCAGTTGTCAGCGGTCCATAGGAGGGCCGCACTTTGACATCCTTCCAGAGAAACCCGCTGGCTAAGCTGGGCTCTATAAATATACAGTACAAGACCCAGGGTTAGAGGGGAAGCGGACTGGGCCAGGCCTAGGCCTCAGCGCTGGTGGTAGGCTGAAGGCACGTCGAAAGACTGCCAACGACCAACCGCCAGCCCTAATAGAACGAACGAATGACGTCCAGTGAGTGAGTGAATTAGGCGGAGCTGATTCTGAGCTGCATAAAAACACTTTTAGTGCCAACTGCTCCTAGGGTTGTGAGTTACCTGAATGACACAGATTTACCTGGAAAATTGTTGTGATGTGATATGTACTTATCATAGGTTGTAGTTTCGTAGTTAGTTATTGCAGCAGTACAGTCTTGACGTATTGGTACATGTCAGTCACATGTGACACGTTGTAGGTGATTGCATTCATTCGATCTGTCCCTGAGATTGCGTCGTTGTCGAGCGTAGATCAGAGGTCCGTCATCTCGGCGTCGTTGCATCGATTACTTCTGCTGTTCATGGCCGAGTCAAATATTCACTTTGTTGTTGCTCCAGTCCTGCACAACATCGCCAACGATGGTGATAAGATTACTGAGTCGCGACGTGAACAAAGCGCGGTAATCCACACGAGATGTAGACTTCAGTTGTTAGCTGTCATTGATTTCAGCATTGCAGGTCAGTGCTGTAATTAGTGACCTTGACCTTCAGACCAGTCCCACCACTCAGCTCCACTAGACAGCTGTGATGTTCTTCATCTGCAGATTAGTTAACAGGAAGATTAGCAGAACCGTTCTGTGCTTCGCTGCCTTTAGTGCTTCAGTGCTGTTGGCAGGAAGCGCAATTGACCTGTGAAAAAACTGAGTGGTGGGGTGCTGGTTAGGGTTGTCTGTCTGTCTGGAGTGAAGTGCAGACTTGCATTGGTCCAGCTGATGCCACTGCCACTCGCTGTCTTCTCATGCTTCAGTACGATCCACACTGGTTTTACCTTTCTGGTACCGGCTCACCCGGGCAGTCCCAGACAAAGGGCCGTTAAATGGGTGTCAGTGCTTTTATATGCTGTACTGTGTAAAGAATAAAGTTCCAAGTAAAGAGATAAGAGAGAAAGACTAGAAATAGATGAAATAATCTCGATACTACAGATTAATGGTATGGGCATTTGTGGGTGAAGAAATGTATGGAGAATGAAGTGGAGGGTTCCAGACCAGAGAGGATCGGTTGTGCAGAGAGACTGCCAAGCCGGCAGATTCAATGTTCGAGAAGACAACAACTCAAAAAACGTAAAAAGTCACAGCTTTCGATTTTGAAAAAACGTTAAAAAACGTACATATAGTTTCACAGGCCATTTGTTCACTCAGCCTTTAATACACAATTACCAAAAGTCAGTCACCAGCATCAAACATCGTGCTTAGAAATGTGGACACAAAAACTATGCAATAATGCAACTTAGAACTGTGTTTGATAAACGCCTATAAGTCCCCATAGCATCTGGGAATTTTGAAGCCAAAATTTCTATAGATTTCAGCAAACTTGATACTTGAGCGAAGTATGTGAACTCATTTTGACTAATTGAGGACTAAACTTTTGCTAAAGACTTTTTGATACATTATTTAAAAAAAACTTTGTCATGTTTTTTGAAATATGAAAAAAAATACAACACATAATCTCATACACTGGGCAGATTGAACAGTGAGGATGCTATGGATCGTAGTAGATGGATAAAGTTGATAAAGTATAGTTGATGATGATCATGATAAGTGTGAGTGGCTGAATGTTTCTTCTGCTACAGACTCACGTGGCTAGTCTTGAATAAATGGCCGTGATACGGTTGTTGTTGTTGTTGTTGTTGTTGTTGATGTTCTGTGCTGTGTGGTGTATGACAGTTGAGCACACACACACACACACACACGTGATCCATTCTTACAGTTGTATTCTATAGTTTAGTTTTAGGTTTCCTATTTGTTTTAGCATAGATTTATGTTGTATATTTTATGTGTATTTATTTTGTTTGTGTTTGATTTAATTTCCTCAGAACTAGTCGAGATTTGGTGACTTTATCTTTCCGCTTAATACTTGGTTTAAGACCGAAGTTCGGTCTAAAACCTAATTAGCATAAAAAAGTAAAGTGACAACAAATTTGGTCTTAATTTCAATCTAAAACCAATTCTAAAACCAAACTGTCCTCTTATGACGGTTTTAGACTGAAGTTAAGACCGAACTTTGGTTTCAGACCAAAGTTAATCTCAACAATCAAGTTTTAAACTGAACTTACCTATTTGCCTTCGGTTTTACTGTACTTTTCGAATTCAGTGAAGCGATGATGTAGGGAATATTTGATTAAAGGAAATCGGATTCAGATACATAGTGAATATAGATTTGGATTCACATGGCAAATTAAATACAACAGTGACATAATATGACTGACGTTACAGTTGTTTGTGTGTTGTTTTAGTCCTATTTTGCACATTTTCATTACTCACTGCAAAGATGATGTTTCTTTGGAGCAGTTTTGTTGCTATAGATGTCTTTCTTAAATCATTTATAATCGTTGACACTCATCGCTGACGTGTCATCATTCACTATGTATAAAAATCTGGATTCATTAATCGAATATCCCTGTAATTACGACATAATCACATAAACAAGCCAACGAGGCTAGGCGCAGCCTGAAATTCCGAGCATAAAAGAATAATATTTGTTTAGTATTTACAAATAAGTTAACTTCAAAAATCGCAAGTGGTTGACTGCGCATTTGTTAATAAGTGACATTAATAGCACGATAATAGTCGGTCACTCTGAAATAGAATTTTTCTTTTTAGACGTAGTTTAAAACTCGGTTTTTAGAAAAGGTTTTAGACCAAGTTTAAAACTGAAGTTAATCTGAACTTCACTGTAAAACTGGATTTGGTTTAGTTCAGACTTTGGTCTAAAACTTAGTTTAAGCGGAAAGAAAGTCGCCCATTCATTGTCTGGGAACAGCATCTCTGAAATGACCTGTTTTGTGTTGAGTTGGTCGTAAAGCCTGAATCAGTCGGTTATCAGACGAGTCAGCTTTGACTGAGAGAAATGTGTACATCACTGAATACAATACATACTGTGGTGTGACAATGACTCTTAGTTGTAGAGCTGCATACGACTAAAATATTTTTAGTTGATTAATCATCAATTAAAATCCAGTAAAATAATGCTCAATTTCTGAGAAGTTGACGATGCAGTTTTGTCTGAGTGCTGACCAGTGGGTTGTACTTTCACCATGCACGGCGTTTCTTATACTGACATCATTCTGTGCTAGTAGCCACAGCGGCGCTGCATAATATTGAAGTAGTTGTACTAGCCGGCCCATCGTATTACTGGGTAATGTAGTTTACTGATGAGTATATTGGTCAGTGGTCAGTGAACAGTTGCTGTGTGCAGTGTGGACAGGGTGGAGCTGTACAGCAGCTGGCAGTGACGTCAGTTGTGACCGGTGGATGCACAATGTCCGCCGATGCAGGAGAGTTTCCAACACTGCAGTTTGCAGAGTCGGTGAAAAGCTTTGTGAGCAAGTGTCAGGCGTTGAGTATCAACGCTGAGGAATATCGACTGATGAAACTTATTGCACTCTTCCAGTCAGCCGGTCAGTTCTTCACTTCTTGTCTCTTCAGTCTTGTTTCTATTTCCTCGGAAATTTTGTTCAGTCGAGGGATTCTGAAGTGTAATGTTGCTTGTGTGTTAGTTTTAAATTCTTCACAAGATTTTGTGCACAAAACAACAACTGTCACTTGGAAACTTGACCACTTTGTCGTATGTTGATTCATCGTGGTTAAGTTAGCATAGATATATATGATGATGAATGATTGTGTGTGTGTGATTGTGAAGGTGGCGTGGCGGGCTCACTGCAAGTGTCAGCGATGGCAGACGACGCGTGCTGTGCAGCGCGCCGTGATCTCCAGCTGCTCCTGGAAAGATCAAATTGCTCTGTGGCGTCGTCGTCGTCAGTGAGTTTGGAACACGTCCACCAGCGGTACTCGTCTCTGTTGCTGACCATCTACACACTGTCTGGCATACACGCCGCAATGCTCTACACGCTCTTCTGTCAGCCGCCCACACCCCCACCTCTCAGCTAGCAGCATTAAACTGTTGATTTACTAGTATTGTTGAGAGACCGGTAATTAATTATTGGTGTTGTTAATAGCTACTACAGTACAGTAGCTGATGCATCGTGTCTATTGCTGCAGAATAACAGTAGTAAAGAGCTAGCCAGCAGAACCTGTCAGTGTCGCTAAGGTACAGGTGGTATTGATGGATGGATGTCGTTGCTGTTTCCAGCTGACATTGTCAGAGTGCTGGTGACTGTTGTTCACTAGCTAGCTATAGATGTACGTCGTCGTCGTGTACACATCGAGTCAGTCAGTCAGTCAGTCAGTGAAATACACCGGTGCGGTGTTGGTCGTCTCTCGTTCTCCGTACTGTCTATGCGCTAACTTGCGTTACGTTGTGACATTATCGATACATGATGTGTATATCACAATGTAGTAGGTCTGTTGTTGTCTGTACACCAATGACCGCTAACAACCACCCTCTCATAGCCTGCTGGCTGCCACGTAGTGTGTGTGTGTGTGTGTGTGTGCGTCTATCTTGTACCGTTTTTTTGAGTTATAGCACGTTTTTTGTCGAAAGTGGTGAATTTTAACCCACCCCATCTGCATTTGTCGCCCCCGTAGGGGGTGATCCCGTTCGAATTTCGCCGTGAACTTTGGTGTCAGAAAACTAGAGTCAAGGGGCTATCGTGTGGCGTTATTTGCTTTCCTACGTTTAGCCGTTTTGATACAATACCAGAGTGTGATAGACACACACAGACAGACGGACAGACACACGAAGACGGCAGAAACCACGCTTAACAAAAATTGAGAATGTTTCATGAAGAAAAATGTCATTTGCGAGTATTTTGTTATTTCTCAGATACAGAGGCATTCTCTCCATGTGATGTGATTTGATGTTATGAAAAGGGATAGGATGTATTATTTCTGTGGGCAGCACGTTGTTGCCATGACTTCTTAGTGGTGTAAGGTTAGTCTAGTGAGAACTTCATATGTTGTGTTGGTTTCATTACTTCAATACTAGCAAACAGATTGGCTGGGAAGAACACCTCCAAAATAACCTATTTTCTGTTGTTGGACATTTTATTTTGGCACTTGTGGATATACTTGTTTTATGTTAAACGTCATTTCACTGTGGTACTGTGTCATTTTATAAACTTCTAACCTTAGTGTTTTATTTAAATTGTTTGTGTTATTTGTAATTTACATCAGACTGTTAACCTGTTAATGCTGTATATTTTATGAGTTAGCCTATATGTATCTGATATATACAATCACTACTATGTTTCTGATCATTAACTTGGTTAACAAATATACACTGTGTCCAGAAAAAAAGTGTCACTATATTTTTTGGCTCTGACATTGTGAAATGCTGGCCAATTTTCAAAATTTTTTTCACCGTTAGAGTCTTCAGTAAATTTACGACAAAACAGCATTTGAATTTTCACCACACCCCAAATGCGTCACCACATGACTTGTTGAAACTTTAGTGCTCAAAAACAGCCATGTTGCACAGCTGAGTGAAATGAACTGCCATGCAGAACTCCGCATGCTGAAAAATATATTCATTCAGTTATGTTAATTATAGTAACATTTTGTTTATTGATGAGTAACTCTGTGGGCCGCAATGAAGAACTCCTAGAATTGCAGCAACCAGACAGACAGTCGCGCGACAAGACGCCTGCTGTGCACATGACTGATGACATTGGTCGAGTCACTCACAAGTAGTCAACAGTTTCATGCCTGCTGATCACTGGATCAATCCCAGTCAGTCAGTCAGTCAGTCCTGTTGTCACAGTGCAATGCTGTGACTGCTTGCCATGCGTCATAGATGTAAAAAACGTTTTTTTACGTTTTTTATTCGTGTCACGTTTTTTACGTTTTTTATTTTTCCTACGTTTTCTAAAATAAAAAACGTTGAAAATCTGACATGAATATTTCCACAGTTATTGGTCACGGGAAGTATATATACTTCACACATCTCGTTCTGATAGTTGCAACAAATGCAGTAACAGAATAGCCTAACGAACAGATAACAGTATATAAATCATATAACAATCCTAATATTAGGCCTATCGCTAGTAATTAGTATAGTTCAATCTTAACTTTATTGTTGCTTTCAACTTTGTCTTGCTTGGTCTATTATATTAGGCCATAGGCATCTCAAATTTATCTGTTCGGCGGAAAATTACTGAGGTAACGTTTTTTTCAACGTTTACAAACGCTTTTTATTTTTGTCACGTTTTTTTACGTTTTTTAATGTTTTTTTAATTTTTGGGGTAACGTTTTTTTCATCTATGCCATGCGTGACATGTAGACTGAGTTGTTTATCTCTCAACACGACAGTGCACACACTGCGGCTGTTTGCTGTTGACGCAATCAACTTTCTTATCCATAACTGCCAGATGTCAGTCATTTTAAAAATTCTTTCACAGCAAACTTGGCAGTAAACTTGCACTGAGGTAGGCTAGTCATGAAAGATCCCACCACACCTAAATAATGTTGCTGCACTACTTTGTGATGTACTGATAATTGTTGTGTTGATGTGGTTTTTCTGACATTGACGTAATGCATTTCAGGTGTGGTGTTGTATCTTATTATCACTGCTAGAAATTTACCGCTCATTCCACTGGTGAAAGAATTTTGAAAATTGGTTAACAAATGACAGAGCCAAAAACAGAGATGTGCCTTTTTTGTGTAACGAACGGTGATGATGGATATGGATGTTAACTGTTTACTGGGCCTGACAACTGATACAACAGAGCAGCAGTGTTCACTGCATTAACTTCAACAGCAGACAAAAACATTTGTTCTTAAATGTTGGTTTTAAAATTATACAGTACAACATCACAGCAATATCGAAAATTCACTCATCAAAATGTCCACCCAGGTCTGCCCACACAACTGGCTGGCATCGGTAAAATAATCAGGTATTTGGCACAAGTCAAATGACACTTGCAGTGCTAGTGTCCTAGATGCCTGATATAAAACAAGCAGTGTAAACACAAATTCATCAGTCAGAAATCACTGAAGCAGACACAGCAAGCAGGGAATGCAGGCTGACAGAAAGACACAAGTGTAATTGTAGGGAGCAGACAGCGAACGACTGGCATCAATTGTGCTCCGTTTACCCTTCAACATACCCCCCC
>Ga0209782_1001301_pt1 | contig 12771 bp, 12 predicted proteins | sample WorMetmaBAHAMAS1_FD_187390 | JGI IMG/M metagenome (GOLD analysis project Ga0209782, IMG submission 187390) | Marine gutless worms symbiont microbial communities from Max Planck institute for Marine Microbiology, Germany - Inanidrilus... | ecosystem: Host-associated > Annelida > Digestive system... | reverse complement strand
CCCCAGAGGGATGCAAGGCTGAGTTGACCTAGTTGGCTTGTTACATACCGAGGTGGTATACCCGCCCGAAGACGGTCACCCATCCCAGCACTAACCGGGCTCAACGTTGAGTAACTTCGTTCGTGCAACGAATGACGCTACCACAGCGCTAAACCACCAACCTTATAGTATTAGTGATCATTTAGTTTATTTTTGATCAACTTCTCATTCAACACAATGGTCTATTATAATGCTGACGTACGTTTAAGAAATATTATACACTTAACACGTTTAAATTGATATTCATTTAGGAACTGTGCCCCTGCAGGTTTATGGAACTTAATTACTGTTCTCTTGACTCTGGTGGAAATCTGTAGTAGAGGTTGGTTGTCACTTTAAAAATGACAAGTGATTTCTTGTTGAATGATTATTTTTCATATTGCTTTATGGGACAGTCATTCAGACCTGTTTTTCACTGGTATTATTTTTTACCATTTGACTGTTTTCTTAGGGAGTGTTGCTGAAGGCCGGCGGCCAGCTACAGTAAAGAACTTGGAAGAAATGCGACAGTCTGTTGTTCGGGAGTTTCTTGCGTCATGTCGAGCTAGTAAATCATGTGTGCACTGTCATTCACCGTTTCGGCCAATCCGCCAAGAATCGCACATTAAAATACTTCATGGTCGAATGCCGTCATCGCGTGTCATTAAAAACATGCTGACAGAGAAAATAAAGTTAGCTACATTTTATCTTTGCTGCTGTGTGTATTGCATAGATTACTACTTCCTGAAATTGGTAGAGTGTACTGTTATGTCTCTTATATATGGTATAGTGTCTAGGGACATTTGCAAGTATATTTCATTACTGAAATCAAATAGTAAATTAAGAACATGCCAAAAACATTTGATAGTCGATTATTCGGTAATCGTTTAACAATCCTAACAGTGTCTTGCTTGAGTAATTTTGAAGTGTTACTTGAATTGCCTGAAATGGTATGTGTGAACCATGCTTTGAATGGACTCCATAAGACTAGGCTCGATGTCATTGAAAGTGACTACTTAGTTTTTTACTTGATATTACAAGCTATAGTAATAAATTGTAATGCTGTAATAATGATTATTTCGGCATTCATCGAGGCTAACATTTGTGATAGAGACAGGGATGTAAAACTTTAACCGGTTAATCAGTTTCGGAAAATGCGACATACCGGTACATTACCTGCCTTGTGAATAATAATATCATGAATAATACTGTTGACGATGTGGCTAGAAAAGAACCGGCAGAAGACACTGATAACTCTGGCGGTGGTGAGAAGCAAGATGAACAGCCGTCGGCAGGTGAACAGACAATATTGTATCCACATGAAGTGAAGCATCATCTGCGGCAACTGTGGAACAATGAGAAACATGCTTTGAGACATGTATTCCGTACATTTAATGTGAATGCTGGAAGCATGGACTATCCAGTTGACATTTTCTTCAAGCAAGTTCAGCCTGTAATGCCAACTAGATATCGTCCAGTAAGTACGTATTGGAGTAAATTTTGAATTAGTTTTTGTCTTCCTGTGATTTATTAAGAAATTAGTAACTACCTTACTGCCTTAATATTTATTCTTTGTTGGTTGGGCAGCAAGAAGAGGGTCTGGCCTGTCAAAAATCAAGTAACGAGGTACTGACATGGTTACCTGTCTGGAACAAGGTGATTTATTGTCAGCTAAAAGCAAACTTAAAACTAACTGGGGCAGTAATGGGGGAAGGGAACATAATAAGACACTTACAGAAACCACCAACCTATCAGATATTTGTCAATTTGAACTGTATAATTTGATACCAGAATATGCAGTATCTAATTTGCTGGGCCATATGCAGATGAACTGCATATTTTTCAGCTAATGCCACTGCCACTCTGTATCATCTCTTGATAGAAATTCAGGATGATTTGCCTTTCTGGTGCTGACTGATTGCCCTGGTAAAGTGACCTTTAAATCAGTGTTGTTAATGAATATGCATACTGGTAATTCTGTTTACATATAAGGTGAGTCTGATCCATATGTTGATTGAATAACAAGTGATGTCTACTTTCAGTTTTCCTGTACTGTCACTTGTTAACTAAGTAGTGTTATCTAGACACAAGTTAGGATAGGATATGATGATTTTATTATTTATTTTTTTATTTATATTTCAGTCGAATGAGGACAATGAATAAGAAATGTGCTGCATTTACAGCTCATGTGCGGTGTTTGTTTTGCATGGATAGCAGGATGATGACCAATGAGATTGTTGTGCGTGAATTTTGGCAGCTGTTGGACAGAAAGGGCTACAAGATGGTTCATGCAGAAACAGGCAGTCTGCTGCAGATGCTGAAACAGGCACAGAAGATGGAAGAGTTGTTGAAACAAGTGAAGCCCGACAGTGGTTTATCTGTAGGTGTCTGTTATTGCCTTTTGTCTTTGTGTCTGTCACTTGTATTCAGGGTATGATATCTGTGCTTACTGTGGTAGACGATGCAAGAGCAAATGATACGATATGCTATTGATTTGTTCATCATTGTTATATTTTTTTGTTTGTTCTGATTGTCCTGTTAGAATGTTTTAATACTCTAAAACTCTAATAAACATGATGACTGCCAAATAGTAATCATATGATTAATGTTTTGTAATTTGTAGCAGTTATTGTGTTAATAATACTAAGTAAGTAGTTCTTTAATTAAACATATGGCATACGTACATGCATACAATGGAATAACAAGAGGGCCTAGCAGTGGCTAGCATAGCACGAGATGTTGTTTAGATTACCCCTCCCGCGACCTTAATGCGCGGTAAATTTGGATCGGAATTTGAAACCTAAATTAGCTATAATGCGCAATTGCACTTCCTTCACAGACAGACGGACACTGACATCGTAGCATAAGGGCGAGATGTATATATTACATCTCGCGCTAATAAAACTCAAAGTGTGTCACAATGAACAACACTAGTAATGTCACAAAATAAAATCCTGTAAATAAAATTTTGTTTGACAGCAGCATTAACATTTGAAGGCAGTATCAGGTTGTGCATTCGTTAACGAAGGTACGGCCGGATTTTTTTAGGTTGGACGAGAAGTGGATGTAAAACATGCTTAGGGTTGTATCTGGATAAGAAGAATAGATTTTTGTCAGACTGTGCTGTGTAATGACTGTTCATTTTTTAAGGATTATTTTTATGATATTGCAGAAAGAACAGCGCAATGATGTGATGGAAACCATTAAAATCGGTTGGCAGAATCTGCAGGGTCGAGTGAATGGCGTTTATGATAGCAATTTGGCAAAATTCTTCACCGACAGCCGACCTTCTTATGGTGTCAAGCAGGTTAGTCCTTCACGAAGTTATTAACTCTTAAAACGTCTGGTTTTTTTGGCCCACTCTGTACAAGAACTATTGCACTGGGCATGTGGTTTACACCCTATGGCACTTTAAAGTTAGATCTATCAAACATCTGTAGATTTCCATTCTGTACCCACAGCCACAAAAGATGGCAGTTTCTTGACCGTATTAATATTACAGATTCTAAGACAAATACAACACATCTCATGTCTCTTGTGGCGACTTGTGTCGTTCAGCCAAGTTTCAGTTGGTGACGATGTCATACACCAGTATAAGGATTATGCTGACAGTATGAATGAAATCACCATGAACAGTTTATAGCATTGAGTTGAAGTACAGCTAATCTTGATAGATTAATTATTGATACCATGACTAGATGCAGTAATTTTGTAGTTCATACTTAGTGTTGTAGACAGTAGTCAAAATGTTGCTCATGTTGTCACATTGGCAGTCATCGGCAGAACAAGTCTTCAGTACAGCATATTGAAACAGAAAACCAGCATTTGCAAAAGAATGATTTATGATTCAATAAGTTAATTATTTGGAAGCGATTCTGAATGTTGATGCAACTGACAAGTAGCTGATGATGCAAACCACTGGAATTTCGTGTTCTTAAGCCCTGTAAAGTCTTGGAATACAGTTGTTTAATGTCTGTAGTAACCATGTATATTGCATGAATACAGTGGTGTTTGTGTGGAGTTATGAGGTAAGTTATTGGTTTCATATTCTAGTCTTGTCTGTTCAATCACACACACACAAACGATTTAGTTTAATTTGCTTTCGTGTTGTTTTAAAAGCAGTTGCGTAACAGTTAATGGTTACATATGTGTTTTATATGTAGTTATTTGAGCGCAAAGAAGGTTTGTTTCGGTGGAATATGATGGGCAAACGTGTAGACTTTGCAGCACGGTCCGTCATTTCCCCAGACCCATGTATTGCTACAAATGAAGTTGGGATTCCGCTGTATTTTGCTACAAGGTTGACATACCCAGAACCTGTCACTCCACACAACGTTCAGTACCTCCGACGTGCAGTGATCAATGGCCCTGATAAATATCCAGGGTATGTTTGCACAGGCTTGTTGTTAGAGTAATGTACATTAAACTTTTTTTAGCTAGGCTGGCACTGGCAGTATTGGTACGTTTAATTGTAACATAAAGTATATCAAGAGGGTCTAGTAGTGGCCAGGATAGCGCAAGATGATCCCTCCCCTCTTCCACCAGAAATCCTGGCATCCCATCCGACGATCCGGGTGAGGCGTTGTCAGTAAGTAGCAAAGACATCCATCTATCAAAGCATGTAAAGGTATCCGGGATCCATTGCACCCGATGACCACAATGCACAAACGTCACAGACAGACAGACGGACACTGACATCGTAGCATAAGCGTGAGATGTATATATTACATCTCGCGCTAAAAATTGCAGTTAGTCATTATGTCATATTGTATCACCACATTTAGTATAATAAATCATAATCATCAGTGATGTCATATGACTGAAAAATCCGATATTGCTGTCTGTGAATCACTGTGATACCTCTAGACCTTATTTACATGTGGTTTCATGCTCTAAGGAATGTACAAGAGTACCTTATTGTGTAGAATACTTAATCTGTTATTGTTAATGTAACAATGAGTTAATTACTGGTGTGTGGTACTAGTTTGTCTGCCTCATAAGATGAATATTACTGATTATAAACATGCCGTAGTGTTCTTCTATGAGATCAGGAACATTTGACCACGTGAGTTTAATAGCCACTATAGGAATTATTTTGAATCCTGTGCTTCATATTGCAGCACTGGTTATGCCTAATCGACCTTTTGTCATTCAGAATATTTTTGATGGTTTATATGACAGATACATGCATCTATATTGTTGGTGACTTTTCGAGAGATTTGACAACACTATTAAATACTGCAACAGTGGGTGGTCTATATTACTGGCTGGATCCCTTTTTGCCAGCCAGCCATCAGTGGTGAAACGGTGAATGATTAGTTGTTAAATCGTATAATACTGAAGACAGATTCTAAGAGCTGCAGTTGTGTGGTTTTATGTGCAGTGCAACTCACATAATGCTTGCAACTGGAGAGAAGAAGCTGTTGAGTCGACACAACAGAGCACAGCGAGTTGGTGCCGCCAAACAGCTGCTGGTTCCGTCAGTTACGCCTGATTCTACATCGCTTAATGTTAAGGTTAATTACATATGTCAGTATGTTACTTTGCTGTCCATGTTTCGTGTAATACCTTGTGTAGCTGATATCACATGTTTATTTAATGTTGTCAGTCCTCCAGCTGCTGGCAGAATGATAGTTTGTTCAGTAACAGTTTTAGTACCTTTTATTTACATAGAATATATGACCAGATAGGAGTCGTTAGTGCTGTTCTTACTACTTAAATGTAGTTGTGATTATGACAGGTGATTTGCCAATGTAATAGTCGAGCAGTACTGTGTATTGTCAGGTATTACGTCATATCAAGAATGGAGATGTGCTGTTGATGAATCGACAGCCGTCACTTCATCGGCCGAGTATGCAGGCACACAGAGTAAGAAGTGCTGGAAGTTTTTTGAAAATACGCTGAAGAGTGAAGATTTGTGAATTCATTGGGAAAGACTGATTTTTTTGTTGGTTTATTTAGCCCGCTCGGCAAACTTGCCGGAAGGGCTATATATTTTATATCCATTGTAGGCATTGCCTTACTTTTTACATCATGCAGTAAAGTCCAGGGAATGAGATTATTCATTAGTTGTACCTGTCTAAAATTAACTCATAAAATTTTATTCTATGTTTGTGCTGGTTTGGTTTTTCAAGTGTTTTAATATTCTTATGGGACATTCTCACTTTGGGATTTTTCACTTTCACAGGACTGTTTTTTGAGGGAATGGAATTGTGGTACATATTTTAGCATACAGGAATTTTTTCATGCTGCATGAATATAGTAGAACCTTGGTTTTCGTAAGACATGTTCTAGCACCATTTTGTGTCCAAAAAGCACCGACTTTCCACTTTCCAGATGTTATTTTTAAACAGTTTTTATTGAAATTTAACAGCCTGTCATCAATATGCTTTAAATATCACTGTTTAGTGTGAGCTTTGTGGTGTGCAAATGATAGAATTGCAATTCCTGTTCATTATTGTTTAGAAATATGTGTCATATTTTCCTGTGCTTGTTTTACAGGCTCGGATATTGCCACATCTAGTGGAGGAGAAAACGCTGAGGATGCATTATGCTAACTGCAAAGCTTACAATGCGGACTTTGACGGAGATGAAATGAATGCACATTTTCCACAGAATGAAATTGCACGTGCAGAGTGCTATCAGATAGGTAAACTATACTTTGAAATTGGTTGTGCCTTTTTGTCAACATTCTTTATTTTGTATTATATTACAATTCAGTATGTCGGTGTTGCATGCAGTTGAATAATCTTGGAAGAAGCATGATCTAGCTCGCATCACCACATTGAATCTTAGTGTTTGGAAAGCTAGGAAGCTACGTATACACAGACTGATCATAAAACTAGGAAGTGGCATTTACCTTTAAAGACACGTAGCGTCCTATGGTCCTTTGCGATAGGTTAGCTGCTGGCGTTGGTTCGGTTACTTTGCTGAAAGTGCATTAAATATATTAGATATCATGATACGGTGAATATGAGGCTACCTGTTTTTTGTTTGATGCGTGGTTGTTGTTTGCATGTTGTTATTGGACTGCAGCTAATAGTGTGTGCATTTGTCTGTGACTTTGTCTGTTGCTAACAGCCAGTACCGACTTCCAGTATCTGGTGCCAAAAGACGGCTCGCCTGTGGCTGGGCTCATTCAGGACTACATGGTGTCTGGCGTGTGGCTGATGATTCGCGGTCGGTTCTTTGACCAGAAGGACTATCAGCAGCTTGTCTACGCCGCACTGATTGATCATCCACATCGTGTCCGACACCTCAAACCAGCAATTCACAAGCCCAGTCGCCTCTGGTCTGGCAAGCAGGTTGACCTGTTATACCGTGGCTCGTTCCCGTAGTCTGTAGATTACTAACGATGGTGTGCCATTGAGTGCTGTGTTGCTGCGGTTATGCAGTACACTGCCAGCAGTGTAGTTGATCTATGCTCTTGTAATTCTATCCGTCTTATCTGTTACACTCATCATTGACTCAAAAGAGCTGCACATGTTCCCAGCACTAGAAATTTTACTGTATATCTTGGCAGAAATTGACCAGGGTAACCCTCATTGGGGCATTGTGAGTATGATATATTTGCAATTTTCAATCAGTCTCATAATTTCATGGAAACAGTTTGAGATACCCACATAGTTGCTGTGGAATGCTGATATAAAAGTCATGATGTATTGTTTCGTTGTTGTCTAATTGCAGGTTGTTAGCACGGTTCTGATTAACTTGATCCCACGAGACAAGCCTCTGCTCTCGCTTGTCGGCAAATCTAGTATTGCAGAGAAGGTCTGACATGCTTACTTACAATAGTGTATAGAGAGGCTGAGGATTGCTGTTTTGCTCTGTCTGCTTTATTGGGCAGTGACATCAGCCATGTTTGTAGGTGGCACTGATGGAATATATTTGGCATTATGCAGTACCTGTTTTCTACTGGACAATGTTGCGTGGTTTCTTGGTACATTCTGTTAATGGTACTGCCAATGTACCGATCGTCCAGTCTGGAATCAGCTGCAGTGTGGCCTGGCCTATGTGCACCCTTCTATCCACAGGCAGAGAATATCGCATCCAGACTTAACAGAAGCTCGCCGTCAATTGCGTTTAAGTGCCGTTGTTTTTACATGCCATCGATGGTCATAGTTCATAACAGAACAACATCGGATCTTGTGTGTCCAAGAAATCATTCTCAAAGCACAAGCTTTACCAAATCTACCGAGCAAACTGGGAGCTGAACCACAGTCCATGATAGTAGCCCATTCAGGTCCAGTGTGTACTATGTAGGCCTTTTGGTGTTTTAATTTATTTGGTTTTTATTGTTGTTGCTGTGAGTGTAGATACATTGTGATGTGCTGGTCACTGTTGCTGTTGTTGTATTACTATTATTCAATTTCAATATGAGACTAATTTTTCACGCAGTGTTTGCTTACAAGATGTTATGTACTATGTGTATACTTTATGTCAGTTAAATGTAAATTGAACAGTAATTAAAACACATTGTGTGTTTTTTTCCTGATTTTAATTATCGTTGACAATAAATTGTTGTATGATGTATTGTACATAGAAATGGGTGCAGTGCAAGCCACGTCGGTGGCGTGCCGGTGGGACAGTGCTACGTGGAAATAACATGTCTGAGAGTGAGGTGGTGATATTGAATGGACAACTGTTGGTTGGAGTGCTTGACAAAGCACACTACGGAGCATCGCAGTATGGTCTGGTGCACTCTTGTCATGAGGTATTGTTGTACCGTGTGTTCTGTTTGTGTTGTTCATCTTCTGTCAGATCCTTAACTTTAATCTCTTAGATGTTTTACTGTGGAATTTTTGAAGTCATTTTGGCACTGTCTAAGTAATGAGCTTACCATGCTGATGTTTTGTTTTTTCACTATGTAAAAACTTTGTGTGTATTGCACTATGGTTAGTAATAGTTGTTATGAAACCAATGGTGTTTATATGTATTTATGTGTTATTGATTTCAGGCAGGCAAAATAATATAACCTTAAATAAATCACACTTAGTAAAAGCATAGTGTGTGTACGATTATTTCATACCCTAGCAATGAGCTGAAAATACTGTTTGGCTTATGAATTGAGTAACTTGAGTTAGGATGCCACATTCCCATTTGTCACAGAAATTTTCAGATTTTTTTTTAAGTCAAGGTCCTGAAAGTACTCAAGAATAATATAAGTCTTTGAAAGGCATTTAATTAGTTAAAAGAAATCAAGACCTTTCAAAGAGCAATAAAAGGCCAGAGTTACATTAGCAGTTACTTCTGTTAGCAGTTAAATATTCATAGCCTTTAGTTTTACGAAAATCTCAATTTCATGGCTTTGAAGACCTAAAAGTAGACCAAAGAAACTGCAGAGTGAGGTGTGCAAAAAGATTGTCAGACGTAACAACGAACAAAAAGGATAATATGGACCATACTGAATTAGAAAATTAATACTTGACAAAGATAGGGAGTGAGTGAGTGTTATTTTCTGGTACAGACTCAACTTGGGCCCATTAAATATTTCTTAGTTGTATAGTGCAACAGAGCATGTTTTCAGATATTGACGTAACCAGTAATCAGAGTCTGTTTGTTTGTTTTGCAGCTGTATGGTGGATCCACTGCTGGTAAACTTCTGTCAAGTCTGGCACGACTGTTTACTTGTTTTCTTCAATTCCGCGGCTTCACAATGGGTGTGGAGGACATACTAGTTCGTGAAGCGGTAATGCAACATTTAATTTTAACAGCATTGTTAATTGTTATGTCAGTAATTATTTTATGATAGGCCATGTCATTGCAAGTTATACATTGTGGTCGAGTGTCTACATTTCAATTATGCATCTTAAAAATGAATGTATAGCAACACCATTCTCACTGTGGCATCCAAGTCCATCACCGACGAGCTTCAGCGACTGCTGAATGCTGCTGCTCGCATCTGTCATGTCTGCAGCATGCCGAGCTGCACTGGCTGGACGTTCCTCCGCATGTACAGTGCATCGATGTCGGCAGTCCAGAACTCTTGCGTACCTGATGGAGTGCTGCACACCGATTTCTGAGATTTCCTGTTGGCAGCATTTGTGGTCAGCCAGCTGCCACCGACTGTTCGTACCACGTCATACCACATCATCGGCATTTGATGTTTGGTTGTTGAGCCTTCTTTGTTCTGGCTCCATGGCCTGGAACTGTATGATTTGACACATTTGTTTGACGGTTTCCGGTGTGATTTTAAAATTTTTTTAGTCTACTAGCATATACAGCACATTAGAGGCTTTGCAGTTACGCACTATATAAATTCACGGTTGACGTTGACATTGACATATGTGACTTTAAAAAGTTTTGAAAAGACAGCAAAGACACCAGCACTCACTTACGTTTTGTGTCTATGAGTTAATGACAGTAACTTAACATTCACATAATTATGTATGTCATAAACATATGATGTGTTGCAGGGAAACCAACATCGGCGTGACTTGCTTGATGCATGTGAAGTCTGTGGTCCTGAAGCTGCTGTCCTGGCCTTTGGTCTGTCATCCGATGTGGATATCGAAGGAATACAAACGGCGTGGAAACAAGATCAGTTTAGCAGAGATGATGCTGAGATGCTGAAACGACTCGATTGCGTCATGAGCAAGAAAACGACTGACTGTCAGGACTGCATCAAGAAGTAATTAATACTCCTGTTCTTATTAGTGGAGGAATGTGTACGTTACAAACTCTGAACTTCTGATACATGTGTCACTTGACACTGGTTAGATGAAATGTTGTACACTAGTAGAGGTGAATGGAAGTAGAAAGACGAAGACATCATCGTATGATGTAGTTTGCCATTAATAATTACCCATACCCCACTCCCCTGCCTACCCCGCGGGCTGTGCGATCCAGCCTTGAGCTGATTCTAGTTACCATTTATATAGTAAGTAAGTAAGTAAACATAACATTTAGAGTGGCCTAAATAATGAAACATTACTACAAGGACCACTGTAATGATGCCAGTCTAACAGTCGAGAATCGAAAAAGATGAGTTCTTAAATGACAATGGAAAGTCTGCAGTAAAGGCAGAAAATCTATAGATTTCTGGATACCGTCTTTCGTTGTCTGACATGGATGATTAATTGGTATGAGGCTTACACCATTTTAAGTGTACTGACCTGTAATCTGTTCCAGTCATCCACAGATGTTCTGTGGCTAGTTAGAGCATGCTTATCAATTGTAAGGACTGACTCAGACTCTTAACAAACATAACATGGAATACCTTGTCGTCTGAGCTACGTGACCCGTCCATCTCACTTGACTATTTTAGGCATTTACTGAAAAAGTACTTGTATAAGTGTTAGGTTTGGTTTCTGTGTCGCCACGGGTGCCTTTGTGTGACGATTTATCGTTAACTGTGCGTTTTTGAAATGTCTGTTTATTATTATTATTATTATTATTATTATATGTGTTTAATACTATAAACGTGTGATACTTCATGATGGTGTAAACATATTCAATGTCTTCTGTGGAAAGGTTATACTTAAACTTTAAAACTATTTATGCAGTTTAGCCTTTCTTAATTACTCTCGCATCTTTGATAAATGTAGTATCAGTAATATGAAAACAAACTTAAGTTTATCATTCATGGATTTTGTACTTGGTAGTTGGTACCATAATTTTTCGGTAGTTTCAAAATATAAGTGGACTCAGAGTGGGATATTTTTTCAGAATGTTAATACCAGTGATTATCAGAATTATATGATGCATCACACACATTTGTACTCACAACCATTTTCGGCCATTTTACAGTTCAGCCAGCAGCCGTAGGAATGAACTGTTGTGCTGCTTATTTGTTACAGATTGATAATGCCTGATAGAGTCGAAGAGATGCCTGGAGAACTTCTTAAAGTGTTTCCGGCTAATAACCTGCAAATGATGTTTCTTTCAGGGGCCAAAGGAACACAGGTATAAATCTATAAATCAGGTGAAAATTGGCCTTTTCTGTTGCTGTCTTTTACATTAGTGGCTTCTGCAGAGTTACTCCAGAGGTCTCCCTTTATTTCCAGTCTCCGTAGCAGAGATAGTATTTAATATTGTAGTTAAAATTATTAATTTAAAGAAGGATAATTTTTACTTGTGCTCAAAATGCTTTTCACTGCTCTCAGCCAAAAGTTTCTAGAGAGGTTGCAGTATTTCTCTGCACATGAATAGTCATGCATGATAGTTATCAAGTAGAAAATTACTACTGCATGCAGTTAGCAGCGATGATAGTATGATTAAGGTAGGGTTGCACCATCTGTACTTAACTTAAGTAGTCCTTAAATCTCCAATTAACTCTGACTTAAGTGGAGATTAGTACATAAACGCGTTGCACCATCGCCACTTAACTGCTAATTTAGTAAAGATATAATTGGCGATTTAATGACTACTTAAAGTTAAGTGGCCATTAGCTGAGTGACGATTTAAGTGAGGTTGGTGCAACCAGCCCTAAGTCAGTTAAGTCTGCTGGCTGCTTGTGTGTAGGTGAATTGTGTTCAGATATCTTGTACACTGGGTCAGATCAGTCTGGAAGGTCGTCGTCCACCGTTGATGTTGAACGGTGCTTCACTGCCATCGTACTTGCCGTACGATACATCTCCGTGTGCAGGCGGCTTCGTTGCCGGTCGATTCCTGACTGGGCTGCGACCGCAGGAATACTTTTTTCACTGCATGGCGGGACGAGAGGTTGTATGACTTTTTTTCTGTTTAGTGTGCGATTTTGACACTTGTTGGTTAATGGCAGAGGCACAGAAGTTTTGTTGTCAGTTTGCTTTC
>Ga0209782_1001300_pt1 | contig 12773 bp, 10 predicted proteins | sample WorMetmaBAHAMAS1_FD_187390 | JGI IMG/M metagenome (GOLD analysis project Ga0209782, IMG submission 187390) | Marine gutless worms symbiont microbial communities from Max Planck institute for Marine Microbiology, Germany - Inanidrilus... | ecosystem: Host-associated > Annelida > Digestive system... | reverse complement strand
AGTTATGAATTATGTAAATGTAAAAAAAAACAACTGTTTATCCACGGTGTTAACAGCGACAGGTCAAAAACTGCAAATATCATAAAAAGGTGATATTAATCACCACCGCATCACCTAAGTGTCAATGTGATGCTGAGTAATATCTGCTTTCTATGATAGTTGCAGTTTTTGATCTGTCGCTCTTAACATTGTGGATTATAACAGTTGTTTTTACATTAATATCTGCTGTTTTATTGCCAATTTGTGTATTTTTACTAAAGCACAATGCCAAACATACCGCAGTATATGCTGTCGTCATATGTCTGTCTGTCTGTCACACTCTGGTATTGGATTAAAAAGGCTAAATGTAGGATTATGCAAACAATGCACAGGGACTCTAGGTTTTTGATGCCAAAGATCTCATCCAAACTCGAACGGGGCCCACCCCAGTGGGGGCGACAAATGCAGGTGGGGTAGATTAAAATATGCTATTTTCAAGAAATAGCTTGCTGTAACTAGAAAATGGTACAAAATAAACACATAGTTTATATTAAAGTCGAATAGAAAGTCATATGCACTTGAACGGCTATGTTGCCGATGACCTTGAGTGACCTCCTCAAATTCTGCACCTTTTGTCATCTTTCATCACTTCGTAATGGGTGAACATAGAGACTTCAAATTTGTTTTCCACAGATTCATCGTAGCTAGTCCCTGCCTATGGACACGTCCTTGAAAGTGGCGTGGTTATGTCATGTGACCCATTTTTAATTTTTAAGGCGCCATTTATATCTTAGGAATGGCTGAAGCTAGAGCTGTTATGTTTTGCACGCAAAAAGACTATATCAAATCTTGCCAAACGGATGATAAATAACCCTCAAAAGGGGTGTGGTTGAGCTCACGTGATGCATTTTGCATGTGCAACTGTGAACTTAGAAAAATTTTGGCACGGCTTACCATTAACTGAGGTCGACAATGCTGTCGACAGCGGACCTGTGTTTCCGATGGTCCGCGCCAGCCAGTGATGCTGTATGCTAAGGCTTATGCTGCATTGCTTCGATTTGTCACTTGTTGCAGATTTGGTTGTATAATATATTTATGGTAAAAACTTCAGTTCTACTTTTAGTCTCAGGACGCGAGCCAAATTTGAGGTCACAAAAAAGGATAGGAAAACTAAAAACCACGCAAGAGTGATATTTCACGCATGCGCCACCACGCCCCCAATGGGGCGATTTTTTTTAGTTTTGGCATGCGGGGAGTCATCGCCGACGTAATCACACACGCCAATTTTTTTGTCAATTGGTTCTGGTTTTTTGGGGGGGTTCTGACCCCCCAAAATTTTACTATCTCCATAGGATTGGCTGCTGTGCTACACTGTGATTGATAATAAATCGACCAAGTGAAGTTTGAGCATTACTGTTCAAATATTTGCTAATACCCGACATCTGTCGGTCTGTGTAGCAATTTTCTATTGACCGACAGTTGATGCCTGGTAATTGTACTTGGTGGGCAGTGTGATATGGTCTATTTTGAGTAAGGCAGTATCGCACAGTCCATTGGCGTTAGCATATATACTTGTAGCACTTGGCTAGGTCGGGCAATTATGCATCAGCACAATAAAATTCTGCTAAAATTGGTCAAAATGTTTTTGAGATGTCATGATTTTTTTTCGATTTTACAGATGACGATCGGCCACCATCTTGAGTTTGTAAAATTGCAATTTTTTATTTTCTATTGGGCTGTGGAAAGCTGAGGCACGTTACCATGCCAAATTTCATCAAAATTGGTCAATTTGTTGCAGCTATATTGTGATTTTTGATTTTCAAAATGGCTGCTACCGCCATTTTTGATTTCGGAAATCACAAAATTTTATTGGCTAACATGGTCCAGAACACCGAGTCACGTTATCGTACCAAATTTTGTCAAAGTTGGTCGATCCATCGCGATAGTATTGTGAGCAGATCCTGTGTTTTACAATGAGTCCAATGATGCATGTGTGCAGATCCTGTGTTTTACAATGAGTCCAATGATGCATGTGTTTGTAGCGGCCGAGGCTGACGCTAGTGTCGTCGTCGGTGATTACGGACGATGTCATTATTCGCACGTCGCTGACAACTCACTTCCAACGTACAATGAAGTCGTGCTGCAGAGAACACTTGGTGGGTCTCATTACGTAGCGTTGTTTCTTGTTTTGTGTCATGTCATTGTCAGCTGTGTGTCTGTGTGTTGAATATTCATGGCTGAATATTCAGCCTTTCCGGCAGTGTAGTGAAATGGTAACTTGCGTTGTCATTTCTGCTAGATTACGTTACCATGCTTAACATGTTTGCACGTTTTCATTACTGACGCTACTGCTGATACTTAATTTGCTCGGAATTTGAGATCATTTTCTCAGTTTTCACTCCACAGAGGTCACACGTTGCATTGAACTATATACCTGACAAATATTTTACACTTATTTAGGCTAGTGTTTTAACAACTTAGTGTCAGAAGTGTCTGTGAAAATGTTAGTGGATGAAACTGCTGTTGGCATCTGCTATACTGTATGCCGACATTGTCTGACAGGCGGTAGTGGCAGCAGTAGCGGGTCGTTACAACTTCCGTCAGGTGCAAACGCTGATCGTGCGCCGTTGCTGCTTGCGAGCCGTGAATCTCAACCACTGCATGCCACACCGTTCTTGTCCGAACCACAACCTGGTACCAGCTTACCGTTTACCAGGTTCCCCGTGAATTCGGTCCCAGCTGAACGTTAGTTATTTCTTCTCAATATGACGACAATCTTTTTAACACCAGTGATTTCTTGTTCTGCAACTGTACTTTGCCAGATCTGATGATGGATAAAACAAATGAAACTTAACTAAAGTAACGTTTAATCTTTGCTGTCATTCACTGCTGCACTGTCGGCAAATGTGCAACTCAATATGTTGTTATACTCTTTGCTTTTTACAGAAAACATACGTACAAAAAGCAATAGAGACTTGCTGAGGAACTCTCTTAGCAAACACCGGACTGTGTCCATGATGCTTTGTAGGTCGATTAAATTTCTTAATAATAATAATAATTTTTAGACTCCCTCGGGATCAGTAGTTATTGAGGGTTAAAAAAAAATAATAATAATAATAAAATTTTAGTGGATGAAACCGCTGGTAGCATCTGCTATACTGTATGCATTCATAGACAGACTGGGACGCAAGGCCTGTGAACCACACACATGCCTGTCCATGTGGAAAAGCAGTGGACGCCCGGGGTCTACATGGTCTGTCCTGCCACAGAAGTGACTCCAGGCAACAGCGTCATCACCAGATGAACAACATCCTGTGCAGCTAGGGTAATCAAACACCTGCAGTCAGAGAGCCCGTTAGTTTGCTGCAACAGGATGACAAGTGTCCAGCTGGCACCACGTTGATGATACTGTGGTTGCGTGACAAACCCATGGCACGGGATGTAACAGTTCCAGACACCGTTGCCGAATCGCACCTAGGCAACACTGCCAGAGAACCAGGCGCAGCTGCCAATAAAGCATCGGCCGGCAAAGTGATCAAATATGGTGCACTTTCCTGTGGCAGTCGAGACGGCTGGCGCATGGAACCAACTCTCTGTTGAACCCATACAGGAGCTAGCTGCAGACGCATCGCTGCGGTCACCAGGGACACGAGAGAAATGGTGTTCCTGTTTCAACGGCTGTCTATAGCGCTTTCCTTAGCACGTTTGACATTGAGTGACATGCCGTGGTCATTATTTTGTTTAACTTTCAATTTTCATGCCTGCCACTTTGTGTTGGTTAACTTTAAAAAATAAAAAAATAATAATAATAGTATGCTGGACAAGCCAACTGAGCCGTCACCAGAACAAACACATTCCTTTACTCACGTCGTGTCTGAGTGGTTACTTAACGACAGTGTTGAACTTTCTTACACTCTATAGCATCTTACTTGCAGAACCGTCAAGCATCGTGGTCTTTTACTCCCGCATCACTCCATCTGCTCTTTAACCTACCTCTAAGGTCCGGTTTTTCCACATCAAATTAATCTCCCGTTAATTTAATCCGGCATTAAATCCAGCAGATAATGATCAGTTTACTCAGATGTCGTTTTTCCACCGGCAGTTCGTCAATTAAATCGTCCGTTTAGACAACTGAAATATTTCTAGACAATTAATCATGAAACTTTACTCGATTATTCGTTGACTAAAATTAATCGACTGAAATGATGCTTGGTTTTATAGAAACTGAGGACACCTTTTTGTCTGATGACTGACCGGCGACTTTCACTTCCAGCACGGGTTTTTATTGTTCTAAATTCACCAAAGATGTAAAGTGAAACAGAAGCATGAGAAGGACATATAAATGGACAGCAAAGACTCATGTGACTGCAAAGTTTTAGTCAATTAATGAAATGTTTATTAATCATCATGGCAAATTTACTCAGTTAATAATGAATGATTAATTGACTGTTCAGTGACATCACTAGTGTTGTGTGTTGACTTGCAGGTGCGGAAGTGCTAACAGACAGTGTACAGTTAATGGGTAATGTCTGATCACCGTCCAACAGCACTCGACCTCTACCAGGGTAATTAATTAATACCGTCGTCGTTGTCCATTGATGCCACGTCGTCTGTATTCAGTTTGCTGTGTGTTGATTCATAATGACTTTTATTTGCATAATGAATTGTTTAGTCACAAATTAGCAGTTGTGTATGTTATTATTTTCTTTGCAGTTTTCCATTTACCTGCAAATGAGCTGTTTGCGTTTTGCCGTCGTTGTACTTTGTTGTTACGCAGTACTGACTACGACTACTGCTGCTACAACTGACCAATGACTGATGTTAGTTATTTGTTTACAGAGTTTCAGAATTCCCACTGACACGTAAACTCTGCAAGTTAGAAAGATCGGGGAAAAATTGGAGAATTTTGTTTCAGGTCCGGGAGAATATAGAACAGTTAAATACAGTGTGAAGAGCGAAGATATCAGTCTACTGTTGCAGTATTTTGACAGTTGAATGTAACTGTAACAATGTCACGTCTAAAGTGCTTTGTTACTTGGCAATGGATTGGAGTTGCTGTTCAGTGGAAGAATGACGTGATTACTATTTACTCACAATATCTTGTGGTTAATGGTCAGCGGATATCATATTTGATAGTGACAGAAAAGTCTGGAAATTTTATTTTTACACATGAGTGAAAACATGAGTGTGTATGTACACTGTAAGTCAAAAACCATGACACTAGACTTTCGTCGGTAACTTTGCCAAATGCTAACCGATTTTTAAAATTATTGCACCTCTAGATTCACTAGTAAAATTACAATAAAGTTGTTACTAAATATCCCACCACACCTCAAAGGCATAGCTACACTACCTTGTAAAACATCATCAAAGTCTGAAAACAGTGACAATCTGAAACATGTATTGCTTAAAGATAAATAACTGGCCAGACGACTTAGCTATAATGCACACAACTGTTTTTACTTTTGTTATGTTACTATGCAGATTATTTTTGATTTCAATATCGACTAATATCTAATCAACAAGCTACGACTTTTTGGAGTGGCTGAGTCTTACACCGCAGTTTGCTAGAGTTAAGCATGGCAGTTTTTTTATCACAAGGTAGCTACGCAATTAAAGTGCAGTGGAATGTATTATAATGAGTTTATTGCAAATTACCAGTAAGTCCGTCAGTAGAAAAATTTAAAAATAGCTGTTAGCGTTTGGCGAAGTTACATGCAAAAGTCTAGCGTTCTGTTTTTTGAGTCACAGTGTAGTAGGTTTAGCCAGTACTGCAGTTCCATGTGCATGCATGCGTGTGGTATTAGTAGTATATTTTGTGGTTTTCTATGTAATATGACGACTGTGCTATGCTAACTGGCAGTCAAGTATTGAAGGTATGTACAGTGTGTGATGTTGCTAACATCATTGCTAGCCAGCCAGTGTACGTACTCTATAGACATACACAGACCGTTCAGCGAGTGACAGATCATACAATCAGTTTTATTCACCGTGAAGATAGATAACCTTATTAACAGTATACTGTTATAACAGTTATTATAATGATGCTGTAAACGTGTCTTAGCAGTATAAATGTTACAAAAAAAACATGAGTAGGTTAACAAACTTAACTAAAATATATAACAAATGCAAATTGTGTTAGTGAAGCGCACCGTGTCTCAAAAACCAACACTGATGTTGCACACTTATCACTTCAACCCACATCAACTGATTTTGGTGATTTTTGGCAGAGATGTTGCTGAGAGAGTATACTATCGAAATATGATTTGTTATCCCACCTCTCCTAACTAATGTCTCTGCATTACCTGGGGAAACACGAACCCCGCAAATTGTCTTTTCAGTTGTGCTGTATACTGTCTCTTGAAAATGGCGGTGCTTCGGCTTGCTATATCTTCTACATTTATCAATCAATAATGATAATTTTGTGTAGACAATATGGTTGTATTATTAAGCATAGTGTGCAAATATTATTTCTCGCCTAGTAACACTAGTTCGTAAACATGATGAATGTTATCAGTTGTGTGGGTGCTGCATCGTCTGCCAGGATCATGGTCAACCGACCCAGTAACCGTAGCTTTTGCAACAACTTGTAGATGCTGCCTACATTTCACCTTTGCTAAGAAACTCCCTTAGCATTGTAGTCTTCTAATGTGAACAAATTTTTAATCAGAATCTTATCATGTTGGCATGTTGACAAATTACCGATGATGTCAAAAAATGACTCATTTCTGCCATGTTAAGGAAGTAACAGCAAATGGACATAAGAAATTTAATAGGCTTATGATAGTACAAACTAGATAGCACAACAGGCTATTACTTGCAAAAATTATTAAAATTGGTTGATGATAGTTGAAGATATGGCAAGCCATGGATGAAACTTTGTGAATTTGCATTGGAAAATGTGAACAGAACGTAACACTGTTACAGGCATTACTGGGTGGAATTCTAATTAGGAGCCGTTTACTTTGTATTCATAGGAGTGGTTATGCTGTTAGTGACTTAGGGGATATTTGATTAGACGAATCTGGATTCGGATTCGGTGAATGTATTAGGATGTGTGTGTGTGTAAATGTGTACACGATATGCTATCATATACACGTTTAGGAAGTTGACGTTACAGGCGGCTACGGCCATTACTAGCTATGATGTTATAGTAACTGAGAACCAAGTGAGAATCATCAGCGTTTTATTACTGTCTGCCATATTCGTGTAAACGTTTACAAGTTTTGTGTACACATTTACAAACTTACATCATAGGCGCATCTGTAGTGTGTATCCATATCCAGATTCCTAAATTGAATATTCCCTTAATTTGAAATATTTTGTTAGAGTGTCAGTTGTTGAAGTATGTTTGCATTAAGAATAAGTTATTATACATTTGTTGGACGTCTAATTGTTTTACTGTTTGAAGTATCATTACGTATTGGATTTCACATGGTAACTTGATGTTGTCAGATAAACTGTTGCATATGCATAGAGTAATGTATGACTCCGTGTGGTATTTATGAGTAGTGCCAAACCTGCCAAATGCCTGTTGTTCATAGAGACTGTATGAGACCGTGGCTGCTGCTTGAATGCTGGTTCATTTGAAACCTGCAGCTACATTAGCAACAAATATACATTTTGTGACAATAGAATTGAAGATCTGTCAACAACTGTTTGAGGACTTTTCGAGGCTTCACGAGTCCAGTATCAGAGATCTTACAAAGAATGTTTAAGTAAGCTATAAGGAAGTGAATAACATGCTCACAGGTGGAGGGGTCATGGAGAAAATACGTAACAAGAAATGCTGGAGATATCTGGCAAAACTCCGACAAGTTCATCTGTATCAGTGATACTCTTTCTCTGTGACGTTATTAAGTGCATTAAAATCTGTTTATCACTGGCCGTCAACACTGAGTTGAAACGAGGATATTTATTGACGTAGCGGACAGCAAGCCAGACCAACCACTTACTGCCTTACATAGCTGGCTTATTTCCACTAGCACACACCTCCACCAGTCTCCTCCATCCAGTATCAACACTCTTTGATGTTGTGAAAATAAAAGTCGTGCTTTGTTCTGCCTTTGAATCTGTTTAATGTGTTGAGCTACAAGAAGGTGTCCGCGTGATAAAGCCATCTCTAATGGTTCTGTTAGATCTTGCCGCTGACCTGGAGTGACATCTTTTTAAAAGGGGAAATCGTGAAATAAAACACGAGATTTTCGTTTGGTTTTGTCAGTTGTTGTTTTATTGCTGTATTATATTTACAAACTGAGATAGTATCATCGTTAATCATGTATATATGCAGCATATTAGTGATGTTATTTATAGGCCTGACAAATAGACCTGTGTGCACTTCAGCTCAACTTGAATAATATGATTTCTAGTCTGTTTGTTGGTAACATAGTCCTATGCTATTTATATTTAAACATTTTTACAAATTTTCATTCAAAATTTGTGGCTGTGTAATTTAACCTGGAGTGCATTTCTGTCGAAGCCATTATTAATAAATTTGTCTGTTGAACTAATAGTAATAATAAATCATGATCGTCTGTGTGTGCATGTGGACGTGTGTGCCAACGCTAACGGAAAGCTGACTGTTGCAATATCGATATCATGGAACTGAACTGTCTATTGTCAGTTATTTTTTTCTGTTAATGGTTAAAAGTATTTGTATTGCACGAGTAATTTTTTTCCCGTATAACGCTATGCTAGCATGGTGTTAACCAAGAGAGTATCAAAGATACTGTGTCTGTCTCTTTGTCTGTCTGTCACAACCCAGTATTGTATCAAAACAGCTGAACAGATGAGTTTGCTTTTGGCATACAGTCTTCCTTCGATTTATTCTGCATTCAGCTATCTCCAAAAGTACGGGTACTTCCCTCTAGAATTTGTCCCAAACTTTGGACTAAGAAATATTTTTGCCATGTCACGTCAGCCACTGCAAGTGTTGGCAACAGTCGAGAAGTGTCGACTGACAATTGTTGTCTGTTTATTATACTGAGCGACTACATTGTGTTTGAAACAAACCGGACCCCTGCTATATTTTCAAATAATTTCAACAACTATTGGCCAGTATTAACAATTTTTGATACACAGAATCTACAAGGACTCCCCACTGCTAACATGTGTAGTGTAGGTTGAAAATTTTGACGAAATATGGTACTAGCTGTGGTTAATTCCATAGCAACCATTTTACACTGTGAGTTAAAAATGCTGTAACACGAATTACACGATATTGCAACAAATCACGAAATGTGAAGTCATTCAACGTGAAAATGTTTAAGTGGGACACGTATCCATTCTTAGAACAAATACCCCGTTCGGGTGCCGGGGCCTAATGCACCCCAGAAGACAGTGTAAATTTGGCACTGTATAGATTGTTTATATGTGTGTTTCCCTTATTACTTGCTTCCTTTTGCTTCTTGTAACTTGCTTCCTTTTTTTCTTGCTTATATTTTCCTTTCTTATTCACTTCTCCTGTATCTTTAATTTTCCTTTAGAATAGCCCCGCTCCGTTTCCAGACCGGATGTCGTAGAAGGCGACTAAATCTGGATTATAGTTTTTTGGGTTCAATTTTGCGTTGTTGTATTTTTGTTTAATGCGTATCATTTGGTCGATTTAGTAATGATAGGTTTAGTTTTGTGTTTGCCTCAGTTTATGGTTTATTATGGTTTTTCTCGTGGCTTTATTTTTAGTTATCTCAGTAGATATGACCTATATTGTGTTGAGTGGGATGTTAAACCTCAACTCAATCAATCAGTCGCGTTCTTTGCATGGACACAAGCAGAGAATTGTCATCTCAATTCGTCAATTACCTCGTCGACAACTGTCTGCTGTACGAAATAAATTTTGAAATTTTATTTTGCAGTTTAGAACATGTTTCATTTTGCGAAATTTCGCTGAAGAAATTTCTCTTATGGAGCGCTGTGATTGGTCAGTTGGCCAATGTCTACAAACGTCGAATGAAGCGTCGATATGATATTTATTGCTTACATAGGCGGCTATAGCTATGGCTTTCGAAAGTATTTTCAATGTGAAAGCGCTTACTTTCTAAAGAAAATTTTTAAAATTTTTATTTTAAAATAGAATTTTAAAATAAATTTTTATGTGAAAGGGTCTTATGATTATAGAGCAGATCTCCATGTCATCACGACGGCAGATGATCGACATCGTAATGAAGCTGTCGATCGTCCATGGCGGAGTCCGTGCAAGTCTGTATCCGGCTGATTGACCAGCAGCAGCTCAGCTGGTCGAGAACTACGATGACCCTCTGTTCTGCCACCTTATAAACTATGAGCAACATGTTCTGCATGCATTTCTTCCTGAATAAAATGAACACGGTTATAATCTCAGGCCTCGACCAAACAATCTTTCACTCTGTCGTACTATGGACCATCGTAATTTCATACCTAGGCTGGCTTTAAAAACTCCTATTAACCACTACCCACAACCTACATCTATGTCATACTATTGCTGTTACTCCATTTACCGTTTAGATGTATGATTTCGTCCTCATTTTTATCATCTCATTAACATACACTCACACATACATACACACACACCTCACTTATGTTTCCTCAATGTGATGTATTTTCGAGAAGTTGAGTACTAGAATAAAAGGTGGCATGAGTATTCGAACTGAAAAAGGCCAACGGTAACAGCTCTAAATTTATACTTTAAGTATTAAGTATTCTATGGTCGTTGGTTTTAACTTTTTAGCCATAATTTTGATTTGAAAACACTAAGCCAATGCAAGAAATTTTATTTTAAAAATATTATTAAAATCGACAATCTTTAGCGAATTACCATATATTTTGTTTATGTATTACAAATAACAACTTAACAAAAATAACTTTGTAAAAACCGACATTCCTGTAGTCTATGATAGAAAGATACGTGGTCATTGTTTACATGGAGTCAAATAACAAGTTTGCTGATTTGGGGGACTTATCATCGGACAATTCGGCATCTCCGATGGCGCCTGGTTTGCCTGTTCATTATGATGAAAATGTTGATCATCGGCAAAACCGATATCCACACTGCATCGTCTGGACGCCAATTCCGTGTTTGACGTACGCTCCAGAGTTTTTTTCGGGTCCGTTCTATTACCCAAAAGATGTCGAAAGTCGACGAAAGATGGCAATAAGACAGGCGGAATACGGTTAAAATCGTTGTGATTAACAAAAATGCGCACATCACTGCCATACACAGAATCAATTAAGTCAATGCTTTTTTTCAACAATGCTGGAATGTTAACCTCAGAAACATACAAATGAGAAACCAAATCAGTGTGCAGCAACAGTTTTACGTCTGCTGTAGACCACAGCCCATCAATATTCTTAATCATCTATGAAGGGACGCTTTCTGTCTGTCGCAATCAGCTAGACCATTATCACATCATCAGCTGTCGTCTTCTGGCTCAGAAGGTTGACGGCGCAAACTCTCCAAAGATGTTGATCTTGAGCCAGTTTTAGCGTGAAATGTAATATATACATCTCGCGCTTATGCTACGATGTCAGTGTCCGTCTGTCTGATGGAAGTGCATTGGTGCATTATAGCTTATTTAGGTTTCAAATGCCTATCCAAATTTACCGTGCATTGTAGTCGCGGGGAGGGGTAATCTAAACAACAACATCTTGCACTATGCTATCCACTGTTAGGCCCTCTTGTTTAATATCTTCATATGTATTTGATGACTGCATATACCACGCTTAGCATAGCGTAGCATAGTAAAAATGAGACTAATTGTCAGTGACTTAATGCCAATTTACATCCTGATGTAATACATGCATTGCAACCAAGATAAAAAAATGTTATGATCCTGCTTACTTGTTTACTTTTCAATTATTTTCTGTAAGTTTGAGTATTTTGAGTATATTTTAAAACAGCTCTAGCCTCTAGCGAGCCAGAAAGGTAGTTTGCGTAATAATTGCATCACGTGATATGTCATAATGTTCTCATTGTTATGATTAAAGTATGATATCTGCACATCGTTGACATTACTCAGACACGCGTTGTAACGAAGTGACAGAACACACCTATATCGTAGTTTGTATCTAGTTTTTGATCTTCTAAGTAATATGTGCAGAAGTTCGGTTGAAAATTAATGCTTATTGGCTCGAATCTAGGACTATGGTTGAGGCTAGCCTGGGCCAGGGGGTGACAGCATGCACTAAGTGACTAATTACTGTTGTTGACCCTACTGAGTACTGACCATAACTTCACTCTCTGTGCTGACTCTAACCGAAAATCGTGATGCCTTGCTTTCAGTAGAGACGTCCTCATTTCATATAGACCTACTGTGTGGTTGCCATGTTACTTGGAGAATAAAAAAAACTATTGTAACAGTAGTATTATCACCGTAATGTTTATGGCATTGTCATCATGACCATAGTCACTGCGAGAGATAATTTGATGAACGCAGACTGAGCTGTATCTGTCGTACCTCATACCAAGCCAACGAATTGACTGCAAGTTCACTGCATCACGTAAGAAACACAGCTGATTGTGGTTCACATAGAAATGGACTAATGTTCTCCTCCTCTCCCCCACCCATAGATTAGAATGGCTTTTAGGCAAGGCTGAAAAGTTTATTTATCTGGTTTTCAACTAATTTTTCAGTTATATATGAAATGCTTTATCCTGACGAGTGTGTTCATTTAGCACAGTTTATTTTATTATGCTTATTGCAGTAGTTTCTGTTTTTGTAGATGGTTTATTCCAATTATTGGTCATATGGGCATCTGCACCATGCAAGGCGTGATTCGGGATTTTGCAGGCCCATATTTTGTGTCTGTGAGTATATGCA
>Ga0209782_1001299_pt1 | contig 12776 bp, 7 predicted proteins | sample WorMetmaBAHAMAS1_FD_187390 | JGI IMG/M metagenome (GOLD analysis project Ga0209782, IMG submission 187390) | Marine gutless worms symbiont microbial communities from Max Planck institute for Marine Microbiology, Germany - Inanidrilus... | ecosystem: Host-associated > Annelida > Digestive system >... | reverse complement strand
ACAGTGAAATAATAATACATAAAAAAATTACACAAACCCAAGAATATCTATAGACCCTAGATAAAATATCTCATTCAACTATTTACTTTCAGCTTGGTACGCAATGCGTGCCGGGCTGCTCAGCACGCAGCCACTTTCTTATGTATAGGCCTAGTTACTTACTATTGTATTCGTGGGCTTCGAACCTGCTACTGAATTTAATAAATTTTCACTCTCCAACTTGATAATTTGATGTCCCATTGTAGCACAGCACAACAACTTGATGGACAAACAGACTGATTGTCAGAAATATTGCCACATTTTTTTCAATCACTAAGTAGGCATATGGACACTTTGGGACCAGAAAACTTGAGTAATGAGTGTCAGGACACTTCAGCAGTGTTGTTGAAGTGTCTGATGGACGCTTCAGATCACTGCCAAAGTGTGTCGTATACTTTGTCACATTTGGGCTACATAGGCCTACTGTTCACAGAGGCCCTTCTATGTTAATTCCATCGTAGCAATGCAACAACTTAAGTTTAAGGTTCATTTACATCAGATGTGCCACATGATGCTGCATGGCATGGTTGGCTAATGCAGTGCAATGCATACAGCTGTTTATGACAATGCATCTGGTATAAATGCATCATGCCACACAGCACCATAACACAACACATCTAATACGAACAAATTTTTACGCTTATATAAATTAATATCACCTGTTCATTTTAGGTAACTGTACAGACTTTCTCTAACATGAAAATGGCAAGAATACTAGCTTACACTACATAGTTTACTACTTTAGTTTGTAGCACAAGATGTAATATATACATCTCACGCTTATGCTATGATGGCAGTGTCCGTCTGTCTGTCTGTGACGGAAGTGAATTGGCGCATTATAGCTAATTTTTTTAAGTTTCAAGTTTCAATGCAAATTTACCGCGCATTGTCGTCACAGGGAGGGGTCATCTCAACAACAACATCTCTCTCTATGCTATTGCTAGCCACTGCTAGGCCCTCTTGTCTTTACTTGTAATGTATAACAAATGCACACATGTATGTATAGATCTAATAACCTTTGGTTTGCAATATTCAGTGGTGCATTGAACAATGCAGAACAAATAAAACTGCCAAAAATAATACCAAAAATCTGTTGATAATAAATCTGAACACACCATTATGCAGTTTTGTAGAATGCTTTGCTATACACTGTTAACTTACTTCAAGTAGGTAGCATTCTTGCTGTGGCCAACATCAGCCGTCGACAGCCAATGTTTGCCTTAGCCTCCGAGAGAATGCTAGTTAAATATTGGCAGCCTTAAATGCAGACTATTGCATAGGTTAAGAATTATAAATAATGCAGTTTTTTATAAATAAGGCAGTTTATTGATGCCTATCATTCGGCAGTTGCATACTATATGCTACTGCCAAACTGTCTTGCCACTTTATCGGTATTGCTGAAGTGTCCATCAGATACTTTGGCAGTAATGTTGTGGCAACGCAGCCGAACTGTCTGGGCACTTCAGCAGTGCTGTCAAAAACATATGCATACAGTATTGTGTGGCAAGGTTACTTCAGGACACTTCAGGACCAAGACATCATAAACATTAGCAATACACTTTGGCAGTACTACATTAATAATATTGCCTAAATGTCTAGCAACATAATATTGAACTTTATGTATATGCATTTTTATTTATTTTGTACTCAAGGTCTTTTGTGTTTTTATTTGATGCAGTAATAGTAGTGCAATGGGGTCGAGTGTGAAAGATGATGTTTATGATTTCTTATTTAAAGGTTGGTATTTTACTTGATGTATTGATGCATATTATTGTTGTTAGATAATGCATTGTAGTAGACTAGTAATAATTAGTGCATTTACTGAGATGTAGACATGGAAAGTACACTTCCAACACTACTACACAATTTGTTGTTTTTTTTTCTGACTAGAAATTAGACTTATTTTAATGTTGGCTTTTCAATGCTTGGATTTTTGTCCCAAAGTCAAGTGAGAAACAACACCCATTTAATGGCCCTTTGTCCTGGACTACCTAGATGAGCCAGTACCAGAAATGTAAAACGAGTCTGGATTTTACTGAAGCAAGATATAGTGGTTGCGGTGGCATCATCTGGATCATATGCAAGTCTGCACCTTGATGACCATACCAGCACCCCACAACTCAGCTTTTTTACAGGCCAGATGCCCTTCTTGCTGTCCAGCCAACAGCATCAAAGCAGTGAAGGCCAAATTTAAGTCAAAAATGGGAAACAAAGTCACTTAGTGAAATGGTGTCTGAGACATCTGGTTTTAATACATAAGTGTGCAGCACATTACTATTAGCTACTGTCATGTTATATTTTGAAATGTTGTTAATGAAGTGATTTTTGTAAAAAAAAAAATATATATATATATATAAGAAAAAGGTCATTAGGTAGGTTATATTTTTTTAATAGTTTGCAAAGCATTTTATAAAGAATATTATTTACAATCCACTGAAAATGTTGACTCACATTTACTGTATATAATTCAAAATGGAATTAGTTTTTGGAGTCCTACTCTGTCTTTGGTGTTGGTAGAACAGACATACATTCCATATTTGATCGACTGTGACAAGTTATAGTCAGTCAGTGACAAATTACCCCGAAAATGATCATCATGTAACACTGTACTACTGTAGCTCGACAAATGTATTATGCTTCATTTTATAGTGCCCTTGTTGTAACATTTTGTAGTGGTTGATGTGAAATTTTGCAGTTATAGATATCTCTGTGTGTGCTTTCAAGCATAGTTATGTGTATAAATGTTATATTCATTGTACAACATCAGCTACTGGCGCTACTGGTGTAATATTGTTATAGTATCAGTGACTGATAGCAATTAGTTGTCATTGCAGTTGTGTTGATTGGCGATTCGGGAGTTGGAAAAAGCAACCTGTTGTCACGTTTTACACGAAATGAGTTTAACTTGGAAAGCAAAAGCACTATAGGTGTAGAATTTGCCACTCGGTAATATTATATTTCTGAATCTCATTATAGTTAATGATGTTGGTTCTTATTTTTTATATGTAAAGAAATTAATTACGGATACTTGTGTATAGTTAGCCCAGAAAGGTATGTTTCGTCTTTATTTATAATTATTTATAAATTATGGTACATGGAATTGTCCATAAAGGATTCTACCCCTTCTTTGCCATTAGACCATAGTATAATTGGAATTTGTACTAACAGTTTATTTAGATTATAAATTAATTATTAAATAATTTAATTTGTTTAGACAAGATATATGTCATCGGTCAACTATTACAGTGTTAAACTACCATGCATAATAAGAAAGTGCAATTATGCTAGTTATTTTAGCATCTACAAGTAATAGCTGCAGCCAATTAAACGAATACTTTCATATGGTACACAATAGTTGATGTGTCTGTACAAGCTGCTGCTGTAGAAGGCTCGGTCACCAATATTCAGTGTCCTCTCAACATGGTCCTCATCATCAAATTTCACAGCCATTTTGTCACACATCAGCATAATGATGTGCATTATACTGTATCAGCATCCCATGCTGGCTTTGAAAAGGAACCTCGTAGTCTGTGACACTTAAGTGCCATTGCTGCTAGTCACAATATATGACAGCATAAAGTCCCTGTAGACTGACTGCCTCTGCATCCAGCTACTCATCTGCATGCAGTCAATCGGCAACTTTTGAAGTGTGCTGTAACAGTCATTCTGCAGTTGCTCGTTGCACTGAAAGCATCTCTCCTGCTTTGTCACTGCATTCAGCATTGCGCATCACTTATGCTCATGTTTTTATGACTAACCGTATATCTCACGTGCTTTTATTGCAGCTCGTTATATTTAGATCCACCATACTTAATACTGCATATAGTACATTGTATATATTTTTTACTTTTAAGTATCTCTAGCTTACTTAGGCCAACCAGATAATATGCAGTTGGCTTGGTTTTGTGAATGAACCACTGGATGTAATGTGTCATTATTGAAATGTGCTACACTGTTGATTTATGCTACCAATACTATCACCAAGTGATCAATGATCATACGCATCTTCAGAACAGCTGTTGGCAAAAACATTATATGAAGATAGTTTTGTTTTGTATTTTAATTGCAGTATATATTTTATGGTTATGAGTGTAAAAGTTTCAATCTGACAGTATGAGCAAGATGTGATCAATCTGTATTAACCATTAAACTTACCTTTTGAATTTTGTAATCTATAACATTTTGTGTGTGAAGTTGATTAGCTTCAGTTTAGCTTCAGTTTGAAATATAAAAATCGTTGCATGTCTTTGGTTTGTTTGTGTTAGGAGCATCGATGTTAATGGGAAGATAATCAAAGCCCAGATATGGGATACTGCCGGACAAGAACGCTACAGGGCTATAACTAGCGCGTTAGTGTATTAACAACAGATAGTGTAATCTGTTGAGTTTTTGGATAAATTTATTGATAAGGCACATATCTTCTCTATATTAGTGCCAGTGTTTGAGGTGCAAAGTATTAGATTATGCATTTATCTATTGTTAATCTAGGCAGTGGAGCAATGGCAATGACCATAAACTGTGATGTACAACAAATCTGCATTTCAAAAAGTAGCTGCTTCACATTGGCTTGAATATTTAATGTTTAACTGGGTTACGGAACTCAAAACTGGGCAGGCCAGCTGCAGACCAGAGGGTCTTAAAAGTGAGCAGACCATGGCTAACAGGTCCAATAGCTTCCACCGCCTATAGTTAATATTGTTATACATAATTTAATATTATGATGTGATGGAATTGCAATACGTTTGTTGTTAAATGTGCAGTCTATACTTTGAATTGATCAATTTTTAGACTACTGCTCAGAGTCATGTAGTGTGATTTGTTGGCAAAATAAGTAAGGTGTAGAACTAGAGAACCGAGAGGTCACTGCCTTAGTCCCTGGTTTTCCGCTATACAATAGTCATTCACATATGTCACACATGTGCCTCTGTTAACAAAGAAGCAGTAATTGCTGCCAGTCAGAGCTGTGAAACTCAGAAGCTGGAAAGGTAGCCGCGGGCCTGTGGGCTGTCTCCCTAGTAAATGTACAGTCATACTATGATAGTACCTTTGTTCTTCTGTGATGTGATATTTTGTGTGGTAGATCATCAACAGTAGTGTCACCGTTGTTGTCTGTTGACGTTGCAGCTACTACCGTGGTGCTGTTGGAGCTCTGGTCGTGTACGACATTGCCAAGCATCTGACGTTTGAGAACGTTGAGCGTTGGCTGAGGGAACTGCATGACCACGCCGACGCCAACATTGTCGTCATGCTTATTGGCAACAAGAATGATCTTAAACACTTGCGTGCCGTCTCCACTGACCAGGCTCGGTCATTCGCAGGTCAGTCATAATTGTTACTAATTTGCTGCATGTTATAATGCTTTCACACTGGGACGCAAGTCGAGCCGACGTGTCGAGTGATTTGATGGCACACGTGCATCCTAGTGTGAAAGCACTTGGATGCATGTGCGCTGACAATCTCCTATCATTGTATATATTTAGCACAAATTTACAGCAGGCGTTTGACAAAAACTTCATCGTATCTATCATTTCGTCATTGATTTTGTAGCTACTTTTTCGTTTAATTCATACATTAATATCTGGTAAATGTCGAAATTCAGTTTACATTATACATTCAGTGAGAAATTATCGTAAATCTACAGTGTATGTGCTGCAGTTGCTGCAGTCTAGTAAGTAAATGCACATTCTTCGACGCATGTCGCTCGACAAATCACTCCACATGTGGCTAGTGTGAACGCTTTCATTGAACAACGTGGCTAGCAACGTTTTCAACGTGTGGAGCGATTTGTCAAACGACATGCGTCCTAGTGTGAAAGCACTGTTACATAGTTTGAAATAATGATCTTTGACTGTATGAACTGATAGTGCAAAGTATATTAACCACAGAAGAACAAAGTGTGTATACGAATAATATCCAATACAAGTGATTTTTTGGGTGGGATAATTGATTTTTTACATATAAAGATAAATGGCTGTAAAGTTTTGAATTTATAGGTGCTGTGTAAATAAACTTATCTGTCTATCTACTAAAAGCCCCGTTCCTGTTACCCCCAGATTTATCTTTTGGTCCCACCTATAGTAACTTCAGAAAGAAGATGGTTAAATCAAATAGTGTGTATAGATTAATGTCACCATGTGTATATTTAGATTGTAAAGTAAATAATTGTTTGTTTGTCTTAACAGAGAGAAACAATTTGGCATTTATTGAGACGTCAGCATTGGACTCTACCAATGTTGAGCTGGCATTTACTAATATCTTAACAGGTATGAGGTACAGTGGTATATACAGATAGTCATATATGTACCACCCTGTGTATAGACATCTGTAGAAATAGCCTGCATGGCACATCTAACATTAGTGCTTGCCACGTGTCAGCTTGATGTAACTGTTTGTAGTGCACACAGTATTGTCACTGTGAATTTCAAGCACCAACAGTTTGGATCAGTCAGTGATTTTCATGGCACCATATATAGCAAGCAACTCAGAGATGAGCGAGAGTGATGTATCTGGTAGTTCCACTGTCGTTTAATTAGTATACATTGTTAGCTATTGGTATAGTTATCTAACACTCTGATTTTGTAATGAAGAGCCAGTGAATTATGATTTGAAGCTGTTATTGTCTTGGTTGTTTGGTTGGCTGGCTGGCTCTCTGGTTGAGTTAAGGTTTTATTTCTGAATTGACACAAAATAGGCAAATTTGGATATGTTCTTAACAGCCGGTCTCTTGGCTAGTACTGAAAAAAAACAAAATGGCCTAGGCTAACACCAAAAAAGACAAGGCTAAGAAACACAAAAAAACAAAACCTAAACTGACACAAATTTAAAAACTGCTCATAACTGTGTGCACAACTGTAGTACCCAACACAGCACAGAAAAGTTATCTCTGATAATCTCCCCTCTTAACATTCAGACAAACATCGGAGGTCAGATGTCTCTTCTAGGGAGGTAGCTATTGTTCTGTAATCGTTTAGCTGTTGTAAGATATGAGAAATCTGTATTTAATGAAACTCATAAGCTGGAATGGTAGCTGTGGGCCTGTGGACTGTCTGCTTAGTAAATGTACAGTCATGCTGTGAGAGTACCTTTGTTGTTAAATAGAATATTTAAGTAATAAGGAGTGACACATTATGAAGAGCATTAACATTTGATGACTGCAGTGATAGAATGAAGCCGGACCGGTTCACACATGTGCCCGGTTGTTGGTTGTATGGCAAGAAATTTTCTCCAAACAAACAGTATTAAGGAAAGGTGAGACTGCAGATGTGGAGGGGTTTGTTGTTTAACGTGACGTCGTACATCTTATTGTGCTGACATGTTAGAGATCTACAAGGTTGTATCGCAGAAGCAGACATACGAGAGTGCCGACGATGATGATCTGTCACCGACGAGTCCCGGCTCACGAGGCATCGACGTGTCGTCAGCAGCCGGACCGAATGCAGACCAGCACAAGAAGTCATGTTGCTCGTCGTTGTAACAATGGCAGAACATTTCGCTTCATGGCAGTCACCCAGTCCGCATTGCCATTGGTTGATCTCAGCGTAGTTAAGTCGTCCATGCTGCTGTTGCCACTGTTAATATTTGCATCGCTGCCGTTTGTTGCATGTATATTGGCAATATCGACTAACGAGTTAAGAGAGCTTTAAATACAATTGTCATTCCATAAATAAGTTACAGAATAGTGTCACTGTGTCAGTTTTTGAAACACGAAAAAAATGCAAAATATACATTTTGTAGAGAGTTTGATTGGGGATGTATGCTTAAATTCTTATGAAGCTGAGTTCATTACTGTGACATCAGTTGTACTTAGAACATGGTGAGTAAGTGCTGTATTTTGCTCACCAGTAAGCTAATTCTGTTGCAACTTGCCCAGTGTTATTGTATTAAAAGTGAAACATTAACATTTAATTTTTCAATGCGTCATCCATCTTGCATTCCCAGTCAGACCATATGAGAAAGATGACTGGTGTGATCATTGCAGTAGTTGTTGAAACAACAGGGCGGCCAGGTCATTTCTTATTAGCATTTTATTGACAAGGATTGCTGGTCTTGTAAAACACTTGTCACCATCTACTGATTGCTTCTCAGAGTGAATGGCATTTGTGCTATGTCGAGCCCACCGAAAACAGATGCAGCTGTCGTTCATTAAGGGATACTTTCAACAACACAGTGACATTATCATTCTGAGTACTCAGAATTAAGTTCCCTACAAAACATGTATTCGGATTTTTCATATTTTGAAAATTTATAAAAAAATGTCGCCATTTTGTAACTTATTTATTGGCATGACCCTCGTATTTTATGCTTTCTTAAGATGCAGCTTATGTGGAATATGTTATGTGTTAGCTTCATTTTAACAACAGTCGTCTGTTATTTTAAGCAGCTTATTGTATGTCTAGTTTGTGGCAAGATCATAGTCATAATGGTGTTTATGCAGTATTGTGTTCTGAAAAAAACATCTGATATTATGAACAGTAATTTCACCATTCATTTTTTACTGTTCGTCACTCTTACAAAGTATGCCAAACACTATCTTTAGTCTGCTTCTGAGTCTGGTGAACGTGTCTAAGCATATTGTTACATGTGTCGCTGTGTATGTAGTTTTAAGTGCATGAGACAGTAATGTTGGATGTAAGTTTCATTTGTCATCACTGAATTAGAGGACTTTCATGGCCAATCACAGTTGTGTGAAGAATTAGGGATATCTCAGAGCAAGTAGCATGGCAGATGCTAAGCATATTAGTATAGTTACCAATATATGAAAACCAACAAATTAAAAAAGAACCAATATATCAAAAAGTAATGCATGTCTTATCAAATAATGTCATTGCCAATGATCTTGTGTGACTTTTGAAGTCATTTTATATAGTGCAGTTTTATTTGATGCCTCATAAATCTGATATATAGGATGTTTATTAACTGAAATGCACTTCATGGATGAACTGGAAATTATACCACACGTAATGTGGTAAAATTTCTAAGTGGCAGTAACCTGTCTCAGCATACAGGAACTTTGTTGATGACCGACATGTTGCCAGTTTATCTCTAACAAAATTTGACATATGCTACCACCGCTGCTATGATTAGTTTATTTAACCAGTGTAGTTTTCAAGAGTAACTCCAGGTAAACCTTGAGGATTTCTTGAACACTGAGTGATCTCTGAGTGATAGCTGAGTTTATCACTAATTATTTTGGTCATTTTTTTGTTTCAGTGTCTGTTTCTTCAGACATTTACCAAGCTTTAGTACTTTATAGTATTGCATATGTGAAATGACTAATTTGTGATATATGTTTGTGATTTTTGCATATGTTTAATGTGTATACATGTCCCATCTGTAGATAATTTAGTAGTTGACATTCCTATGTGTGTTAGAAAAATTATATGCCATAGTATTGCAGTGCATAATTCTCAGAAAAACTGCTTGTGTTCTGTAATCAGAAACATGCAGAATAATTTTCTGTATAAATTTGTGTGAAATATTTAATAATTTATTTTATACACACATATATATATTCATTTTATTTTCGATAATTATGATGTACTTTGTAGTTTAATTTATTTTGCCATTACCTATTATGTAAAGATCTTGTTGCATTTTAGTGTATTAAAGAAAAACCTAGAAATGTGTAGCAAAGCCTTGTGTATAGCCCGTTCAGCATTGTAGTGTTGCCCCTAATGAATACTTAATAAACACACCCAATTACTAATCACTGCAGTGCTTAACTGCCCTGACACCTAGTGAACAAAGCTGAACTAAACGTGGTAAAATTATCAACGCCGGCCATACAACTTCTTACGTTTTTAGCTAGGGTTACTGAACCGAATCTTTAAAAAATTTATACACAGTGTACCAAAATTACTGCCAATTAACATGCTGAAATCAAAATTGCGACATTTCAATCCGTTTCTTAATACCTGCATGCTGAATGAAGGACGATTGTCAAATTGCAATCAATTTGCAGCAAAAATCTACCTTCTACCCTCTTAAACTTCACAGTTACTTGTCCCACATTTACCAAATTTTTATGTATCTGCGTCATTGCTACGCTATATTTTTAAAGCTGCTTAATGATTGGCCAATCAGTTGTCAAACAACAGAGCAGAGTGGAGGCGGACAATTTCGACGTCTAAAAAGGTTCCCAAACAAATTGGTTGTCATAGAAACTTCCATCGGTGACCACAAAACAAATGGCATTAGAATCAGCCACACACATATAATGGAAAGTTTCGTGAAGATGGTCTAGTATGTGTTGAGATATTTGGCAAGATATCCAATTTTTGCCCAGTTTTTTGCCATGTCTTTGCAAAAGTTACAATTTGTCACTTCGTAATCTTTTGGGTTCCTGCACCAGAGTTCACCACATTTTTAACATGATGTAGCCAAATCATTGCCATGTTATCTATATTATGATAATCGGACAGTCTGTCTGCGTCATGAGCGCGAAGCGTGATACACAGGCCACAGTCGCACAAAGCACGATTGTGAGGCCACGATCGCGCGAACTGTGATACACAGACGAGCCACAATCGCACTTTGTTTTTTTTTCAAAGCAGCTTAATGATTGGCCCATCCATTGTCGAATGACAGAAGGAAGAGTGGAAAAAGTCAATTTTTGTCTGCGAAAACGTCCCCAACAATAATTGGTTACCATAGCAACGGGCTACCAGGAAACTTATGTTAGTTTTATAATCTCCATATATACGTCTACCGATGCTGAAAACATAGTGTAGATTGGTCTAGTAGTTGGGATATGCCAATTTTTGCAGTCTCGTCTCGGCAAAAATGTTGCAGTTGTTACCCTCATAATCTCGGGGGTTACTGGACCAATCTGCTCAAATTTGCACAGGATGTAGCTACAATATTGCCATTGAATATTTTTTTAATCGAAACTGACATATTCCTATCCGTTTCAGAACACCAGCCTGCCGAATGAAGGTCATTTTGCAAATTTTGCCCCAAATTGGTTGCCATGGAACGTCCCTTGAGGAATCAGAAAAGAGGTTTAGATCGATCATCTACAAACACCTATCATTCGTTGAAAAACTTGTGAAAATCGGCCCAGTAGATCCTGAGATAACCTTTGCTCCAAGAAATTAAAAAGTATTAAAAAAAGAAAGAAATTATTGTAAGCAAAATATATAGCCCGCTTGGCAAGTTTGCCGAGCGAGCTAAATTATGCTAATTGTCTGCGAGTAAAGCCCTTATTATCTTTCTTAAGACTGTGTTTGCTGTAAGTTGTAGTTCCTTGATTGCCTTAATTTTTTATTTATTAATGTCTCATCTGTCTTTGGTTCATTTAAATGCACTACAAATAGTACACACATTATGTCTTATGTATTCCATTTAAAATTTTCTACCAAATATGTCCATGTAAATGATAAATCATGTTTGTCAGTGTCTGCAATAACCTATATAAAATTATGCATGAATGATAGTTGTTTCTCTTATATGGCCACAAGTGTGCCATTTTGTGTGCTAAATGTGTTGTTGCCAAAATCCTGTTTACTGTGTGCTATTTTGGATAATTTTGCTCATACGGCAGCTTGGTTTTGATGTAATTGTGTATATTAGTTGTTGTTCATACATATGTACTGGCATTGTAGTATTGCTTCCTGTGTTAGTGGTGACAAAGCTAAAAGATTTTGAGCTAGGTGATATGTAATATTTATTGTGAAATCTCATACTGCATTGTCATTGCTGGCAACAGAGCAAGGCCTGAGGAAGTCATAAAAATTACTTTTTGGCCAAAATTTGCAGTTTTCTGTATGCAGTTTCCATAAATTGAACTGATTGCTACTAGGCACATATTGATTGTATGTTTTTGGTGTGAAGTATCTAGGCAGTGCCAAGGAAAAGTGTTTTTGAAGGTTTTATAAACCATTCTATCGCTCACTTACATTTCACAGCCGTAATGTCAAAAAACTTGCTTTTGTGAAGGTTAAAGCCCGACATAATTTTTACCGCGCGACGCCTTGCTAAGCGCAGTATATGCCGTCGTCGTGTGTCTGTGTGTCTGTCTGTCTGTCTGTGTGTCTGTGTGTCCGTCACACTCCGGTATTGTATCAAAACGGCTAAACGTAGGATCACGCAAACAACGCCGCATGATAGCCCCATGACTCTAGTTTTCTGACGCCAAAGATCGTGGCGAAATTCGAACGGGATCACCCCCTACGGGGGCGACAATGCAGGTGGGGTGGGTTAAAATTGGTCACTTTCGACAAAAAACGCGCTATAACTCGAAAACGGTACAAGATAGAAGTATAGTTTCTGTTAACATCGAATAGGAAGTCATATGCGCTCTATCAAATGACGATGTTACGATGACCTTGGGTGACCCCTAACCCGTCACGTGACACGTTTTAAATTTTGAGTGCCCCATCCATATCTCAGGAATGGCTGAAGCTAGAGCTCTCAAATTTTCTACATTGGGAGACTATATCAAGTTTTGCCAAAGGAATGACAAATGACCCGTAAAAGGGGCGTGGTTTTGCTCACGTGACCCATTTTGTATGGGCAACTGTGGACTTAAAAAGATTCTTCACTGCAATGAGGCGCGCGCCGTTAGCTGCGATAAACAATTCGCCGCCGACGGACTATTGTTGATCGCAAGTACGGCGCTTATATTAGGCCTAAGCTCCATCGGTTCGACTGGTCACCGTATGTGTTGCAAAGTTGGCTGTATAACATATAGACAACAAGTCGATTAAGTGGAGTTTGAGCATAGGTGATAATAACCG
>Ga0209782_1001298_pt1 | contig 12780 bp, 9 predicted proteins | sample WorMetmaBAHAMAS1_FD_187390 | JGI IMG/M metagenome (GOLD analysis project Ga0209782, IMG submission 187390) | Marine gutless worms symbiont microbial communities from Max Planck institute for Marine Microbiology, Germany - Inanidrilus... | ecosystem: Host-associated > Annelida > Digestive system >... | reverse complement strand
GGTATGCAGTGTGTCATTGTATTGTCAATTGTCATACTTTCTTGCACGTTTATTGCTTGAATTTTTAATAAAGTATCAGTATCAGTATGATGCTTCATTTTCAGTTGGATTTTACTCATTCAATACAACAGCAAGCTTACTTATTTGCCCATGTGAAAGTTTAGAGGTATTTGAACTTATTAGTGGTCCTTGTATGTTTTTATGCGCTTATGTGTGCTGATAAGCACTATCTGTTGACCAGCAGGTAGCTTTCACATTGCAATAGGATGTGGTTTTATTTTGTATATTTCTTTTTTTTGTTCATCGTCGGTGTCGTAAGATTTATGCTGTAGCAGTATCAAGGTTGAAACTTTGTTGTATGCGGTGCCATAATTTCTAACAGTCTTCACCTTATATAAGTTGAGTGAATTGATAATTTTGTTGTGGGCATCAGAAGAAGGTTTCAGCCTATAAACAGCTGATCCTCAAATCCCGGTGGTTTGCTTTTGGGAGTCCGAGACTGATACAGAATATCTGGAACATTGGAGCGGATGGATAAGAACAGAGTAGTGAACATGACGATGAGTTTAGCCTCAGATTCATTTTTTTTATCATGATTTTGGCGCTATATAAATTTGTATGTGTTACATATATGAGTACCGAGGTCGGCGATGTGTGTTAATGTCTGACAGCTCCCGTGACGTGCCCGGCTGATGAGTGGCAATGCAACAACCACTCCCAGTGCATCCCGTCGCGATGGCGCTGTGATGGCAGCTTTGACTGCGCCGATCTGTCAGACGAGCTCGGCTGTCCGCCGAATCACATCGCGCCTGACGACCAGTGTCACTTCAGCGGAGAGTTCCGATGCCGCAGTTCCGGTCAGTGCATTCACCAGTCGTGGGTCTGCGACTCGGATCCCGACTGTGAAGACGGCTCCGATGAAGCAAACTGTAAGTTGAGCTTCAGTTTAGTTTACTGGTTCACGTGATTTCTACCTGTCAGGTGCTAAATGTGCCAGTCATCATAAATGCAGTATATGTAGTTTAAACTGAGCTATTTTGCAGTCATTTCCACCACCACACCAACCACACTTTAATGGGCCATTTTTCAGGTGAATCTGGGTTATTAAGTCCCCGTCGCTGCCACTCCAAACTTTCACAATGAGTGGCACAGCTTTTTGTGATCCAGATGCCTTTCTTGTGAAAAAGCACTGAAGGTAACTAATATACTAACCTCAGCTAGCCTCATCTTTTTAGTTTGCTTTTTCATGTAATACTGGCCTTACGAAGGAAAGGATGTTGCTCCTCTTATGTAGACTGAAACACCGGTATCATTCTATCTTAATGTTCCTTATGTCGGTTCCTTATGTTTATTTTGCAGAGATTACAATTAAATATTGTCACTAAATTGGTTCTGACAACGTTTAACATCTGGAGAATTTCCCAACAGTGTAGGTAGTATCAGTAATCTATGTCGGTGAATTTCTTACTTAGGCCTACACGTGATGCAGGTATGGAAGTGACTTGTCCTCCACTGCAGTTCCAGTGTCACGAGAATCACCGATGTATTCCAGAACATCTGGCGTGTGACGGCATCGACCACTGTGGTGATGGGTCAGATGAGCTTGGCTGTGGAATAAGTATGTTGTCGTCATCTCATATACTGCTATGTGGTTTGTGCTGCAATTAAATATGTGTTAGGCATTTGTTGTTCATAAATGTCTCATCATTTTATCGGAATCATCTGCATTGTTAGTCACCATTTGTCTTTCAAACTGATCAATATATTTCCAGTGTTACTCCTTAGTTCTCATTTTTTTGTGCAGCATCTAGCCATTAATATGTTTCATAATTAGTATTCTTTGCTGGTCTGCCGACTGGGTACTTATACCTATAATTTAAGAGTAGTTTTTAAACTGTAAATAAGTAAATAAGTCCGTGTTGGTCTTTGTACCTCGGGCCACAACGTATCGATGGCCACATTGGTGCTGTCCCCCAGTGAATGAGTTTGAATGTAAACTGACCAGATGGACAGACACCAGACCGATGCGTATACGCTGCCACTAGTCACAGCCAGCATAATAAGTAACCTGGGTAGTGTCAGAGTGATTACGGTAGAGTAAATGTTGCAGGCATAACATTCTCGTGTGTGTACATAAATGTTAGTCATCATTGATGGTCGTCGTCTAGTGCATGGTGCGCATCGTCGATTGCAGGACGTGATACGTGTGATCCCGTGACGGAATTCGACTGTACACAGATGCCGTCCAGCAACTGTATTTCTCTGGCTTCTGTCTGTAACGGAGTTCGTGACTGCCACTATGCCGAGGATGAAAATGCAACACTCTGTGCCACTCGACTCCAACACAGTCAGTCTGTTTTGTCTTGCACTTGCTTTGCGTTATACATGCATGCATGTGCATCGCTGTCTGCAGCGTTATCTTTCGCGACATGGCTCTAAGTATGTCTAAGTTAGTATGCAGCCATGGATGTTCGTTTTGTTTGTTTCCATCTAGCCAGTCGTGTCGTCATCACTTGTTCATGATGCTGGATGGAAGTGCAGCGTGAAGTTTGTGTGTCCTTTGTAGTGGCACATCAATTCTGACCAGTGACCAATGTGTGATGTGGCACAGATTTTCCTGATAGTTAAACTCCAGTTATCATTGCTACCATTAGGACTTCTGTTTCAACGGCTTTTTCCGGGTGAACCTGACCCTCCCGTCCAGGTGATGTTACCTGAGCTATGATGATTGTCTGGAGGTTAATTAAACCAATTCTCAGGTGAAACTGAGTTAGGCAGTTTCCTCTCACTATTCTTCTTCTATTCGTTATTTTGCCCGTCACCTAGCCAACAGAGTCGAAGCACTGAAAAGAACTTGAAGTATCGACTGCATCCTCAAAATTCGTCCTCTGGATTTCTGTCTTAATCAACTCTATACTGATGCCAGTGTACTTTTAAGGTGTCAGTCACTTAAAAGATATTATTTAGTAATGTTGCTGTTCAGTGTCACTTCTCTCTTCAGTGAGAGGATTAAAGCAATGCTACGGTCTGGTAAATGGCATTTATGTTAGCTGTTTGTAAACGCATCCGCCATTATTTACAGTCACCCCTCTTGATAAAGAAGGCAACCGTCCAGCCTGGCTTCATAGATCTGGAAAATATGTATTAGACTGAACATTGAGTCGTGTATTTGACTTGTGGAAGGTTAATAACGATGCTATGGACGATGTTTGCTAATTGCACCATTTGCACTTGTTTGCAGATACGCAGTGTGATGGGAACAATGGAACCGGTGAGTGTTCACATATCTGTGTTGTCACATACAACGGTCACATTTGCCGGTGCCACGATGGCTACGAGCTTGCAGCCGACCACAGGACCTGCCAAGGTAGCTGATGCTTGTTTTACATTTAATTAGGTACCATAGAATAGTGAAAATATGTACTTACTTATTTATTTTCTAATTTGTATAGATCGTATCCAATATAATCCAATACGGCGGGATCTAAAATCGACTCCTCCGGTCTAGAACCAGTCCCTTTTACCTACTGATGTGGAAAGGGCATCCCTGTGCAGATACATGCGTCGGTATGCTTAAATGTATTTAAGAAGATTGACTTCAGGAGACTGCAAAAAAGGCAGGTTAAACAAAGACTGTGAAAGTAGTGTAGTAACTAATAGCATTGGTGAATGTGAGTGGACATATGTATGTACGAGTGAATTGCTGTGGTTGTTGTAGACATAAACGAGTGTCAACGACCCGGATACTGTTCACAGTTTTGTCACAATCACGAAGGCGGCTTCAAATGTAGCTGCAGGCCGGGATTCATTATCGACCCTCTGGACCACATCACCTGCCGTGCAGTCAGTAAGTGTGGCTCACACAGTCCGCTGTCATGGCGTAATGGCAGTAGCTGTATTATATAATTGAAGACACAGCAGTAGTCGTTTGTAATCGATCGCGTTGGCACGGGAGGTAATGCAACTGCCTCCATCTGTCTGTTTCCACTCCTGAGTGACCTTTGACATTGAACTTTTGAATGTGTATGGGTCACGAGCATAGCTGTCATGGGATTGAAGGTCAGAGGTCAAGATTAGGGTTAGGGTCTTAGTTCGAAATGCGGTCGTTAACTGTTTATTAGTGGTTCAGAAGAATTGAACTGGCAGAAGAGACAATTATATAATTTGGCAAGTAGTAACAGTTATACAATTCTCAGTGATGGCGTCTGAAACTGTAATGTTGTATGTTTAGCAATTTGTACTGTAACAAAATAGTGATGTCCATGCATATATGACAAATGATGTTCTGGGGATATATGGTACTGCACTTCTGTGGCAGTTCACTTTCAGTGTCATTGACAAAAAGCCAGTCAGTCAAGAACAAAATGTTATAAGCTTGTCTTATATTGTTCTCTGTTGTTTCAAGCATGTAATATTGCTGGTAGAAAGAAACTGCATAATTTATGTTTAGTACTAAATTAGTATTATAGGTCTTATTTTTAAATTACAAAAATACCAGTGAGCAAACAACACCATATGCGTAATAGTTCAATGAAATAGAGGATTCTAGCAGTCGTTAAGAGAAGAGTGTATAAATGCGTTGGCAGCCGGTGAACCGACATTGTTGTTTGCCAATCGTCACGACCTGCGTCAGTTGCATCTGTACACCGGTCGCTATCAGCTGATCTACGGTGGAATGCACGCTGCTATTGCCATTGACTATGACTTCGATGCCAATGCAATTTTCTGGACGGATGTTACGTCAAAAAACATCAGCAGGTCTGCGCAGCTTTCATTCACTGAACTGTTCTGTTGTCTAGTCTTTTCTTTGTTGTCATTTTGTTTGTAACTAAATAACGCACGTAATGACTGAACTGAAGTATTGTGCAAGAAATATATGCCGTGACGTGACAACAACAATTCTGTCCATCCGTCATTATCCATGTCGGCAGGAGACGTGGTGTGGGTGGGGCGTCTGGTTGTGGCTGTGTTGTTGTCCCATCTCTAAAAGAAAATGGCTCAAGCTACGTTGGTAGAGATGATTCATGGCAGGCCCTCGGCATGCATTGAGTCTGGGTTCAGAAGGTTGAATTCAGGGTTAGGGTGAATGAGAGGTGTACATCTTCACGTCATTACAACTGCATGTTTTCTAGTTTGCAAATGCAATGACGTGGCACAACCATTTCGTTCATCAATTACTATCCATGCCATCATTATCCATTTTCTATTTGTCTTCTGTCACCAGACATTTTCGAGAAAATTATAGCAATTAAAGAAAACCGTGATTGATGTAAGTCGAAGCGTGTCTGTGCATGAGTAGAGGGTACGTCTTGTTTGCTCGTGTTAGTTAATGAGGCAATGTTGGACCGTGTGCAGAGTGATATTTGACGAGATGGGAGTCGCACGGCTGCATCAGGTGCTGGTCTCAGACGACCTCAGCAACCCGGACGGTCTCGCGTACGACTGGATCCATCAGAACCTGTACTGGACAGACGCCGGTCACGATCGCATCGAAGTCCTCAGTCTGCGCAGTGCTGTTGGAACTCAGGCAGAGTACGGAGTGACCTGGCGTCGAACGCTGATCGACACCGGTCTTGACGAACCAAGAGCAATTGTTGTTGACCCTCGACCTAAGTACAGGTACTGCCATCGTCTGCCGTTGATTATGTTTTAGCTTGTAAACTATCCGGTTTGACAGAAGAATTGCCTGTAGTGTACAAGTGAAGTCTGTGATATGGACAGTCAGCATTGATCAGCAGTTTTTAGCCTCCGTCGCTGTTGCTGTGGATCAGTTGATGTAGCGTTATCTCTTTGTATATGTGGAGATGCTGAAAACTCAGGAGTGGAAAATGTGTGAGTAGAAACACGGGATAAGACTGCTGGGGTGGAAAGTGAAGGAGTGGAAAAACTGGCTCCAGGATAATGTAAATGTGGAAAGGACAGAAGTGGAAAATGCGGAGGATACTGCAGCAAGTATGGAAAGACAACAGTTTGTCGCATATACTACCTTCAACATTATTCTTTCACCTCATTAGCTCGATGTTCGTAGGTGACATCTTGGTGGTGCAAATTGGTTTAGGCGACTTGCAACTAGCTGTAAGCTGAAAAATTTCATGATAAGCATAGGTCCGATGATGGGTGAATAACAAGTTATAGTGTCCTCTATCGAATGCTGACATTGCCAGTGACCTTGGCTAGCTGTTTTTACATGCCTGTTGATGGGCAACACACTTATGCTTTGCTTTGTTATCAACGATGTTAGATTTGATATTTGAGAGTGATAAGGTAGCTGCTTTTTAGTGACTTGCCAGTACTTTTAAGTGAATTTAGTTAAACATAGTGTGTGATATTGTGCATTTTTGTCTAAATGTGTATGCATTTTTTCATTTTATCATGATACAAAACTTTTCTTAGACTGTTGTTCCAAACGTGGTTAGTTAATGTTTAACAGAATATTTAGCTTTCCATAATGTGTCCTGCTTCATTTTTCACCTCTACAATCTACTCGCTCGTTTTCAACTCCTGTGCTTTCCACATAACATTTTTGATCCTCCCTCATTTTCCACTCCTGCATTTTGAGTCAACCTTTATCAGTCTGTGTGTGGTCACACTGATGAGCTCTGCAAAGCCGACTGAGCTGATTGAGATGTCTTGTGGGACTAGACTTACATGGGCTGAAGGAACCATGTGTTAGATATGAGTACATGTAAGTGCCACCTGAATAATACAGTTGAACGATCCTTGCTCAACGCCAGTGTAGGCTGTCACTAGTGTTACTGTAATAACTTTTAATTTGTAAGTAAGTAAGAATATTTTTATACACGGTGCAAAAAAGCACTAGTCTCTATGCACTATGTAGCACAGAGTAAGGTTTGTAGCACTGTATGATAATGACGAAAGATACATATGTTATGTTGGTGACATGACAGGCAGATGTACTGGACGGACTGGGGCACACAGCCAAAGCTGGAAAGAGCTTCTCTGGATGGTTCTGACAGAATTGTTGTTGTCGGTCAAAACATTCTCTGGCCAAATGGACTGACTCTCGGTAATTTCTGTTTCCTATCAAGAGTTTTTTTCTGATTACTTGGTAACTTTAACTAATCTCAGTAGCATTTCTTTGACTTCTGTACCATCACACAACTAACTAGACTTAATTAATTGCTTAAAGCTTTGTGCTTGCTTATTGCTTACTTGTAGTACTCTTTATTACCTTTTATAGTCTTCCAGTTAACATAATAATGCTAACTTTCGTTCAATTTAACGTATGCATAATAAATAAGTTGTAATAATGATTTTAGTTATGATAGTAACAGAGTGACTGTTTGTAATATTGATACATTTTATTGTAGATTATGACAGCAATCGTCTGTTTTGGGTTGACGCCAAACTTCACGTCATTTTTGCTTCTGACTTCAATGGACAGAATCGTCAAGTGATTCTTACATCATACGACAATCTCATGCATCCGTTCTCTGTTGCAGTATTTGAGGTACGCACTTCGTTCTTCATTCGACAGACCTGTTTGTCAGTGGCCGATCTGACCGAATTGAGCCGTGTTTCACCCTTTTTAGCAGATTGTGACTGCATATTTGCACCTTACAATATTTACTTTTCAGTAATTTGTAGCAGGTTAAAACTCGCGTATGTTGATTGCTTAGTTAGCGAAGAAATTGTAATGAAATGCATGATATTGATCGGTATCTTACTGACACATAATATATGTAATTACATTTCTCATAATAGCAAGCCCCATATGGGCTCTGGGGCTTAGTGCACCCTAATTCATTTGTTGATTGCAACACTATAACTCTATGCGTACTGGTATACACAGATGTCTGAGCAGCTGATGTGTAACTATTACTTATGGTGCATCTAACATCTAGCTGTTGCCAGTGCGTAATGTTTAGCCGCCACAAATGCTATTCATTGATGTTAACTATGCTGCAGCATTCCTGCATTCAAGCATTTGCAGATGCACTTGTTCACTGTTATATGGTCTATCAAAACTGCCACAAGCGGCTCTGTATCTGCAGATGTAATGGCTGTGCAGAATGCTTTTATTATTGTTATTATTATTGTCATTATTAATTTTCTAGTCTATGTACAGGACGAGGTGTTCTGGAGTGACTGGCGTAAGCATTCGATACTGAAGGTGAATCGCCGGCGAAGTTCAATACTGAATGACTCGAATGTTGAACTTGTTACTGATGGTCTGACGACACCGATGGACGTCCGCATACATCACAGTCTGAAACAGCCTCGGTGTAAGAATACATCGTCATTTTATGTGCTTTACTATTAATCTGATGAGGTCATTAAAGTGATATAATTTTGTTTTTTTTAATGTTTAACTAAAGGTAGTATATTACGCAGTTGATGAACATTGTATAGCAACATTATCGGTTTCCATAACGGCTGTATGTACTGCCATAATGCTGCTTCACTGAACATGCCAGCAGGAAAAAATGAACTTTGAAAAGGTCTTTTTGGAAAACTTGTTTTAAATGTGCATTAAATGCACCTGCATTTCTTTGCTTATACCTGTTTGCTGAAGTTGATCTGGTATATCATACAATCATCATTGTTATGATAGTTCTGTTCCAGGTGAACTACTATTCCCCCTGGCTTTTGTTCCTCAGCTCCCTTTGGTGATAAATGGTGCAGATTGCTTGTCGGCTGTATGTTAAAGCACTGAATACAGTAGCATATTGGCCCCAGCCAGCAGCCTGGCCTCATTGTTTCCTCGTCTACCACCGGACTCGGGAAGAAAGTGGTTTTACTCCCCTGATGCCAGGTCTCCGACATCAATGGCTGGTATAAGAGCCTTAATGTTGGTTTGCTGGTGGGGTATGTATGTTCTCAGTAAGCACTGAAGTTTTGCATCTGTTAAGCATCAGCTGATGAGGCCAAGGTAATTAAAGAATTCAGTTGTGATTTATGAATTATTGTACGTAAATTGTTGTACCAACCAAATGAATCTTATTTCCTCAAAGAAAAAAAACGAAAAAGCTGATGATGCATATCTGGACTGCTGCTGCTGCTGCTGCAATGTTGAGTGGCAGCGTGTGTTGACGATATGTTGCAGTAACAAATGCATGTGCACAAACCAGCTGCAGTCACATCTGTCTGCCGACGGTTCACTACCCCGGCTTCACGTGTGCTTGTCCGAACAGCAACCGCGGCACTACTTTCTCACTAGCCAACGATGGACAGACATGCCGCAGCACACGTGGTGAGAGTCATCCGGCATTCGCCAACACTGAGACAAAACAGCTGTTCATCGATCACCTTTTTCCGACCAGTTTGTAGTTTTCTAGCCTGATAAATTCAAATTATTTTTAATAATTACATCAAGATGTTAATGGAGAAAATTGTTAAATTTGTATGCTATTGTTGTCGTAAATTATTAGCACTGAAATCTTGTGGTTGCTCATGACTGTACATTGGTACACTATTATCTTAGCAGTCCCAGGGAAGTAACAGTATACATACAGATAGACCGCTCTAGATGGTTTAAATAGCAGGCCAGAACATCACATTTTACGAGTTAATATACTAATAAGTTAAACGGAGTATAGCAGATTGCAACACTTAGCATCACCACTACAGGGAGTCATGTGCCATATGGGATTACAGTGTAATAATTAGGTGTGCTGTAAATTTCTAGTATAGTCTACAGCATCTGTATTGTGGTCTTGGGCAGCTGCTATAAATTACTTCAGTTAGTTTACGAATCAAAAAATGACACCACGAAGGGCATAAGGCCACACAAAAGATCTTGCACAAATCACTTTTCAGTATCAGTGGATAATGGCTGACCCAGTACACATGGAAAGTGACCACTACGCCATCATATGTGTGTGTATGTGTGTTATTTACAGATAGGATATCTGTGACACTGCCGCCAGTCGACGAGATAACCAGGACCAGCGTCGCAGGTCGACTGCAAGAGTCGGCAACAGCAGCTCATGATGCGGGGAACACGCGAGTGGTGGCCGTCTCTGTGACTGTGAGCGTCGCCGCGCTCATATGTCTCATCATCATTGTAAGAACTTACTCTCGATTTCATTTTGCTCTCCTCTTTGATGCGATTAAGAGCTCATGACTGCAAACTTAACAAGCTTCTTTATTGTTGGGCCCATTCTATGGGACCATAGCGGTCCCCTGTGTCACGCGTTGTCGTTGTTGTTGTGGACATCGATAGCGCAGACAGCATGCAACACCTGGTGAATGGCAATGTAAAACAGCGGCGTGCGGCGGCTCGCTGTGGCGAATGGGCCCAACATTTTTCAAATGCTTCTTGTTTAAATATTAGAAAATATTTCTGCAGTCAAAAAGTTGTTGACATTTGTAATAGGTTACTGGACAATATTGTCAGCAAGCTCGGCGGTAAAGTTCTCAAAGTTGGTGAAATATTTGGCACCTTTGACTCACAGCGGCCATTTGTGTGATTTTTGTACAAGACAGCCTTAATGACTGCGAGTATTCTGAGTGTTGTTGCCGAGAGAGCAGTAATTGCATTGTGCAACAAGTTTGTCATGATTTTGTGCATTAGGGCATTATTTGTCATGATTTTGTGCATTAGGGCATTATTTTTTCTGGCAGTGCACTACTGTTGGCCCCTTTGAAAGCTTTTGCTGTGCCCATTTTCTTACATTTAAGGTGATGCATTATTTAGCGGCTTAAGAATGAGTACGGGGTTCTCATTACCATTGGTTTCATTAATTTGCAGTAGACAGTTGAAACGTGTTGCCGTGTTACACAGGCGGCAATTCTGTTGCGTCAGCTGCATCGCCGTAAGAACATAAAGAGCATGAACTTCGACAATCCGGTCTACCGCAAGACGACGGCCGATGAAGAGTCGCTGAGTATTGATCGCCAGCAGTACCAGCCTGTCCACGCCTCCGTGCACATTCCACGAAATCAGTCGCCGGTTGGTTGGCTATTTTATCAGTCGTGTCGCGTTACTCCTCTGTGAGCGTGTCTGTATGCGATGATATCTCGTGTTCAAACTCCACCCAAATTTTCTGGCATTTCACCTGTGGCCGGGATCGGTCTTCGTCTGGTGGCATTGCGATACGTAATATGTTTACATTTTTGTGGATGATGAGCCCAATGGAGCATCATGTGAATTTCTCGGTGCAGAGCGGATAGCACAGTAGCCATAACTACTGCATCAATTGCAACCAAATTTTGTTCAACAATAAAGACCCCCAAGTGCTCATCATTGGTTGTGCACTGGAGGCAGTCAGTCGAAAGTACACCAGTGCAGTACTGTATAATGTAAATTTATTATAATCTGACCAAAGTAAATGGTTTTTAACTTGCTTGTCTTGTTCCGGAGGTAGAACATAATTTGGCAAGTTACTGTCACCATTATTAGGTTAACGATGAGTTGCTCTCAGATGAAAAGACGTGAATGTTTGCATTACATTACTTCGTTCAGCCACTTCAAGACTTCTTGGTGTCTGCCCTTCACAACTTATCACTGTGAGTGACCACCCATTCTCTATTGCAGGACCATGACTCCGGCACAGTTTACCTGAAGACATTTAGCTTGCGTCATCATATGATAATATATCGTTAAAGACTGGATGTTATTCTGTAGAATTACTGTCATAGTGGACCTCGAAAGTTGTTTAGTTAGTAAATAGTTGTAATGTTGTGGTTGACAGTTGCTGGAGTCACTGACGTCATGTTCCGACACCAGTCCGTCCGTTTGACAACAGCCGTCATAGTTCTGTGATCGTTTACACTGTGATACAACTGTCTTGACATCAGCAGTGGCGGCCGTTGCTGTGTCTTGCAGCTCGACAGCAAAACACTGCCGCCGTTGACAGTCTCACATAGCAGTGATCTATTATCACAAGCAGTCTCAACACTGGATCAGTTGACTGTGACCATCAATGTCTGCCTGCCTCGCTGCTCGCCTGTCTACATCCGCTTGCAGTTGACTAGTCGGCAGCGTTGGCTTAAGCCGCTTCATGCGTTTGACTTCTTGTTCAAGTTTTATAGCAGATGGAATTCGTTTTCTAGGATGGAGTGGATTTTTTGATTGCTTTTTGCCCAAGCCTTTCGCTTGGTTTGCCCTCATTAACTGACAGTGTACATGTGACTTAACAGTGTGATTGCTGTTTGTTTGAATTAGGCTAATTCAGTGTGGGTGAAATACTGGTGTTATTTTCATAATTTCGATAGAATCGTACTGCACGCCGTATTGTGTTGTTGTGCTAATTTGTACAGCTCTGGAATATCCGTTTAACATCTCTTGCAGAAAAAGTACCAAGATGCAAATCACAGATAGGATTGTGCGACGGTTAACTACCAAACGTAAATAATTGCTTGACGTACTAAAATTTAGGAATTTTTTGTTGATTTTTTGTTCAGATTTTTTTGTTTTGACAGATCTTACAGCACATAGCACATATTTTGTTTCAAATATATGACGGTGTCCTATCGCAATTTGAGTTTACATATGCTGGTATACGTACAGCTAGCGGCACCTATTCGCCTTTTTCTCTTATTTACAACAGCTTACTAACTGCTGCCCCACTTTTGTTGCAAATTAACACGAGACAAGGCTTCATAGTTTGTTTTTGTTAGTGCTGTCTGACGGTACATGATGGCCGGCATGCTGGCCATGTAATACTGGCCGTGTGAGAGGTTCAACAATCTCACGGTGGACAAGTGGCTACATGATTGTCCGTACATGATTTATATATTGTTTTTGACTAAAATGCTATTTATTTGCATCTTTTAATTTTGCTTTGATAATTTGCACATATACATTTTGTGAAT
>Ga0209782_1001297_pt1 | contig 12781 bp, 7 predicted proteins | sample WorMetmaBAHAMAS1_FD_187390 | JGI IMG/M metagenome (GOLD analysis project Ga0209782, IMG submission 187390) | Marine gutless worms symbiont microbial communities from Max Planck institute for Marine Microbiology, Germany - Inanidrilus... | ecosystem: Host-associated > Annelida > Digestive system >... | reverse complement strand
ACACAGAGCTAGTGATGATGATGATAAGCATTTAGTTTATTTTAAACGGAGCAACAGCTATTTTTCAGGAGTCCAGTAGTTAATGATGAGAGCATAAAGCCACTTAGGTTACTTGTTTGCTCTGGTTAAAATACAATTAGTGGCATACAAGCGGTGAAATGTTATCTTCAGGAGTGACAAGAAGACAATATGCAACAAGTTTGTTCAGCAGAGTGCCGTTACATGCCTCATCTGGCCTCCAGATCAGCAGATAATCTTTGGCACTGCCGACGGCAGGGTAATGATATTGTATCTTGTAGCATTATTATAGGTTATGAGCTTTTGACTATTCAACTGTGTGATTTGTTACCTGTCGATGTGTTTCAAGCTTTCACTGTAGAATGACAACTCATCTATGCAACAGTTGAGGTGTACTTTCATGTAAAGTTTGACTTTTTATCTGGCTCTGAGGCAATTTTAATACAACTCAAATGGAGGATAGTAGAAATTTTTCAATCTGTAATTTGTCATCTTGTGTCTGTGTGTTGTTGCAAGGTGCGCATTGCTAATGTGAAGACCAACAAGTCGACCACGCTGTACAATGCAAACTCGTATGTGGTATCACTTGCTGCCAGGTATTGTTCAAGTTGCACATACTGTCGAATGATCTTAGAGTTTTGTTTAAGATTTTATGTGCAGGCATGCAACCAGTTTTTAAACTGAAATTTTGTTTAATGACAGATTTAATGGCTTATAATATTTTTTTATCTGTGTGTGTAGTCCTTCTGGTAAGGGCATACTGTCTGGACATGCTGATGGTTCCGTTGTTCGGTATTTTCTTGAAGATGAAGGAACTGGTGAAACGCAAGTTAGTACCATATTATCAGCGTGATAGATGAAGTTAACTGGATATTCTTATGGTAAACTTTATAATATCTAGGTCTTGCTGACCATTATCACATTAGTTTATAAATCATGTTATTAGGCCACATCGCAGCTTTAGCTAATAATAGCGGCCTATTGAGACAGTCAGAGCAGTATGGGTCTTTTTGTCTGTCTGTAGATTGTTGAATGGGACTGTGTGCCATGCAACAGCAGCTGATGTGAACAAGATGCCGTTTGGGTTTGTGAGTATGGTGGGTCCAAGAAATTAGTGAAATGTATTAGATGGGAGTCAAGATTCCCATGGGAAGAGGCAATTTTTGGGCATAGTTTGGTGATGATTGGAGCCTGTTTGTCGAGCAAAGAAGAGAGAGTAGTATTGTAGGTGATAAGGAGAGATCCATGTGATTTGGCGGTGTGTTATAAGTCAAGAGGAATTAAGTACGGAGAGAAAAGAATCTGTGTAAATAGAATAGAGCCGACGGAAAGAGTGCAATGTTGGCATCATCATCAATAGTTTGCTGCCCGGTCTGATAGGACAGCCAGCCTCTCAGCCTTTTGATATCTACTTTACTTTGCATATTTACTTAATAAAGTGTGTAATGTGAATCAAATGCAATTTTAGGGAAAAGTGTGCCAACACATATGTCCACCATACGCATTGGCATGGGCAACAAACTCATTCATGGCAGCGGGATGTGATAAGAAAGTGTTTGCATATGGCCGTGATGGTCGGATTCAGCAGCAGTTTGACTATAGCCGCGAGGATGAGCATGAGTTCACCAATGCCATCTGTTCACCTGGTGGACAGTCGATTGTCTTCGGCAGCTATGACAGGTGTTCATAAGTATCTGTTACTTTTGGAATCTAAATGCTTATTTTTCGAGTGAAGCAACAATGCTTATTGAAGCAAAGCATTTGTTGCTGTTTTGAAATTATATTTTGATTTTTGAATGAGAATGTGAGATAAAGCTAGACAGGACTGAAATGAACATGCATATTTAAACACATTTGGATCGTAGATGAATTACAGATGAATGACGAATGAATAATAAATAACTAATTAGAAAAGTATTGCTGCATGAATCAGGTTGAGAGTGTTTAACTGGAGTCCAAGGAAAGGTGCGTGGGACGAAGGCAAATCTAAAGAGATCAAGAATCTATACACAGTCACTGCACTGGCATGGAAGAGAGATGGCTCCAAGATTGTTGCTGTAAGTAAAATTGACATATGCGTGACAGAAAATATAAAAATGTAACCACTGTAGTAAATTAGTATATGATAGTACTCATAGCAATGATGTTCAGTGATATGGAAGTGAGCAAGGTGTGATACTGTGTGTTGCTGCTGGTGATTTTTTTTTTGAGGAAAGATTCATTTGTTTGGTACAAAAATTTACGTACAATAAATCACTACCAAATTCTTTAATTACTTTGACGTTTCAGTCTCATCACGAGACCTTCATCAGAAGAAGCTGGTACTCACATCAAGATCCAAAAGAACTGAGTACCAGCTTATTCTGAGTAAGGTCTCATGATGAGACCGAAATATCAAGGTAATTAAAGAATGCTGATGATTTTGTTAACTGTGTTTCTTATTAAATTCATGAAGTACATATGGTAACATGAAATATGTAACATTGATTTGTTAACAGTATCTGATATATGGGGTTTACAGAATGACTGATTGGTCGATTTGAAGAGTAATATTGAGATTGACGATGAACGGTTGGTTTTCTTGTGTGTGAAGGGTTCACTGTGTGGTGGAGTGGAGTTGTTCGACTGCTGCCTCAAGAAGACCATCTACAACAACAAGTTTGAGATCACTCACGTCGGCCTCAGTCAGGTTATCTCAGTAATTCATCATTCTAGTGTTGCTGATTGTGTATGGCTTTAACTTGCTCCGAAGCATCGGTTGATGGCTGTAGTAGAAAGAGCAAAGCTCAGTTGTGTTGACCTAATCTGCATGCTGTCGTTGGTGCAGAAAGTCAGGAAAACTAAATCTGACCCAAATAGATTATACATATATCGATACAATTGAATAATGACTGCAGCTGTTGCCAAAACAACTAAGGAACAAGGCTGTGTATTGTCAGTTTGTATGCTGTTATATTTAGTCTGCGAGCATTAGGATAAAAATGGGAAAATGTTATAAAGCTGATTTTTAGTTGCGCCTCTTGTACATTGCTGTGAGGAGGTGCGACTTAAGTAGTCACGTTTTTGTCCGTCCGTTACAATAATATATGTCGCCGGCCCAACCGACACCCCCCTCCCCCCACAATTCACCCATTGGGGGAAAGTTCAGACCAAGACGGACCAAAAAGTCCAATGTAAGGGGGGGTCTAAAATTGATATTTGTTGACCAAATATGGGTGCAAAGTTTCAAATTGCATAATTCATAGGCTCATATAAGGATTCAGGGTCAGACTTTTGACCGTGTCTTGAGAGCTGACAGAAAGCTGCCATAGATGCGCGACCATATACCGCTAGGTATTCTAGTTATGTTACTTGTGATGATATTCCTGAACTATTTTGAAAAAAAAATCTGATTTATAGCATTTTCCCCTTTTTGGTCGACATATGATCTAATGCTCTTGGACTAATTGGAGTGCTGAACAAATAATGATAGTCGACTGTCAGCACAAACAGTGATGCCTGTTTGCAATAATATATTCATACTAAAGTAGCTTTGCATCAACTAAAGTACAACTCAGCTCCATAACTGAGACCCGACATAAGATTGGGTGCCAACCAGTACACCCATAATGTGCACTCATATATTTATGCTGTTGCTAACTTTCAATGCCATTGAATCATTTTGTGATGTCAAGTTTTGTTTATGATTGGCATCACACCAGTTTACTCACCACTCTTGACAACAGCAGTATAGCAATACCACTGTCACCTCAGCGTTTATGTAATTGTGGTCATTGTTTTTAATACTGTCGTTGTCATCGCTATTGCCTCTGATACTGCTATTGATAATGATTTCACACTAACTTACTTGATACTTGATGATAATCGGGCTTGGTAAGCAGATGCTTTTATATGCCCCACTCTGCGCAGTCATCCAGACGATTCTTGAAGTTGTTTGTAGAAGTTGCAGAAACCACAGATCTTGGTATACCATTCCAAATATTCACAACGCGTTGACTAAAGAAACTTGAACGGGTATTTGTACGGTTCCTCTGTACCATTAACTTGAACTGGTGACCACTGTGTGAGACTGACAGCAAGCCAGTTGATGCTGTTTGCTGCAGGTGATTGTGAAGAACCTCTCAACGAGCATGAGAGTAGTGCTTAAGTCGTTCTACGGCTACGAAATTGATGAAGTGAGAATTCAGGGCAACGACAGATACATCGTTGCACACTCGTCGGACACGTTGATCCTTGGAGACTTGCACACAACTAAACTGAGTGAGGTCGGCAGCAACTAATGTCTCTGTGTTTCACTGATGTTGGTGTTCTATTACACTTCATGTAGTGCGACACTTTGTCCACATTATTCCTCAGAACATTACATTAAAAGCCATATTTCTACTAACTGAAATTTGTTTGGTTAACTTTCTGCAGTGGATATTGCAGCACAGGAGGTTTATTTTATGGTGAACATCCTTTAACTGTGGCTGGTTAAGCATCAGAGTGTCAAGTTCTATACAGATATTTGATTATATGTGCTGAGTTATAATTCACAACTTGAATTCACATGCACAGTAAAAAGCATTCTATCTGATGTTTTCAGAAGCATCAGTGTTTTATGTGTACAATTTGTGTTTAACATATTGTAGGAATATTGCTAAGATTACTCCTATGAGTGCAAAGTCAACATTGTAGGAGGTGGTCGATGTGGATTTGAGAAGTGTGCAGTTGTTGTTAAATGAGAAAGTTCCATTGAATGGTAGTCAGACTGATAGGGATATGAGCAACTGATTGAGTTTTTGGTAAACCTGCCACCAGCTCACTTAAGTTGTATAAAAGCTAGGCCTATAAAAATGTTGTTGAATCCGTTGTTGTTGTGGTTGTTGGAGCAGCATTGGGATTGTTGCTGTTGCTGTTCTAGCTACTATATTCAGTGTGGTACTGTACGGATTCAAATTGTGAAATTTATGGTTGATGCGGTTTCCTGTGCATTGCTTAGGTTCCATGGCATGCTACCGGTGGAAATGAGAAATACATCTTTGATAACGAGAATGTGAGTTTACTATTCCGCTTTAATTCGCCGTTGTTAATTTTTCAAAATTTCCAGCTATAAATGGTAGTAATAAATACTGAACTGAATACGACGTCTGCAGATGATAGTCTGCACTCAGATCGCCGATGTCTAGTTGATGTGGTGTGTGTAAGGTGTGTATCATCTACAATGCCGGTGAACTGACAATGGTGGAGTATGGTCAGAATGAGATTCTCGGCTCTGTGAGGACCGAGTTCATCAACCCACATCTCATCAGGTCTAGTTTCTTGTTCAGCAAACAAACCTTCGTCAGTTTTTTTCAGTTCAATATCACTCAGAAGTGGATTTATTTAATTGAACACTTTGTTCCGATGCTTAGCGTCTTCATAATTCACTGAATATGACTGAATGTGGCTATGGTTCAGAGATGGTGCATATAAACACCGTTTGAGAAAACTCTGGTATTATATCCCTGACTGAATGTGCTAGTTGTTAATAGAATGCTATATATAGGTAAATATTAATCATTGTCTCTTTTACTTCAATTTACTGTCTACTATTCAATACGTATAGTCAGCTCATATACATTGAACTGTTTTTTGCTTATACAATTATTTACTATATACTATGTATACTTGTTTGCGGTATGTCAAACAATTAGTAAAGTATTACTGACTGACTGACTGACTGAGTTGTTTTCAGATTGCTCCAACAAAGTCCTCCAGTTTTTAACTGAGAATTTTCACTAACACCATTGTATAATAGCATAAAGAGTGGAACATCCATTCTCTGGGAAGCATAGAGAGAGTTAGTGAGTGAGTAAGTCGGTCTATACACAGCACATTAAAAACAAGAAGTCACTAGTGCATGTGCTACAGTCTTGCCAAACAGAAATGTCTTTAAAAGACGTTTGAAATGCCCGAATTCAATGTCAGGTTGTCACAGTCCCTCCACTGAAAAACTTCTGTCTCTGAGCTGGGTATTAGTTCGCAGGACAGTGAGATCGTTGGTATCAGCCACGCAAAGACAGTAGTATCCGAAGTCAGCGATAAGCCGGCATAGATGCAACCGCCCTATGGGATATATCTCTTCCAACTTTGGAGAAGCCGGGGACCAAGTATGTTTGGTCCCTTCAACATTTGCGACTGTCATCTTTTTGCTGGGCTCGATGCTTAAGTAAGTAAGTAAGTAAGTCTGGATATTTATAAACGGCACCAGACTCGCTATAAAACAGTCACAATGGCGCCGGACGGTGGCACACGACATCACTGCAACCAGCACCAGATTAGTGCTGGAACAGGTGAGCTTTCAGCTGACGCTTGAACAAGCGTAACAAAAGTTCTGCACCTATGCTTAAGCTCTAATGGACAGCTGATATGGCCACAGGCCAACACAATAAGCTTCTGTATTGCTCCCTGTGACCTAGCTGCTGAGGAGAATGGATGCAGAAATAGAATGGATGCAACAACAGTGGTGGAACAATAATGACCAGAGAGTGAGAAGGGAGGGGAGGAGGAAAAGGAAGGGATCAACATCCACCCCCACTTAGCTGTGGCCTTCTCCAGCTTTTTAGCCATGGTTGCACCTATGCTGGGAAGCCATTTGGTACATCAAGAAATGGTGGAGTCAGTGGATAATTTTGACTGATAAATGTTTGAGTGCTCCAAGTTCACATCGGTGCTTTGTCACTGCTGGTTTGGCAACAGAAAAAATGTCAGGCTAAATAAAAGTGTTGCAGTTATCGATAAAGTTAACTTGTTGGGGAACTGCCCCAGCATGGAGTGACATAGAAAAGAAAGATAGTTAAACAAAAACTAAACGAGTGTGTTTGATAGAAAATTCGAAATAGTTACAATATTATAATTTAAGTGTATTAATGTGTGAAATTGGCTTTTTTGATACCTACTTTGGTCATTCTGCTTTTGAGAACAAACAGGTACATTATCTGACAAAGTAATGCCACTTTGCATGGCACAGTTTAGCCGAGTGCACTTAAACAACCAGTTGCTGTTATAATCCATACAGTTGCACTGTGTGCTTGCAGTGTGCGTATCAATGAACGCAAACACCGTGGTGTCGCTGACAACAAGAAGATGGCATATCTTGTCGATCTCAAGACTATTGCCATCAGTAAGTGTGCTCAACACAAGCAAATAGCTCTTCAGTACAACATGCCATCAGCTATAAATAAGCCTGATGTCTGTCTATAACATTGGTGGATTGTGATCACATGGTGCAACAAAAAGTGGAAATCAGCACATTACAGGATAGGACAATGTCTTGGCTATCTGCATGCCGAAACCAACCTGGATCATAATGTCCTGTGATTCAGGATTACGGGGTATGGAAAATGTGTAATTTGGCACTTTGGCGGCAACAAACATCTCCAGTGTTTCAATATTTTAGCATCTGCTCAGCTTTTTGTTAGTAATTGCATACTACACCATTTATTATACATGTTTTTATGATGTACTTCAGTGCTTTGATGCTGTTGGTTGGGCAGCAAAAATGGCACCTGGTCTTTTTAAAAACCTGAGTGCCGGGGTGCTGGCATGGGTGTTGTATGGAGCGAGGTGCAGACTTGTATATGTCCCCACTGATTTCACTGCCACTCACTCTACCTTGCTTCAGTAAATCCAGATTGATTTTACCTGTTTGGTGTCGGCGCACCTGAGTATTCCCGGACAAATTACAATAAAACGGGTGTTGTTGTTGTTGTTATTATGAATTTAAGTTATTTTTTTCTTATCTAAACATTACTTATACATGATGTTCTGTTAGAAATGCTTTGTGTGTTACAGTGGATTTGATGTCTGGTATGACAATTGGATCAGTGAGTCATGACAGCAAAATAGGTTGGCTTGAGGTATGTTTACCTTGATTGTCGCAACTACTGCTACCATTTATTGGCCATTGTGCAGGACAACCTGTGTTAGCTGGCACGCCAAGTTAAGATCTGGAAGATTTAAATATAGGAGCAGAGTTTTACTGTATACATGTTCTTGCTGATGGCAGCTAGTTGTGGATTTCGAGTGGAAGATGACAGTAGAGTTCTCGATGGTGTTACTAGCAGCATCTCAATACCGTGTCATTCTCGACTAGCAGATATCAACATAATTACTGACCATGTTAGCATGGAAGGTAATGCAATCATCTTTATCTGTCTTTCTGTCTGTTTCCACTCTAACTTTTGAACCGAGTGACCTTTTACCTTGACCTTTTGCATGTGTATGGGTTATAACTGTAGCTTTCATTGGATTGAAGGTCATGGTCAGAGGTCAAGATCAAGGTAGGGTTAGGGTCTCAGTTCAAAATGCGGTTGGTGTGACCTCGATCCTCAGTCGAGGACAGTTTTCTTGTCATGCAATTAGTCACTGATTCCAAATGTGTTTCTGTAAGTCGTTAAACATTCTAAAACTGCTAGAGCTGATTGCTACGAGATTTCTAAAAATACCAGTAATATCATAAATTCCAGAACAATACCAGAAGCATTTAAATACCAGAAGCATTTGCAGTGGACAGTCACTTTAAATATCAGATTGTAAACAAAATACTTATAATTGAAGTGTTTAGTAATATTGATCCAGTATTGATGGAATTTTATTATTTACTAGTACGTATCTGTGTTTATTCAAAGAAATCAACATACAATGTCAAGGTTCTATATCTAGAACACTAACAGACACTTATTATTATCACTCAGTATGTTATGGTTGTTTCACAACCAGAAGTGTTTTTTGGCTATTGACTGTGGTGCCTTTGTTATTGTTATATTGTAATTAATTGTTGTTGAATGTGACAGTTGAATGAGACTGGACACAAATTACTGTTCAGAGACCAGCGACTCAAAGTAAGTAACAATATTTATTATTATTATTATTATTATTATTATTATGAAACGAGTAAGATTATAGTGTCGTAAAATCCAAAGGACTGCAAGAGCACTTTACAAAAGTACAAAAGTACGCATAAAAGCATGCATTCGGAGTAGATTTATAGATAAGTAGATTTATAGGCTGTATTTTTTTGTGATTATTGATTATTCTGGTTGTAATATTTTACTTTTCCTCAAATGCTGTGATGTTTTGATTTTTTATATTTTTCTGCCATGTTTGCACTATATTTGACTTTTGCAAAAATGGCACTCTTGGTCAGTGAGGTTGAAGTTAAAAAACATAGGCACGCTTCATTTGATGATCTGCAATCTAATTAATACTGCAACTAGCAATTTAAACATTTTGAATGCTACAATTTCTGTGTTTTGCTACCACAATATTATGTATAGTCTGCATAGATAAGTTTATCACACTGCTTCATAAAATATTTCATTTGTCTTGTCTAGATATTGCTGCTGTTTTGCAGTATTTTTAATTGATATATTTGATATCTTTCATAGTCAGTTTGTTAACTGTAGTTTATGAAATTTTCAGCTAGTGACGAGTATGCAGTCTGTAACCAGTCTGTAGTTCTCAGTTGTGACCCAGTGCATATATTGTGTAATAGTTATATTTACTTATATTGTTAACCTGGCTGTCCACAGCTGCACCTGTACGATGTCGAAGAACAAAGCAGGTCTACTATACTGAACTACTGCTCGTACGTCCAGGTGTGTTTGCCCTTCTGTTGTTAACAGCCAACATTGATGTATTCTGCTGCTACAACTTTTCAGTGTTTTTGCTATTCAGGCTTTCTGTTGTAGGCTCCAGGTTTTGCCATTTCTCTTGGAGAACTATTGTGGATAATTGGAGCAGAGTTTTTACTGTTTTTTTTACTGATTTTTACTTTCTGCTGCCAGTCACTAGTATCAGAACGTGGAATGCATATGCAGTACGATTAAATTAAACCACTGGCTAAAAGTACTTAGGTCCGGTTTTTTAGGATTTTTTTAATCTCCCATTAATTTAATCCGGCATTAAATCCGGCAAAAAATGGCAAAAAATGGATGATTTAATTGACGAACTGCCGGTGGAAAAATGACATCTGAGTAAATTGATCATTATCTGCCGGATTTAATGCCGGATTAAATTAACGGGAGATTAATTTGCTGTGGAAAAACCGGACCTTAGGAATTCTGTTAAAATGCCGTGCCTAAGGTGCATTGTTATGGTGATTCCAGTGAAGTTATTGATGCATATTTTTGTGCGTTGGTTGTCCTTTCTAATGCCAATCATGCAAGTGACTCGCTGTATCTCGGCCTTTCTTTATTTACTAACTGCTTGCTGAAGGGAGAGACATTGTATTCTCATTGCGTGCATGATGTCTTTAAACATGTGCATGATTGTCGTTATAACAACATCATTATTTTTATCATTTGGCACTGACACGATTTGTTACAGTGGGTTCCTGGTAGCGATGTAGTCGTTGCTCAGAACCGCGGCAACTTGTGTGTGTGGTACAACATCGATGCCGCCGAGCGTGTTACCATGTTTCCCATCAAGGTTTGTTTTGCTTATTCACTCTGATCTCTGCATAATATCTGTTATGTTTCAAGTGCTGGTTCAGTATCGTGAAAAATATTTTTGGCTGTAGAAATTTAGGAGACTTCCAGAGTCTTATCCAGTGGCAGGAGTTCTTCATACTTTTCCTGTTGATCACCATTGAGATTTTGGCATTTCCACAATGCAGTGCACGGTGCCAAATACATCCCTTTGCTGACATTTCTTTACTTTACTTTAGTTATTTGGTTTATGCTAGTTACAAAAAAATAACTGTCCACTGGCTTATACATAGTTGCATTGTATAAACTAGAACACACATAACATTAAGTACTAAAATGGAGTTTAAAAAGATGAGACTCAAGATTATGTTTAAAAACTATTGTGTGAAATGTTGCAAGTGGATAGTGGAAGTGAGTTCCAAGCAGACCTTTAGGAAACCGCCAGTTAACCGTGTATGCCTAGAAAAGCACCATTAAAATAAGTGTGTATGTGTGTGTAGTAATTGTTGTGTAAGCTCTGACAATAATTTTTGATTAGTTTCTGTATGTGAGTAGCTACCTTTATTGACTATTCCAGTCAATGGTTTGGTGCAATTGGCTGCATGACAGATAGGAGCACTCACTGTCAAACCTGTACCAGTTGTCACAGAAGATTCTGTTTCAGCACACCCAACCTAATTTGGAGTAACTTATGAAAGAGGCCTGAAATTAGTAAATGTCGTGTTTGCAGCATCATATCAGATGACACCGGTCTCGCTCTCACATTTGTTAAATTGGCAATTATTTTGTGGTCAGCAGAGATAAGCTGGTTTTCCAAATGGCTGCCCAATGAAACCCTTAACTTTATTGGAGTGAGCTTTTTGCAGGCATATGCCTTCTTGCTGTGAAGCCACTGGCATTAACTAAAGGCTTTAAAAACAACTTGGTAGCATTTCTGTTTGCAGTCTTTATGTGTTTAATATTAAAAAATATAAATTTGGGAGATAGTGACGTGCTCCACAGATGTCATTTATAGGTTCACTTTTTTGACAATTCGACCTAACATGAAGTAACCCTGGCATCTAATCTGGTTAAATAAAAACTGACAATAAAGATGATGTACCACAACTGTTTGTTTCACAGGGTGACATCGTGGAGATTGAACGTCATGATGGAAAGACGGATGTCCTTGTGAATGAGGGAGTGTCGACTGTGGCTTATACTCTCGACGAAGGCCTGATTGAGTTCGGTACGGCAATTGACGACGGAGATTTTGCCCGGTAAACAAACGGAACTGTTGGAATACGTAGAAGTATTATTGTGACAGTTTTAGATAAACATCACATTTGGTAGCATCATAGTGAAGAGATGTAGTAGTTGGTTATCTGCAATATTGATGTTGGTTTTGTTCTGCTGTAGAGCGGTGGCATTCCTCGAGACTCTTGAGATGTCACCGGAGACCGAGGCAATGTGGAAAAGTTTGAGTAAGATGAGCTTAGAAGCCCAGCAGTTGACAATCGCTGAAAGGTGCCGTATGATATAGCACAAATGTTGCGGAGACACACCTTGGCCTTTTTTGACGTGAATCTGAATAGTTGATTTTCCAGACATTGCACGCTCTAATGAACTCTGTACTGGCTGACAGTTTTTTCGACAACCAACAGTACCCCTTTGCTATTTTCAGAAAAGTTTGGCTTGTCTAACTGATTGAAATATTACACAGGTACTAATCATTGCTAACCTATACCATCAACGAACAACATTCCCCTCGAATCCTAATGATTCTGTGCTTGTGGCTTATTGGGCCCATTCCATGGGGCCATAGCGGTCCCCTCTGTCACGCATTGTCGTTGTCGTCGTCGTTGTCGGCGTGGACATCGATGCGCAGGCGGCGCGCGACAGTACAGCTAGCGACACCTGGTGAATGAGCGTGCGGCGGCTCGCAGTGGCGAATGGGCCCAACATTTTTCAAATGCTTCTTGTGTTAAAAGATTTTACAATTTGTTTGGTGTTTGTACCTGCATTATGTAGCTTGCCACAGACTATGTAACGTCTGTCGAAAATTGTTGTTTTGCTTGTTGCCAGCTTGATGTTCTTCCTGCAAGTTTTGCATGAGAACCTTCAGAGATAAATTGATACAGGTTTTTACCGGCTGGATGTCGTGCCTGTCATGAAATCATCAGTGTCAAAGTACTGAAGGAAACTTACTTCATATTTTGCTATTGCACAGTACAGTGGCGGATCCAGGAATTGTTGGTAGGGGGGGGGATGATCAGGTGTGTAGCCAGGATTTAAGTTAAGGGGGGACGTTCGAGGCGCCAGCAGCGCCGAGA
>Ga0209782_1001296_pt1 | contig 12782 bp, 10 predicted proteins | sample WorMetmaBAHAMAS1_FD_187390 | JGI IMG/M metagenome (GOLD analysis project Ga0209782, IMG submission 187390) | Marine gutless worms symbiont microbial communities from Max Planck institute for Marine Microbiology, Germany - Inanidrilus... | ecosystem: Host-associated > Annelida > Digestive system... | reverse complement strand
TTATTGTTAATTTCAGATTCATATATTTTTATTGTGATTTTTGAGATTCATCAACTTCATCTTAATTTTTCACATGGTAATCAGTGTTCTGTTTCTTCTTTGATCACTGCTAGTAACTCACTGGCAGTGAACACTGTGTTGTAAACACTGTTTGCAACACAATTGTTGGCTTCATGCACAGCTCATGCTGTAGTAAATGAAAAAGAGAAGGGGGCATTGTGTATGACAGTAAGGGATGTTTTTTATGTGCTTTTGGGTCGTACTTTTGTGTCCGGTCTGGTACAAACAACCTAAAAAAAACTAATTAAAAAACTTAAGTACTCATTTAGGGGATATTCCATTAAAGAATCTGGATTCAGATACAATAGTGAATCTATATTCGTATTCACATGGCAAATGTAATACAACAGTGGCGTAATATGACGTTACTGTTGTTTGTTTATGTTGGTTTTGCACATTTTAATTATTCAATAATCAATATGAAGATGCTGTTTGATTGCAGTAGTTTGCTATAAATGTCTTTCTTTAGTCGTTTATAATTGTTAGCACTTATCACCAACGTCACGTCATAAGTGAAACGGGATTCAAGAAGCAGTCACGAATCCGGATTTATATTCGTTAATAGAATGCAGATTTTTCGGATTTACTATGTATCCGAATCCATATTTTTTTTATCGAATATCCCCTTGATGTACATCTCTTAATACATATTTTTTGCGGTTTTGTTTACTGTTTGTGTTTACTATGATAATGCAGGCTATGAGACTATTTTTTCTATTTAACATCACAGTATATAAAGTGAAAGGTAATATTCACATATATTGTAAAAGTGTTCTATGTATTTCGACAGATGTCGTGTACAACACACAGAACACTAATAGTTTGGCATACAACTTGTCACGTAGTCGTCACTCGGGTCTCATCTAGCCATACAAGTACAGCTGGGTAAAAGTAACTCAATTTTCCAGACGGTCTACCCCCCAATTTTGATACTTCCACTAACTACTCACCAAAACCTATCCATCGGTGTACTACACAACATGCTATCTCCAATACTACTAACTATCTGCTGCTCTAGCATGTTCCACCTTAGCCTAGTCTCATAAGCCGAGTTTGCCTAAAAGCCATACTCGAGAGAAGTGTAGTAATTTTTGCAGACATAGTCGACTTTTCAGTGGTCATGGAAGGAAAAAGGTTTGAGGGTCAGAATGGCATCAAGAATAAAAAGGAAGTAGGATAATCACCATCCCATTTTTCCAGTGGAAGGAAGAAATCCCACAGACACATGTAGCGTCATTTAGAAGACAGAAGTAGTGGAGCAACCCAGTGACGTGTACAAGAAATGTACATCACCCAGACATGTAGATGCCAGTCGAACATTCAACTGTGGCCAAGCCAAAGGCACTAATTCTGGTAGCAAGTTGCAAAAAAAATTCTGTTTGCCAGAATACTGGTCAGAGAGACAGGCGGAAAAGTCCTTCTCATTGACAGAAGACAGAAGTGGATAGGCGTAATAAGTCAATGAAACGTGACCTGTAGACTGACTTAATTACAGAAACAGCAGAAGTTAAATGCCATAAATGGACAAAATTTTAGTGAAAATAATTTTAATAGTTGTAATTAAATTTTTTAAATTTAGGAAAGTGACATTCCTGTGAACAGTCTTACATAGAAGATGTAACACTCTGCTCTCTTGCATTAGTAAATGGAATTAATTGTATTTTCACGAGTTTATATATACCACATACTAACAATATATAATGAACGTATAATCATGCTAGTGCTGTGCATATGCTGTGTTATTATGTGTTGTTTTGCAGATGATGGAGAGTTCTGAGTTGAACATTGTGGAGCCTGTTATAAAAACAGAGCATGATGACTGTCTACGTATACAGGGTGCACCAATAAAAAAGCAATCCCGTAGGAAAAATTAATTATCTTAGTTACTGTAACAGATTTTTTTACCAAATTTACTGCTGTCACAGAGGAGGATTCAGGTCACATGCATTACAATATTTGCTATGGTTTAGAAATTGCAACAATTTGAACTTAAATGTACATTTTTCTAAATGAACAAGTAACTAAGTAACCGGCAGTTCGTCAATTAAATCGTCCGTTTAGGACGATTTAATTGACGAACTGCCGGTGGAAAAACGACATCTGAGTAAATTGATCATTATCTGCCGGATTTAATGCCGGATTAAATTAACGGGAGATTAATTTGCTGTGGAAAAACCGGACCTCAGGCTTTAGTATATATCAACAACATGATTGTTTATATATGGCATTAGCAGCTCTGTCTTGGCACTCTCCAAGCGGCATTGTCTGTTTGCACTAGTTAAGTTTCTTTCAGAAGTTGTGATGGGAAATTTGAAACTAATGGTATTCTGAGCTACACAGCATATAGTCAGTCTTGTCAGAAATTTAAGGGACCTGTGTAACATACAGTAACTGCAGATAACAAGAGTCATAAGTTGCACCAATGTCGATAGTGTTTTGATGCTGTTCTTGTATTTTGTAAAGGGCATCCGGCTTGTAAATCTGTGCTCTAAAGGTGTGCTTTCACCCGAAATAACTTGAGAAAACTTGGCTGATTAAATGAAGACCAAAAACAAAGTATTAGTATTAGCAATTGTAACTACATTTTAGTGTTTGTGATGCATGTTGTGCTGCAGAAGAATTACAGGAGATAGCAGTCTGTAGTACTAGTAAGGCAAAAATTTCATCAAAAAACACCAAGTCAGGAGCTAATGCTGGGGAGAGAATGACTTTTAAACGGGCAAAACTAGAAAAGAAATTGAAAAGATCCAAAACACAAGAATCGGCCAGTGAAAATCTGCCACTAACGTCATCAGCAGGAATACCTGTGTTCAGCAGTGCCGAAAACAAGAGAGATGGAGCAAACGAGAATCAGTCGGATGATGCTGCCTTAAAGAATGGACCTCTGGAGTCGTCCATGTTGAAAATGAAATCACCTGCAATTTTAGCACCATTGAAGCTGAAGTTGCCTCTCATCTTGGCACCAAAGCCAAAGAAACACTCAAAGAGGAAGCATTATCTTTGTTCAGAATGTGGTCAAGAGTTGAAGTCAAAAAGTGCTTTAGATATTCACCTTCGTATGCACACTGATTCACGTCCATTCACCTGTCCTATCTGTGGTCGTGGATTCCGAGCAAATGGCGGCCTGACGCGGCATCAGGTACTGTCAATAGAGACGCTTTTGTCAGTCTTTTTTCTCACTTGTTTCTTCCACACAATATGCTTTAATATACTTTGATATGAATCCAGCAAACTGACATTGCTGGTGTTTTTAGCATGTGCTACGTGCATGACATACATCTGTCTTTCTGTAACATAGGTAGATTTTGATCACATAGTGCAACAAAATATAGATATGGACACATAATAGGATAGGTCGGTATCTTGGCTACATGTATGCCGGATCGTAGTATCCTATGATTCTGAAAAGAACTAAATATAACGAGTCCATACAGTAAACAGTAGTGACAGCCCAGTTTGCCGCTGATCACTCATCATTCAATCATATTTGCAAGGTGGCGCCAATATGTACCCATGTCTAATACATGATTCCTTGGCACACTTGAGTCTGTCCCCAAATGGCATGCCCATCATTTCAGATGTTTTGCGGGTTCAACCGGCTACCAGTGTGAGAAATAGATCCACAGGCCATGCTCTATCAGACACCTCTACCTCTACAGCACTAGTGCTGGCAATGCAGGTAAAACTGGTTAACCCAGGAAGCCGTGTAACAAATAAATGGTTTGACATAAATATTACCATATGTGACAGCAGTAAAATGGCAACTAAAATGACCGTGAATAAAAAAGAAGGAATATTTATGATGTACAGATAAGCAAACAGTTAAAGCATGCGGTGATTCAGCAATACCCATCCGGAATATTTTTAGTAGATACTAATCATGTTTATAGCTGACATCAGAAAGCCTGTTGGTTGATACTTTCATACCTTGATTTATCAAATTTATGGCAGGCAAATTTGATTGTGTGTCGTTGTTGCTTATACTGCAGTAAGCATAAGACAAAGTGACTGCAACTCGGGAAGTATAGGCAGTTAATTCATGTAGACTTATATTGTGCCTGAGAATTATGCAGTATGAAAGTAAGGCAGTCGTTTGAGTGTTTCTGTCATCTTGTTGTCAATGAAACTCGTGATGTAGATCCCAACGTTCATAAGTCATTTTCTTCTTAGCGTTCTTACTACCAGCAGAGCACTAGTCAAATTTGTGAACTGTCTTGATATAAGAAGTGCATTACGAGCGTGCCATGTTGGCGCATAGGTGACACATACAAAGGAGAAGCCGTACATGTGTCCTGAGTGTGGCAAAGCATTCACCGACCAGAGCAACCTGAAGCAGCATCGTCGTGTTCACGAAGACACCGGAGAGCTGGACTGTAGCGTGTGTGGAAAGCAGCTGTCGACGGCTTCAAACCTACAGCGTCACATGCATATTCATGACACAGATCGGAAGTTTGTGTGCGCAGTCTGTGGTCGCGGGTTTTCTACAAGCAGGGATCTGCTACGTCATGAGCGTCGGCACGCAAGTACTAGTAACACGCTTGCTTATTTACTACTGCAACTTGTACTAGTCTACTTTTATGTTTCATTTAATTTTTATGTTGTAATTGGGGTAGGGGGGCGTATTTTACCCCCTAGACGCACTTTTTAACCTGTTGCTCTGAAACCGCTTAGAGTTGTGACGAAGGCTTTTGTGACTTTTCCTGAATATATTTGCCATTATTTGGGCTAAAGAATGCTGAAAAAGAATTTCAGATATCTCTACTAGTATTTCCAATATGGCGGCTGGAAAATGGACACCCAACTAAAAAAGCTCAAAAATCATATGTTAAGGGGTTATTTGGTTTCTAAGGCACATAATAACAAAATTCCAACTGCTATGCCTATGTTTTCAGGGATGACCTTTTCAATGGCAATAATATTCACATCGCCAGGTGTCGCCATCATGCCAGAAATAAATATGGCAGACAAAAAGCGGCAGTAGTTTTAGTTCGGCAAATGTTGCTCACATCCCATTGGTGTAAGACTGTAATCGTATGTTTTAGGGGATGTGGAAGACACAGAAGATAGTGCACGTAAATACTGTTAGAATCTACTGCAAATCAATCAATCTTTCAAGATGGCGACCATAAACCGGAAGTACTTTCAGTTTTGCGCATAACGTTTACTGCGTTTGCATGTAGACAATCTCACATTCAGTATGGTTGTGGTGCTTTTCTGCCGCTTCTTGAAATGTGACATCAAGATGAATTTGTGGTCTAAATAGCAATAGTGGCATTCAATAATAATCAACTCAAATATCCACCAAATACAACCACACGTGCCAAAATAAAACTAATTCCGGTTTTCTGGCGCCGTCTTGAATTTTGGGGTAAAGGAATCACCGGACGAGGTTAGCAAGCTTACTCTCGAAAACATGGGTATAGCCTTTGGAATTTTATCTCTAGGTGGCACAGAACCCGAGATACACCTGGGGGTCATTTACCCCCCAATTGCGACGTACGTTTTAAAAAATACCATTGCAACACTGGGGTTAACCTGCCTTGCTGTCCACTGTTGCATGAGGTTAGGTTTGTCATGGGCTGTGGGATAACTATATGGTGCATGTTTAGTGTACTGGATTCCCTGCTAACAGCATCAAATCATCAATGGGTCCAATACAGACATGTGTCTGAAAGATCAGTTTGATCATTTCTGGTTATCGTGATTCAATTTCTTTGTTTAGTTTATTTTGTACACATCCTCATCCCTGTAAACAACAAGAGGGCCTAGCAGTGGCTAGCATAGCGCGAGGTGTGAGAAGCTCTAGCACAAACCGTTCTTCAGATATAATGCATTAGATTATAAAATCCGATAAATGTCAACATGTAAACAAAACCGTCATTACTGTTTCCGGTCCATCCATCCAACAGACTCTCAGTAATAAATTAAGTGATATTGCTGCAATTACCAGTTTTTCCATACCCCTTCCCTCTTCCACCAGAAATCCTGGCATCATCCTATCTGACGATCCGGGTGAGGCGTTGTCAGTAAGTAGCAAAGACATCCATCTATTCATGGAAAGATATCCGGGATCCATTGCACCCTGTGACCACAATGCACAAACGCCACAGACGGACAGATAGATAGATGGACACTGACACCGTAACATAAGCACGAGATTTATATATTACATCTCGGCGCTTTGTGACTTTTTGTAAAATAGCGCCGTATATAAATAGTCTTACTTACTTACTTATCTCGCGCTAAAAACTGAGCCAAGATTTAAAGTGGAAAATAAGTTTCCTTGCAGACTGCACACACGCCAGAATTGCCACTTATTAAGTAGTAACATAAGTGGTTAGGCAGGACTAGAGCCATGAAAGAAGTGGCATAGTCATGGTGATAGCAAATACATGCAGAGCCTACCATTTAGCCATGTCGAGATCGGATGATATCAGATGTGCCATAATGCACAAATATGATGTCACAATCAGACAGCTTTTGTCTGCTGTCCCGTCTGTTCATGATGTAATTGAGCTGAGTAATGATCTGAAAAAATTCCATGTAATTGATTTAGTTCTGTGGCTGCAATTAACTGGAAAGCTTAATTCTTCTTGTATAATAATACCAATTTTATTTGTTTATTTAATGCAAACAAACTACTGTGATAGTTGTGTTTTTTCTTCTGTAATCTCTGTTTTTGATTATTATTTTTTTTATTTGTTGAAACTATTACAGATATTCATTAACTGAAACATCAGTTATTTCACAGTTTTACTTTTGATTTTACTTCTGCTTTGTTTTGTGAAGTCAGGTTAGTAAATTTAGATATTTGCGGGTTACATTTTTCCAGTCACCAAGCACGGCCAGCAAGCAATATCAAAACAACAATTCTAATTGGTAATATCTCAAAACAATGCCTATTTCCTTGATTCAGCAACATTGCTTATATGTTTGCGTCTACTTAATCACAATGTGATTGTATTCAGGTGAGCGACCATACACCTGTGACACGTGTGGCAGCACGTTTGTTGATCAGAGCAGCTTACGCCGTCACTCTCTCACACATAATGGTGAAAAACCATTCCAGTGCTCCGTTTGTAACAAGCGGTTCCTGTTCAAGAAGAAACTGCGAATTCATCAACGGCTACACACAGGTGAACTGAACTTATACATACCTGACTTGGTCAGCTGAGCTCTGTCTGCTTACACTGTAAATTGTTTCATGGTGGTGCTGTAGCTTAGGCATCATACTTGTGATAAGCATTTTGTGGGTTTAGCTGCCAGTTGCAGAATGGCTGTCTAACAAGTCTTGGCGAATTGCCTCTGACAGTGTAGTGGTGTAGAATATGGAAGATAGAGTTAATTTATATTGAAAAGATGTGGTTTGTGATCAGCAGCAGAACTTTGCATCTAAAAGTTGTAAAGATAATTGTATTCTAATTTAAGAAGTATTCTTTCTTTATAAATACCAGTTTAAGTTACTTAAATTTCAGCCTTATTTTTAATATAGTGCTTACTTTTAGTTGGCTGATTTTGTTAAAGTTTAAACGGTATTATATTGAGATGTGTTATGCATAATATATGCCCAGTTTCAGGCAACTTAAAGCTAAGGACAGCACATTATTAATTCATTATCTTTGTGCATCATTCTGCATCGATATATTTATATTGTCTTGTGCTGTGTTTTAAAGTATAGAGCTGATGTAGCTAACAGTGTTCACTGTGCATTTTTGTAGTAATAATTGAGTGTTACTTGCCATTTAGTGTCTAGATGCTATCTGTAAACGGTTTAGATTGTGTGCAACTGGTGATTGTACCGCAGGTGAGCGTCCGTACAAGTGTCCCGAGTGTGGTCTGCAGTACATGTGGCGAGCCAGCCTCAAACGACACTTGTGCACGCACAGCGGTGAGAGCCATTTTAAATGCCGCAAGGACGGACAGAAGTTCTCGACAATTCTCGAACTCCGAAAGCACGTTCAGATACATCATCCCAACGACTGGCCGTTCCGCTGCACCATCTGCGGCAAGATTTGGCTCCGCGCTTGTGAGCTGAAGGTGCACATGTCGCATCACGTGACTGATCGGCCGTACTTGTGTGCAGACTGCGGCAAGACGTTCTCAGATGTCTCCCAGTTGCGGAGTCACATGCGCATGCACGCGGACGACCGGACGCATTTCTGCCAGTTTTGTGAGAAGAGATTTGTGCACAGTGGAAGTCTGTATGAACACGTGCGTCGTTTCCACGGACATACTTTGATTGCCACAACCGATACGTCACTTTTACTGTCTGATCGAGGCAACTAGAACTGTAGTAACCGTTGTGTTATTATTGTTGAGTAATTTGTTAACGGCTTGTTAGTATGTTGTAGACCGTTATGGCCACTGTGCTATTTTTAACTGCCTGGATTTTATCTTGGTCGGTTTCAGAGTTAGTCGCCATTTAACAAACTGTCGGATTCAGTACTGGAAGATACAAGTATATCTGCTAACACCGTGGACCGCGCGATGATTTCTCACGCAAAATTGACCATATCGCACTGCACGCCAACTGAAGTCACCAGGCAGCAAGCACTGCGAGTGATATTTAAAGCACATTGCTGCACAGACAGTCACCTGTCGATTATTAGCGCATACATATCACGATAAGGTCCACACTTCACTTGGTCGATTTGATGTCGACGTATAATACAAATACACAAGAAATTGGACCAATGGAGCTGGAGCCTTAGTGTATTGGCATCGAGTGCTGTAGGTGCGAAAAATAGAGGTCCGTTGTTGATTCATTGTTGATCTCAGTTAACGGCGTGCCATGGCGAAATTTTTCTAAGTCTATAGTTGTGCATGCAAAAATAGGTCACATGAGCTTACCACGCCCTTTTAGGGGTGATTTGTCATCCCTTTGGCAAGACTTGATATAATCTCACTATGTGCAAAATTTGAGACCATTCCTGAGATAGGATGGGGCCCCTCCCACTCATTAAGCCTATAGTTTTGTCAGTAATTGGTAGTGACAGTTTGAATGTTTTATGTATGATTTGATGTGAATATTATATAAAGGGGTGTAAACCAGCTTCCAAATTATGGTGTATTCTGCATAATTATGCAAACATTTTTTTATCTGCCATTAAGCAAAATAATGTACCATGATTTCTCAAAAGTTGAATTAACAAGAGGGCCTATCAGTGGCTCGCATAGCGCGAGATGTTGTTGAGATGACCCCTCCCCACGACGACAATGCACGGTAAATTTAGATCGGAATTTGAAACACATTGTGGCCACTGCTAGGCCATCTTGTTGGTATTTCTGTTAGTCTCCTGTTGCCATGTATACAACACTTGTGTTAGTGTGTTGCCGTTGTGGCTGAGACTGACTGAGATCTCCCTGTGGAGCTCAACACTTGTGTGGTGTCTCTGTAATGTGTACTTCCTTATTATGCATAAATTGTCCAGAATAGCTGAATGCCTCAAAACATACATGACATTTGTTCAGTTTCTCATCGCAGTGAATTCTGGTGTGCACAGTGTATTTGGTTTGATGTATTTAATTGGTTTGTTTCTTTCAAACGGTTTCTTGTGAATGACTGCTTATATCCTGAGTTGAACAAATATTTGTGTGAGAACAGCAACGGCATCGATCTCACAGGATTATTGGGGGGACATAAAGGAAGACTGGAGGTCTGGGGGATAGAAGTCCCCCAGCGGGATCTGGGGCGGAGCCCCGGTAGGGGGTCTGGGGGACGAAGTCCCCCAGAAGCTGAAGCTTTTTGTGAAACTACACATAATATTTGCATTAAAATACAACAAACAACAGTTGCTGTCCTCTCGCTGACATCCTAAACAACATCACTTCTAAAATATTGGGGGGACATTACCATGGATGTCCCGCCCTTCATAAATATTGGGGGGACATGTCCCCCCTGTCCCATAGGAATCGACGCCCCTGGAGAACAGAATACTGTGAAATGAAGTGTGCTTGTCACACATACACACTGAGTACAACAGTATAAATTTTGTCCACTGTGAGCAGTGAAATATTTCATTATAAAAAATGTATCAGTTATCACATGCAGTAATTACATTTATTGACAACATTACTACCTTCAGCCTTTACCTTGTGAAAATGAAAATGTAACTGGAAAAGCACAAAAGCGGTTTATCAGTCGTATAAAGTAGAGGTAAAACATGCAGAAGAGTACTTGTCAGTCAGTATATCACTGAATGCATTTGTTACAGACATATCAGAATTGTTAACTATTATTCTTTTGCTTTCTTTATGGGGTAGTAATTCAGTTTCATTTTGGTTGTTGCAAACTTTCACTTTTTATTGTGAGTGTTTTACCTTTATTGCAGGTACAGATAAAAAATATATCTGTAAAATCGGTATTGTTTCTGTCTGTGTGTCACTGTGTCCATAGTTAATTCCATGTTGATGTTGTGTTAAAATGACGGGATACGAAGTCCACTCCTGCTTTTTCCACTAGATTGTAGTCAAGGTTTCTAGATTTCTTTCGCATCACCCAGAACAGGCATTCGTTTGGCGAGTTCTATGAAAGGGGAACAGAAAAATTGTGATTTTGTGGCTGTACTTCACAAACCACAAAAGACACTCAAGATTGACAAACTTATTACAGACAACTAACAGAATAATAATAGTATTTAAAAATCTAATGATTGAGGACATTAATCCAGTGTTGGAGTCTGGCTTTTTTCTGAGAAAGTTGGCATTACATAGTTATGACTGTATGAATAGAAGAAAAGCCAAGACATTTAGGATTAGGATGAGACAAGATGCAAGTTATGCACTGTTCAAATGTTTGAGATGGAGAGATTGCCTACAGTCCCTGTATCACCAGTATAACACTGTCCAGTACTAACAGTAGAAATTGTGTACACAACTGATGATGCATGTAGTGGACTTTTACTTGTTGGCATAGACATGCTTGAGCTATAGTTCAAAAATGATGATGATTGCAAAGGAGTGGCAGGCAGAACCACAGACACCCTAATCATAGACATAAATGCTAGAAGATCACACTAAATTTGGAAGTGCTCGCATAATAAATCAACACAAATTGCCATAGACCAAAGACAAAGTACTGGGGGATTAAAGTGAAATTAAGTGTCGGTATAGATTGCCCCACAAAAGCCACAAATGTCTGCAAAAAGTGGCAGTTGAAATGGTATACGAATATATTTAAGTACTCTGGTAATAACTATCGGATATTCGATTTAGGAATCCGGATTTGGATACATAATGGGGATGTGCCTATTGTGTAATTTTGTAAAGTGTACACAAAAAGTAAACGTTTACCAAACGTTTACACGAATATGGTGGACAATAATAAAGTGCTGATGATTCTCACTTGGTTCTCAGTTACTATAACATAATAAGGCCTAGCTAGTAATGGCCATAGCCACATGTAACCTCTGCTAGAGAGTCCTCGGTGAAATTTATTTGCTGCAGATTATTGCTTAATTTTTCATTACGTTGCCAAAAGGTCACGTTTTACTGGCGGATGTAGTTGTTTTATTATTTTTAGCAATGAATTTTGTTATTGCCGCCATATATTCGTTTACACTATTGTGTAATTTTGTAAACGTGTACACGATAGCTTATCCCGTACACGTTTATACGCGCGCATCCATAATACATTCACCGAATCCATATTCGTATAATCGAATATCCCCCTAGTGACTGAGTAGAGTACTTGGTGCAGCCCTAATGACAACTTAGGCCTAAATTTCGCAAATTAGATATGCTATGTTTTTTTGCAGGCTGTGGTTGCAGACGAAATTCGATATAAATATAAATTATTTCGATAAATCAACATAAAGTATGCGGAATGCAGTCTAATTCTGTCCAAATTAACGAGTCACTGACCGCTGGAATCGATCTAGACATGGTGATCGCTGAATATGACGCCATCGAAAAGGTGTAACTATTTCTTGCAGTGACATTTCTTTTTGATGATGAATCAATAAGACCTGAAAGATGGTCCGGCACAAAGTTAACAGCAGCTATCATAACTAAAAGATCTGTTCGTGGTACGAATAATGACCGATAGGCTATACTTACGCACAGCGCTGATTTTCGTTTAGGGACTGTATGGTTTGGAAGTAGAATGAGTAGAGGCAGGAGCTGCGGAAGGTACTGGTACCGTATTCGTATAGTCAAATTGAGGAACCAGTTTTGTGTATTTTGATTCCAAAGAAAGCATCTGGTAGGCTATACAATAAGTTTTGGCCATATCATTACGTTAACCATTAACAAGAAAACTAAAAAGCGGTAAAACCAAAGAAGTAACGCCCTTCACTAACGCTATCCATAAAACTGACCTTAACACTAAGCCTCCGTGTTAATTAACACTAACTCTACTTATCCTACTTAACCCTATAGGCCTACTAACCCTAACATAAACAGTAGCTATGGCAGTATAGCTAAATGCTGATTTGATACGGAGGGCATACCCGTTTCTAGAGCATTAAAGTTTGGGGTGAGGGAGGCTAAATCAGGCAGCAGTAATCGTTATGAAGTAGACCTATAGTTGGTGTCTGTTGGGTGTTTTAAACAATAAGACACTGATTTGCATTTATCAGTATTTAATTACTTTTTAGTCGCGCCACTCGCACGCTGCGAGGCGCGACTTAACCAGTCAGGATGCTGTGTGTATGTGTGTGTATGTGTCTATGTGTCTATGTATGTGTGTGGAAATTTTTTTTCCGAACAACCCCAACCCCTCC
>Ga0209782_1001295_pt1 | contig 12783 bp, 6 predicted proteins | sample WorMetmaBAHAMAS1_FD_187390 | JGI IMG/M metagenome (GOLD analysis project Ga0209782, IMG submission 187390) | Marine gutless worms symbiont microbial communities from Max Planck institute for Marine Microbiology, Germany - Inanidrilus... | ecosystem: Host-associated > Annelida > Digestive system >... | reverse complement strand
ATGTTGGGCCCATTCGCTACTGCGAGCCGCCTCACGCCCATTCACCAGATGTCGCTAGCGGTACTGTCGCGCGCCGCCTGCGCATCGATGTCCACGACAACGACGACAACGCGTGACAGAGGGGACCGCTATGGCCCCATGGAATGGGCCCAAAGAAGAAATGAACGCAACCAAAACATATAGCAAGTTTGATGAGCGGGCTAAAATTGCTCGCCAAATGCAGCGGCAGCGACGCATCGAATGGTCGAGTGTTTAGGTTTGTTGATGTTACGTGGCTGCTTCCATTCTACGTTAGCGTGCGAGTAGATACATTGGAGACGCCCAGTTAGACCTGTCGCCGGTCATCGCCATCATCACACAGCTAGGACGGACGAGTAGCCATCTACAGCCGACTGGTCAACCACCCGGCCAGCGCAGCACAGCGCAGCGTCGGCCATTGCATCAGTGCGACACCATCTGCTGCGTACATTTAACTCCAACAGCAGCTGTTGCGCGTTGGAACGAAACTACACTCTCTCTCTCGCGCCTGGCATGCCCGCCCGCCCGCTATTGTTGGTCATCTAATTTACGACCAAACTAGAAGGAAACAACGAAAATGAAACGACCTACCGCGTTGCAATACGGCACTGGTTTAATTGAGCTAAGTAAGTAACACTATTCATTTACTTTCACTCGAGGACTGTAGTTAAGGAAACCTTCCAGTTGTTGACATAGCAACCAACCCAGCATGAGAGACAGACTTGGTAAACAACGGGGTGTGTTCTTGACAGGTGGCTGCTGAACCCTTTCTTGGTTGTGGTTTACTTCCACTGCATACAGTCGCAACTGCTTTTGTGAATGAAGAAAGCTTAAGTTCAGCTGTGTCTAGGTAATAGGGCCCGTCAGTATATAAAGAATATTTATCCCAGATCCAGTTTTACTCGACATTTAGTGAACTTCCGGTGGTGAGCAATACGGTTGCAATCATAACAGTTTGCGTGAAAGTTGCAAATTCTACATTTTTAGTCACAAATAAAAGGACAAAGTGGGCCGAGTTATCGAGGTATTATTTATGCATGTTGTTTTGTAAGGTAATTTTTGATTATTGAAGACTAACCGTAACACGATAGGAAACATTGTGCATTGACGCTTGTACTAAGCTTACCATATTTCACCAGAAACAGAAATAACATAGAGATATTCTTATATAACTGACGCCCCCTATACATTTTAAACATGTGTCATATGTCTGTTTGCAAAAACATGGACATGGATAACGTTATTTCTAGGTTTACAAGGCAGTACAGGAATATTAGGCAAGTTAGGTGAGCAAATATTCTGTCTTTTGAGAGCCAACAATTTTTTAAATCTGACAAATTACAGCTAAAAGTGTTGAGAATCCTCCTATAAGACATGGTATGTAATGTAACGGTAGCACGTTGTAACTGCTAATAGACAAACATGCAGTGATGAAAGCAGCAACCCAGTGCTGGTAACTGCCATGTTGAACACCATAATATCACATCACACACATTACAGGAACAAGTACACACACCTAACTCAACCCAAGAATTATGCGACTCCCCGAAGCTGGTATTTAAATATATACACTTCATATTCATGTCATGCAAGTCAGCTGTCGAAGATGGAAGAAAGAACTGTGCTAAGTGTTGACGACATTCTGGCAACAGCCAATAACTGCCGACTAAAAACCTGTTTGCCAAATGCCAGATGTTTCCGATATTCCAAACATAAAAACAGGTCTCACAGTTATCACAAAGCAGTAAAACATGACCAGTGGCATAAAAAAAACTTTCAAACAGTGACAAACAACAGTCTGAATGTCCAGCGGCTTTTGCATGAAGCAAAGCAAAACGGTGCACTTTATCTATTTAGCCAATGACGGCAGCAACAGCTATTAGACAAGCCAGGTGCCTTGCAACACCTGGTCAGATGAAAGTGCCAAAGTCGAGAGGATGTCAAATCACGTGTGGTCATGTAGTACTGTAAACAAAATGAAACAACTGAGACTAGGCGACCCGGTTTATAATCGCCTCGTGCAGCGACGCAATCTGCGCACTCCATTTGTCCATGCCGCTGTAACGCGCAACACCGGTCGACTCTTGGTTCAATTCCAACAACTGATGCACCTGGTCGATTCGACCGTGCACTGTACTGCAGCGAGCACACAACATTTTATTTAATCTGCAGTATATTACATAAGATTATCATTTATAGGTAACACGTGAAATTTCACGGCCAAGTTTGTGGTAAATTTCAGGAAATTTTGTCAGTCATTGACAACGTGTTTACGCACTATACTGAAACGAAAATGATGCGGGTATATCTAAAATAAACCTACTAATGTGAAACTGCAAAACATTGTGCTATTAACAGAATCCATATATCAAGTAACCAACAAGTCCAGATAAAAAAAATGCTGCAACAAAACAGTAAACGACCACAACAAAGGCCAATATCAGGACATTTTTAATAAATGACTAAGATTCAGTACAATTTCAAATTCAGGACAATTTTAAAATTTCAGGATAACTGAGACCCCTAGGGGCATTTACTACTGGCCATTGTGACTGATACACACCAAAAGCACTCCATGATATGATTCTCAGACAGACCTAATATGACTGAAAGAAAAATTTCTGAGCAGACACTGTCGTTCGACTTCTGTACATTTTACTCCAAACAACAGTGTCAGTGAACTGACTGCAGACATTAGTTGACTAGATATTTCCTCACCTTGTACACACAGAGCAGCAGAAAAATGGGCAATGTTTTAAATGTTTCTGGATTGGAATTACACATGCATGAATTTTCGAAAATTCTGCACATCAGTGACAAAATGACTAAAGTCAAAAAATATAAAATTAACATTATAGCATATTAGTGTTTAATATTCTTTATATCACTGCTGACATAATGAACCATCATTCATTATATACCTGATAGATCATAGCTGTCATCTAGTATGAGACCAAACCTGTGTGATTTCAGTTAAAATATATTTACACACATACATCGCCAAGTATTGATCCAAAAACCATACGTACTTGTCGAGAATACACGAAACAAGAAGATTTTCTACTTCGACGACGTCAATATTCAGCTCCTACAAGTCACATTCAGTATTATCTGCATCAGCAACACAATATTATACACAATAAAACTACATCAAAGACAAATGACACAGATACTATCCAGCCAAAAAACTTCCAGAATATTTTGATGTTCTATGACCTTATATTATATTCTTATATTTTTAGCTTAGTGTATTTGATGTTTTTTGTGTGTGAGTGTACTGTATGCGTTTTTTGTGCTTCAGTGTATAGTGTAGCTTATTTCCACTAGGGCTACTGTAAGTGCTTATTGAGCCTTGTTGGTCTGGTTCATGCAACTGGCAGCTGTCGGGTTTTTATCTACTGTTTTTATGAACAGATAACGATGAATCTGGGATCATTATTAAATAAGGACCAACTTAACAGTTTCGGACAAATAAAGCCCCATCACATAACACTTCTCAAAAACAAAGGGAAATGTAATTATATACAGTGACTTCTTCATTACCTTATCAGCATTTATCATATGTCTGCTATACTCTCAACAAATCTACATTACTGTCAATTATACCTATATCACACACATGTAAATCAAGATAAAACCTATTTACGGAGTACAACTATAACAGTCAGCATAAAAATAAATTACCACCAAACACTTTACCTGAGATATAAACGGTATGTGAATTCGTGTGTACGGCTTAATGAGCTTGATGAGAACCTGCGTCCGTATGTTTCGAAGCAAGTCTGTCACGTTACAGACATATCCACTCATTTCACTACTACAGCAGCAACTCATTTTTTACTATAAGTAACTTATTAGTGTAATGCAAACAAGACAAACACGATAACATTATATTTTCAGGGTGATCACTTTACAAAGCACATGAGATTTCCAGTGGGGCAGGCAAAGATTAATTGATGTACCGTTTAATGCTAAGGTCAACAGTCGTTGCATCATGTTCATTAAAAACAGGCCAGGCAGCCACTGTACTTCCAGAATCCAACACTTAATGCATCGTGGCTGTGGATATCTGACTGATAATAGGATTTGTGTCATCGGTAGTTTAACTGTATGATGAAACTGATTTCAGTTCCCCTGACTTTTTGTCATTTTCCCTGACTTTTCCAGGTGGGTGATCACCCTATATTTTACAAACAATGGCACACTACCACAACTACTTCGGTTTTAATGGCCAATTTCTATGTGGACGGACTTGTATTAATCAGTTCCTTCCAAATTTTATTCCTCATCTTGTTCACAAAGAGAACTTTTGTAGATAAGTGACACTCGTTTTTACAGACTGGATGCCCCCGCAATCCTGCCACCTAACAAACAATGTCAACAAAGTAAAACTCAATTCATATGAAGCATATAAACTAGTCTAATACAAACACATAACTGTTCTTTCACAGACTAACTCTTGCTAAAAAACATTAATTTCAAATTCAGTTAATTCAATTTACCTTCAATATGTTCTCGTATAAAAGGATCTTCCATGATCGTCTCTCGGTTTGTCTTCAGAATTTTCTCAAATTCTGTGATGTCGTTATTCTGATATGCACTGCAAAGTTAACAAGCAACAAAATGACATCACGGGGAAAAGCACGATGAAATACACGACAATTAACTGTCGTAAAGCTGTCACATAGGCTTATAGAAAACTGCAAAATTAGAGGCATCAGAAATACACCTAAACCAACTGACACAAAACTCTCTACCAATGGTCATGCTATAGTTAAATTAGCCATTTACTCCTATTTAAAGGCCACATGTGCATTATCTTATAATTTTCCTCATGACTAGTAATGGTACACTCGATGTTCGAGGTGCAGTCCTATCAAGTGATATTTGCTATGTTATGCCTATGACTCTGTCACACTTAAAATTTAAATTTTAAACTGGCTACTTTTTAGCATTTATTTTTTGAATGTATTGTGTAGTAATTGTATATTATCAGTAGCCAAATGCTGCATGCTCACCTGACAAGGTTCGTCATAGCAAGAATTTCTGGGTTATTCTTGTATGGCTTTGCCTCCTGCGAGTCAAACGGATTAATCCCAGACTTCATCAGCATGTTGGCCAGCACAAGGTACTTTAGGCATGTAGTCCGCCTGCAACACAAATGCTGTCTATGCACATTAAAAATTAAAAAAAAACACATCTGAAAACCACAGCCGTAGGTGACCACTTACTTTTAATAGGCACTTTTCACTGAATCCAGTTTTGCAATTTGTCTCAGCTGTCTTTCTCAAGTTCTTCCAGGACAGAAGCTCACCTTTGGTAATAGCTGATGTCGGCCAGATGCCATTCTAATCACCAACTAGCAGTGGTCATGTAATGATGGAAGCACAGATCATTGACCATAACACTGGCCTGACCTTAACCATTTCTTTATCCACCACTATTACCTGTATGCTGAGTCTCCAATGCCAGTACTCCACGTGCACTCATAAAGTCAAAAACTTAAGATTAATACAACTTTTAAAACTGTTGTTACAGGCAGATCGTGTGTTACTTCATTATTTTTAAAAACTACCAAATTACACTATATACAATAGAACAGCAAACATTATCAGTTCTAAATTCCATCAATGACAAGTAAACAATAAAAAATGTCACAAAATATATAATGTGACATTCTACAATTGTCAAATAGACAACGTTGCACTAGCTACAGTTCTCTGACAAGGTTTTCAGTTAACATCAATGGCAAACACTGAGCATCATAGAAACGTACCTGGGACTTCCAGATTCATCGTAATTTTTGAAAGCCTCAAAGAAATCTGTGTGAGCCTTTTCATACTCTCCTTCACGAAGATGCATTTTACCACCACATTCTACAAACAGCACAATTATCCAAAAAAAAGTTCACAATATATAACAACTTGGCAACTCATGCACGATGTAAGAGAGGCACAAGAAATGAACAACCAAAAATAAAATATCAACCAATGCCATAATTACTAATTGGCACCAGAGATTACTTTTACTAGCTATTATCTGATAACAAATAAAACATCAAATTGTTTAAATGCATAATTAGTTAACAACTTCTATTTGGGTAGTCACTGCAGAAAGTTCTATACGTTCACCTTCTGCATTTAAAACTGCACAAAGTTTGTTTTCACAGTATACTGCAAGAGCACCGTGTAAAAAAAGTTGCGCATAAAACCACATCAGTAATATTTCAACATGCATAAATTATAGTATTTACCTCGTATGACACCCATAATGAGCGGATGTGGAATGGCCGACTTGATGTGTAGTGACTGTTCATACAACGCCTTTAAACAGTCACATACACACAGTAAGGTCCGGTTTTTCCACAGCAAATTAATCTCCCGTTAATTTAATCTGGAATTTAATCCGGCAGATAATGATCAATTTACTCAGATGTCGTTTTTCCACAGGCAGTTCGTCAATTAAATCGTCCTAAATGGACAATTTAATTGACGAACTGCCGGTGGAAAAACGACATCTGAGTAAACTGATCATTATCTGCCGAATATAATTAACGGGAGATTAATTTGCTGTGGAAAAACCGGACCTAACTGCCTCTGGGACTAGAATGTTATAAGCTCACCAAGCATTCACACAATAGTTTATGCTGAAGAAATGATATGCACAGCACAACATACAACCTTTCTAAAATGTTTGAAGGTTGTGTGTTAATCTCATCTGTAGGTGTTGCACACTAGAGATGTTTGATCCTGATCAGTGACTACTGAACTTCTGACGTTTAATTTCAACAGTTCTCCATGTGAAATAATTAACAGTAACAGTAACTGAGGCATTTCTCTTGCAAGCACCTACTTCCACTATACAAATAAGACTCAAATAAGTATTTTTTCAGGTAATGACGCAATAAGTCTGTCGACCGCAGCAGGTTTAGATCTGTCGGGGACTAGCCATCTTAACTTCCATTATTATGGCATTCATCTGCGTGCATCTTATACATATTCTCAACACTGGCATTTAACATCAAACTAGTGCCATAAAACTTTGTGTATCAGAGCTAAACTGTATGTAACTTTCTTAACTAAAACAGAGTTACAACAAATGAACGCGTCACGTGTTATCATATATGGATGGTCAGTCACAAAACAACAATAAATAACGAGATTCCACGGAAAAACCTTAAGTTTCTTGTTGTTCTTCTGGGCAGTATACATCTGTATCTCAAGTGCATAGATTTCAAGTAACTGCGTTCCCTTCTTCATGTCGTCTTCACCCTCGTCTGTCTACAACACAAAATTAAGTCGGCAATGCAATAACACTGCATCCCACGAGTAATATTAACAAAAAATATCACTATTTGTAAACACAACAAATTAATGGAAGAATCCAACACTAAAAACTCACTCATTTACTACTCCTGTTTAGATAACGACATAGATTAAATAGCTCTTTTGACCTGCCACTTCACATGTTTAAAAAATGAATTCATTACGCTTCTTCATCTCAGCTTATTTACCATATGCCTAACATGCAGCTCCGTCTTAATCACTCAATAATTAGAACAATACATCTCTGGCATTAAGCATCCATCATTGGTGAACAGGTTGAATGTGGCCAAAATAACTACATTCCATGGCTGCAAATCACCCCAATCAATGTCCATTTATCAGCAGTTTTAACTTTTAAAGCCAGCATTACAAAATATCAGAATTAAATCAATACAATTTATTTTTATTTACCGCCAGTAATGGTAACAGCACTTCAACATGACTGCAAAATACAAGAACAACCAAATGCAGAAGCTATTTGGTTATACAAAACGTGTTTGGTTCTAGTGGAAATGGATATGAATAAATGTTAGCTATGACTTGATCACTAGCCATAAAAATTAATATCATTAGTTGGCTACAGACTTGGCAAGAGTTCCGTAGCTGACGTAGAATTTTCTGCAAGCGTGGCCAATCGGCGCGGTCATAGTATAACTTGCCAAGTTTTGTGTTCGTCTTAAACCACAATCGGTCATTTCGCGCCTCTTTCAGAGCATTCAGCGTCGTCTGGTAAAAACTCTCAAGCAGGTCCACCTACACACAGTCATGCAGCATACACATATAAATTGTACATCAAATGTTACTTTAAAACGCCCAGATAATCCAGCAGCTATTCTCATGTACAGAGCAGGTGAGCCTTAAAAACATCCACGACTTTTGAATCCAGTGAAATAAAGTTTATACAGATATTAAAACAAAGGAAGAAGCAATATACTAAAGTACTCGATTGTGCACAGCCTCACAGGTCAGTTATAGACACTGCAGAACAAACTTTATCAGCTATATATGGACTAGCAATATAGTGCACTAGCATAGCACAGTGTGGTAAAAAAAATTCCTTTTATAAGATCTTCCATTTTTTAAGTTAGGAAACTAAATGGGAAGAAAATTTACAAAGTGTGATACGATGATGTTGATATTTGATCTTTTGCATTTAACAGCTGTTCTGCCCATTATTCACACTGCATAAAATATTTTGATCAAACAAGTTTCACGGCCTTCTGTTACTATATATGAGACAGACAGATGAACAGACGGCATTGCATAGCCACCTGCCACTCAGACAGCTAGATAACCAAATAATCAACTACATACCTTTTTAGATGTTGAAATGTAATCTAGTATTGAGTTGATGGACTTCTCGGAGTAATTTCGTGTAACAGCACTTTTGATGTATGTGAGTAGCCTAGTGTAGTAGTTCATCATGTCAGAATACTGGCCCTACAACATAGACGCAGATCCACGCTACCATAGATACCTGCATGCCACCACATACGGGCAATTGCTGATTATAAAAACTAATCATATCATTTGCAGCTTGAACCCAACAACTAGTTCAGTTTTTCATAAATTTCTACTGGAAAACACCGAGATACAAAGCTTACACCTTCATACTCAGTTGGCTTTTGTTTAAATGACATTCTTTTTCTAGTTACTGCATGTTCGGCTAACTGCCACCAAAAAAACTTTTAGTAAGCCTGATGCCAATGTACTGGAGCAGACTGAAAGCAATGACTGACCATATTAACTTATGTCTTCACTCAAACAAACTTTCAGTCAACATGACACAATGATAATGAAACAGGTGCCATCACAAATGTACACAAAAGTATATTTAAATTCTCAAGAAAACGGACTTTTTCTCGGCCTTACGTTGGCCAGCTTTGGCATGTGTCTTTGTTAGTGTCCCAGCATAGTACCTCACACATGATAATCTATTGGCACATCCATATGGTGCACATCTGTTATTTTTACATCAAAATTGCAGTTTAGTTACTGGTTCACTTACAAAACTGTACTGTTAAGTTGCACTGTGAGCACACACGACTATGCAGCACTGTATCTCAGTTGTTATCTTAACAAGTGACCAATTGCTTGATACTTTATCACATGCAATAGTGCACATGTTATAGACCTGTATGAGTACGAAGAAAAGAACTGGACCTAACAATCAATGTTGATACATATGCATCACTGCCAGTACAGAACAAACAAGCAGTTGTCAATGTCGATCAACACACTGTGGGCTATTAGCATTCACCAGCACCAATCTGCACTGTTCACTACCATATCCACTTCATAATCAAATAAATTTCACTTTTCATAACTGAATGTATTTGCAAAATGGTTTTAACATCTGCAGTTGGAATCATATGCCTAATACAACAGCAATATACTCACCAGTCGAAAACTTATTTTTATCATTTGCTTAAGAGCTTTGAAACCCCAATCACCCTGTTCCTTGCCTTCTTGTTCAAGCTCCAGCACCTGTTCATTAAAATGCACAACAGAATGGACATTGCTGTATGTAACAACAATAAATGCCCCTTAACTTTCACTATAATTTTTCTATTAATATGCATCAGTCCATTGCATCTGATAATTAAACTAAAAATCTGTTTAACAGTTAATCAGTACAAATGAAGATAGCTAAGTATTGACTATCACAAGATTTTTTTTGATAAAAAACACTCGTAACTGTCACACTTTCATGTATCGATACACAATACCACTGGCACATTAGTGCATTTAACATTTAATCTCGCCCAAATCTTTCCAATTAACTATTTTCTAAGACTACAGGTACATGAATGACAGCACTACCAGATCGCAGTCACTGTCACATTTAGATGTGTTATTTTATTATGTTTGTTATTTCACCATCATCAAGTGTGTTAACTTTGCGCTTACATTTTCGTCCTCATAGGTCTATTGTGTGTGCATGTTTCTATAGTTCACATTCCAACTACAAATTCTCAGTTGATCAATTAACGGAATACATGTATTTAGCAAAAATGTAAATTACATGATAGTCAGTAAAACTGAGAAAAAGATGGACATTCAATAAAAACAGTTATTACTAAATCAGTTAAGGTACAATCAACATATACGCTGGACTACAGCATACCTTTTGGAAGCTTTCAAGAGCTTTATGAGGTTCATTTTCACGCAATGCCTTGGAACTATAGTATTGATTTTCTAAATCAACATCTGGTTCTGATGTGCTGTCTTCTGAGTATATCTAGCAAGCAACAATGCATAATGTACAAGAGAATGACGATCTGAATATAACAATGCAGATTTATTAACATGAATGGCAATGTAACCTACTGCCTAAACAAATGATGCCACCATAATCTGTAAAATTTCCAGGCTTGTTAACGATACTTGCAAATATTATCGCCGATATCGATACCGATACTTTCTGCTGAAAGTATCGACGATACCGATATCAATACTTTCAGCAGAAAGTATCGGTATCGGCGATACTTTTACCGCTACTGATACTTTTTCAGCGTCAGTTGTAAACTTGTAATCGGAGATTCGGAGCTAGCATTAAATACGCCCGTGCCATGTCAGCAGTGCAGGCCATGGCTCCAGTGCAGTGCGGCCCCCAAGTGGAGGGAGGCGGCTGATGAAACATCCATTGCCTGCCTCAACTTGCCGGTCAGTGCGGACGCAAAGTATCGGAAACTTGGTATCGAAATATCAAGCCAAAAAAGTATTGCCGATACTGTTATCGATACTTCTTTTCAAAAGTATCGGCGATAACACCACCGATATTGAAAAAGTAGCGGCGATAATGTATCGGCGGTACTTGATACATCAATATTAACAAGCCTGAAAATTTCTTAGTCAAAAATGATATGAATAATTTTTAGAAAATGCCATCCTGAAAGAATCTAATATAAGTTATTTTTAATGACTTGTATTTGTTCACTACATCAAAAATGACAAATCACCCCCAAAGGGGTCGTAGTAGGGCTCACATGACCCATTTTGCTTGATTGATGGATGAGGTTCATTGACTGGAGCTCCAGTGGCAGACGACCATCTATGCTAATGCTATACACTCACCATACACATATGCAAAAACCAAGCCATTGCCATTACAGTGCGGACATGCATAAGTGCTGTTAACAGTCAACAACGACCATCACCTGTTGATCACACTCAGCGTCCAGTGTTATGCACAGCACAAATGGGAATGATGGCAATTAGTGTCACTTCCCACTATCGACTTGGCCGTGCTAATTTAACAAGCTAACATGCCAAGCTAACCCAGAGGCACAGAATTCAAATGCTGTGGCACAGTAGTACAGAGCCATCCAGAGACATACGGGCTAATGTTGACTGTTGTCCAGGTCCCACACCTCGTGGCCCAACACTGTTGGACAACAGCTTCGGTCATAAATTTTCGCTAGCGCGTCACAGACTTAAACTTCTTACTCTATAATACCCTTGTCTATGGCGTAGTAACTCGTAAATTAACAAACATAGACCTACTGCTTACTATTTAGTGCTGTTCACAGAAAAGCACAGTCAAACTAGAATAGCTAGCGGTATATGGTCGCACCTCTATGGCAGCCTTCCGTCAGCTCTCAACACATGGTCAAAAGTTTGACCCTAAATCCTTACATGAGCCTATGTAATTTGAAACTTTGCATCCATATTTGGTCAACAAAATTTTTGCTTCCCCCCCCCCCTGAAAATGTGGTTCAAAGTTCGCCACAAATTTTCGGTGGATGCTACTTACCAAAACCCCTGACTATGCAAAATTTTGTGGCCAGTGATTAAAAAATGCTCGGGATATCCGCAATCAAAGATTTGTGCCCCCCACAAAAATGTGGGCCAAAGTTCACCAAAATTTTTAGGGGATGCTACTCCACAAAACCCATAAGCAACCCAAATTTCGTCAAAATCAGTTTTAAAAATGCATGAGATATCCACAATCAAAAATTTGTGCTCCCCCGAAAAAAATGGGCCTCAGACATGTTTTTTTTTCATGGACAGAAACGTGACTACTTGAGTCATGCCTCGCTAGTGGCGAGAGGCGTGACTAAAAACATAAGATTGAGCCAGTACTGAACAAAAAATCCACAAGAAAACAGAAATTTGAAAAATGTCAAAATTCTCGGAAATCCTCCCTGGGAATTTCAGGAACAGTGAATCACCGGGAATTACTCACTGGGAATTCCAGGTGGGCATGACCATAAACTCCACGCACCATTTTAATGTGCATACTGCGGCTGCGACCACAGCACGGCTATTCATAATATAGAGTTTGGGCCGGTAAAGTCTGGCCGTATTTTAGGCATAGCTGGGCCTGCATTTAGGCTACTAGTCCGGTCAACACCTGAAATACCCGGAAAAAATTTGTTACAAGCTAAATTTTATATCAATTGATGCAGAATATTGAGAAGAATCCATATATAAAAAT
>Ga0209782_1001294_pt1 | contig 12785 bp, 13 predicted proteins | sample WorMetmaBAHAMAS1_FD_187390 | JGI IMG/M metagenome (GOLD analysis project Ga0209782, IMG submission 187390) | Marine gutless worms symbiont microbial communities from Max Planck institute for Marine Microbiology, Germany - Inanidrilus... | ecosystem: Host-associated > Annelida > Digestive system... | reverse complement strand
GGATGGGGCACCCAAAAATTAAAACGTGTCACGTGACGTAACCACGCCCCTTTCAGGGACGATTTGTGGTCCGTCGCCTGGGACTAGTTACGATCAACCTGTACACAAAATATGAAGTCTCTATGTTTACTCACTACGAAGATATGAAAGGCGACGAAAAATGCAAAAATTGGGGTGGTTTGGGGGGCTAGGGGTCACCCAAGGTCATCGGAAACATCGCCATTTGATAGAGCACATATGACTTTGTATTTAACTTTAATAGAAACTATACGTCTATCTTGTACCGTTTTCGAGTTATAGCGCGTTTTTCGTCGAAACTGACCAATTTTAACCCACCCCACCTGCATTTGTTGCCCCCGTAGGGGGTGATCCCGTTCGAATTTCGCCATGATCTTTGGCACCAGAAAACTAGAGTCATGGGGCTATCGTGCGGCGTTGTTTGCGTGATCCTACGTTTAGCCGTTTTGATACAATACCACAGTGTGACAGACACACACACAGACACACGACGACGGCATATACCGCGCTTAGCATAGCCTCGCGTGGTAAAAATGGCTCAATCTGTCGCTGTGCCATTTGGGATGTCGATTCAAGGAAACGTGTGCTATTTATCATTTCAGAGTTATTGTGGTGCATATTCCCCACATTAAAGGTCACTGTTGACAGGTGTTTGGCCTGCTCAAAAGCATCGTAAAGCGTAGAATTTGGGTAAAATGATAGACGATTCCTGCAAAAATGGCTGAACTGATTGACATGCCCCTTGATGGCAGACTTACATGGACCCAAGGAACCACATATTAGGCTACATATGGGTGCCATCTGGCGAATATGACTGAATGATCTGTGCACAGTGGCGATTTGATGTCGCTGTCATTACTATAGGAACTTATTGTTTGTTGTGACCAGGGTTTTGCCTGATGAAGCAGCTCACAGCCAGTATGAGATGAGGAGCTTTGTACGCTCAGACTCCGGAGTCCTCTACCCAACTGGAAAGGGTCGACTGGCGGAACCTTCTAACCCAGAACCACCTGCATCCCACCCTCTCCCACACCTTGCTGCGCCGGTAAACTTGACCGGAAATGTTCCTGACATCTTTCCGAAGGCAGCGCGTCCAAAGTTGGTTAAGGTGAAATCAAAGGGGAAGCAAAGCACTGCGAAAGGGGCCCATGCAGCTATTGCACAGACGATCACTGGGGTGACCGCATATCCTGAAGTTCTACCATCCGGGATGATAGAGCGACAGGCTGCTGTTGCTTCTTTGGAAGACGAAAAAGCACGTCAGTCGCGGTTGGATACTTACGACGACGCAATCGAGTCGGTGCTGAGGCGTGTGTTGAAGACGGAAGGCGACGTTCTCTACGAGCAGATTGTGTCCGACTTCGGCCAGGAGCCATTTGTTCGGCCGATGGTTGCTGCTGCGGGACGGAGCAGCAACCAGGAATGTGATGAACGCGAGGCACAGATTGCCAGCACGATCGACGCGGTGATCGCCCGGACATTTCACGACTCAGATCAGAGCCCATCACCGCCACCGCCGCCGGTCGCATCACCTCCGCCATGTGAGGATGAGGATGAAATCATTGAGGTACATTCGGTCAGTCCGGTAAGAGTCGAAGTCACGACCGATGATGTTCTCATCCTTCCACCGCCGTCTCCCCCGGCTGCATCCCCCATCCCGGTCCAAACAATGGCCGAGCGAAAGATCATACTTGGAGAAGTCACGGACTTGCCAGCATTGAAGCGGTCAAGAAAACCAAAAAACCAACAGCCGGCTTCTGCGGCCTCTAGTTACGACAACGAGGATGATTTTGGGTGGCCCAAAGATCAGGGAAGAGGTTTGTCCACGGAAATCCCCAGCCGCCTGAAGTTTGGAATTCCCGAAAGCTACGTAAAGCTGGAGGAATTGCCAGGTGGCATCCAGACTGGTGAGCAGATTATAGACGATCGGGACGCTGGTGGACAGCCGTTGCCGATGGATGCGGTCGAGTCACTGATGAAACTTGCTGGCGTTCCACCTCCTCCGAAACGGCTCCGGATCAGTTACGGATCCGGCAGAGATCGGACCATCGAAGAGACGCATGATGGCAGTGGAGAAGACCTTGAAATTTATGACCAGAAGGCTGACTACAACCTTGGCATCGATAACTTTGACACTGACAGTAGTACTCGGAGGTCGACTGCTTCGGAGCTTTTGACTGAAGTCAAGATGGCAGATGAATCAGCCAATATCGTGGAACCTTTATATGAGAGGCCGCCTGGCAAGAAAGGGAGACCACGAAAAGAACAGAAGAAGCGTGACAGGGTGCAGAAAGCTGCGGTAAGTGACTCTTGTTGATAGTTTTATGTTTGACAAGTGTATTAAGGAAGTAACTACTCAGTAACGCCTTTGTCTCTTTTTCTACTGTATTATTCCACTTGCGTTTTACTCCATCTAATTTGTTTCTGAGACTGCTGTTTTTCTTTTCATCCAGAACGCAAACTTCTTTTCTGTCAGATTATTAACATTGTAGATAACTTTATAATATAATAAATGTAGTAGGAAACATTGTGTGAGGTCAACTTTCGCTAAGTCTAATGGCTAAAACTAAAGGCTTAGACCAAAAGATACACATTTAACCCAGGGAATTCCCAAGTTAAGACTGTTTGGTACAGCTTAGCCTTTAGACGTAGCGGAAGTTGACCTCATCCATTGTCACATAAAGCTGCCATTTCCATGTAACTTTCTTATGGAAAGTTGTGATTGCGAAGAGAGATATTAAGCCAAAAGATGCATTGAATGGCTCTTCAGTGGTTTATTTTTGAGAAGACTGTAAACTTGTTGCCAAACAGTCTAGGTAGCAATTGGTCCAGTGGATGAGGTCAACTACCACTAAGTCTAAAGGCTAGGATTAGAGTCTTAGCGGAACGTGTTAAGTCTGTTACAAGTCCAGTTTAAACTTTAGGCTAGACCAAAGACTCGATATTTCCAATCCAACCTACCATCACTTTGACTGATTGATTGATTGATTTGGCATGCTGTTCATTTGGTCCATGGCAGTTATTAATTACACCGCCGTATACAATGTCATCACTAACATAAAAACAAGAGGGCCTAGCAGTGGCTAGCATAGCGCGAGATGATCCCTCCACTCTTCCCGGCGATGATCCCTTCCCTCGTGCCCACTGAACTATAAATAGTTCAGTGCTCGCGCCCGCATGCACCGCGACCGCAATGCGCGGTAAATGAGGATCGGAATTTGAAACCTAAATTAGCTATAATGCGCCAATGCACTTCCGTCACAGACATACGGACAGACAGATGGACACTGATATCGTAGCATAAGCACGAGATGTATATATTACATCTCATGCTAATGACAGTTAAAATGCGACGGCACACTTATAAACACAACTAAAGCGATAGACTTTTGTTAAGCCCGAATTTGACCTGCATTTGACCTAAGACCATTGCTAAGCCCTAGCGCTTAAGACCAAAAGATACACATTAATCATAGGGAATTCCTAAGTTAAGACTGTTTAGATCAGTTTGGCTCTAGTCTTAGCCCAGATGTTGACCTAAGTCGAGTCTTAGCGTTTAGACTTAGTGGAAGCTGACCTCACCCAGTGTGTATCTGGCCAATAAATTTTTTAATGAAATATTGTAATTAACATGTTTTATTAAAGTGTATATTTACTAGTTAATTATTTGTCAGTATCTTTGTGCTCTAAGTTAAGTGTTATGTGCCAGTGAGCCCTATGAGGGCTTTGTGGTTTAGCGTGCTCTAGAGTCGTTGTTGACTTTGGTGCTGTATACATCAGTTGCTTGTTCACCTAATATCTTATTTCATTTTTTCTTGCAGTCTGCTTCCTTTTCTGTTGGTTTGTGTGTATTTGAATTATTCTAGTTTATTGTGTATTTTTGATGGTTGTTTTTTTTCTAATTTTGATTTCATTTTATCGGTACTTGCCAGGGGATTGGCTGAAAAGAGCATTGCTCTTAGAAAGTTTTCCGATTTTTTTTTTGATAAATGACTTGTAAAGTGTATGAATTTTACTACTTCTGTTACACTGTACCATCTGTGTGGCATGATTGCTAGGTATCTGGTGCTGCAGCTGCACCACCTCATATTCCAAAGATGACAATCAGGTTCAGTGGACAGTCAACCAATCCGTCCGTCAGTGAAACTGCTGCCGGCAAACTCAAACTGTGAGCAGTTCTTTTCCGTAGTTCAGATCTCTCTTTCTCTTTATTTACCTTACCATTACAGACATTACTAACAGCACAAGGTATTGTATGGCTAAACAATACGCTGTTGCTGATGGCAGTTTGATGGGAACATAGCGATGATGCAGCCACCTAGGGAATGCTGAGTGTGACTGCTTCATCACAGTATCAGCCACACTAACAAGTGGTTGTGGTTCCACTTCCAACATTGGGTTTCCTTCCTATTAGTGTTCTGTAGTATCTGTAGCCTTAGAATGTGCCATTTTTTAGCTTAGGTCTAGTGGCATGGGACAGGCAAATGGACGGATGGATTGCAGCATTGGTCAACCTTTGCTATAATAGGAGGGGCATGATAGTCATAGAACTAGGTTAAAATGTTACATTTCTGTGGTTTATTATTTCAGAGTGATTCGCCCATTTGCGTCCGACTCTCCGACGTCGTCAGCTAAGCCGTCACCGCAGTCGACGTCATCGGCTTCCAAACATCATCCATCATCTGAGTCACAACTGTACGGTTCATCGCCGCCACTCAAGACCAGAGCGCCATCTTCCGCAGCATCGTCGAGGCAGCTGGAGACCTCATCCCGGATATCTCCGGTGATGTTTACCTCTTCTTCATCATCATCCAGTTCTGGATCGCCGTACCGAGGCCGGTCGCCAACCCATACCCCTCCTCCTCCGTCGCTCGCACCCAACCTCCTTCCATCTGGTATTCTCCCTTCCTCTTCCGGATCCCCACTGGACTTCAGTCCATCCTCATCCCGGAGTCCTTCCCCGCCGACCCTCTACCCGTCGCCAGACATCGACGAAAAGCCGCCGGAGTTTCTGGAGAATCCAGTTGCTCGCAGGAAGTCGTCGCCACCGCTGCCATCTTTTCCAAGCTACCCGCCGAGTCGGTTTAGTCAGCCGGTGATGCCCGGCAACCAGTCAAGAGCTGCTGCTACCTCGGCAAATGTTACACCGCCGCAGCTTCCCCCACCACCGAGCAAGGCGGCCGGACGATCAGCCAAGTTAAAACAGTCGGTCGTTACTGAAACTGTCAGCAAAATTGTCGTAAGTTGCCACATTTCCTACAGCTGTCGTTATTTTGTCAATTTATGTACGTAAAGTATGACAGTAAAATAAAGTGCTGTATGGTGACACATCTTGACGGCATTCAGTGCAACAATGACAGTGGACAGATTGTGGTAACTCAGCTAGAGGAATGACCACTACGTCAGCATGTGACGCTACAGCCGTCAACTGATACTATAGCCGTAAGTCGTCGTGTGATAGTAGAGGGGCGTTTTCACTGTTAGACTGGCGTCGTTACAGTGGTCCTTGTAGTAATGTTTTGTTGTTACCCCACTCTAAGAATTTATGTTTACTTACTTGCTAATAGATTTTAGGGGTGTAACCACAAAATGTCGCATTTTGGTCTAGTGTAGTACTGTTGTGTTGTTGGTTGAAGGGTGAAGATGGTGAGATAACGTGGATCTGTCCGGCATGTAAGCAGGCCGACGACGGCAGCCCAATGATCGGCTGTGATGTTTGTGACGACTGGTATCATTGGTTAGTCTCACTCACTTCTCTACTAACTTCCACTTAGCAGTCACCAGCGCTATCAACACAGACACAAATGATACTCGCTCACACTGGTACTCACATTGATACTCGTTTATTCTTGTTCAGTTGTCATGACCGACAGTCTTTTTACACAACCGCAATCCAAGTTTTCCTTGGTCTATACCTCTACCCTCAGCAAGTACTTTAACCGCATTGTCAAAAGTTGTTGGCAGTGCTATACAAAAACGTTAGTGTAAAAAGTAAACAACTGACGTAAACGAGATATCACATGGCTAAACAGTATGCCCCACACTGCCAGTTTGATGGGGGCATATTGATGGTGCAGCCACCTAGTGAATGCTTTTGAAGTGGTGGGTTCACTGCTGTTTCTGCCACTTCTGTTGACCAGTGGGTTCAACTTCCAGCATGGTGTTTCCTATTAGTGTTCCGTAGTGACCATCATCTGTAGTGCTGTTGAGCTAGGGCTATGAGAGACAGATAAGAGCATCATCAGTTAATGCCCAACTATTGTAGGCAGGGCATAATAATATGACGCCTGTGATTGACCAATGCACAGTGGGGTGCTGGAGTAGTTACCTGTCTGGAGTGAGGTGCAGATTTTCATATAGTCCAGCTGATGCCACTGCCACTCACTGTCTCTTGCATCAGCTAATCCAGACTGGTTTTACCTTTCTGGTACCGGCGGCTCACCCGGATGGTCCTGAACAAAGGGCCATTAAATGGGTGTTGTTGTTAAGTTTATGATGATAAAGAATCAAGTGGCAAGTGTGTGTGTGTGTGGTGGTACAGGCCGTGTGTGGGTCTGGTGAAGGCGCCGCCGGAGGAGGAGCAGTGGTTCTGTAAACGCTGTCAGATGACTCCAGTTGCTGCTGCGACAAAGACCGGCGCCAAGCGCAAGACAGGTGGAGGCCGAGGTCGAGGTCGAAGAACCGCCAAACGAAGATGATGAACGTACTCGTGGGACTGTGTTGGATTGGTTGTAGACTTCACGTCCAGCAGTGATTTGCTCAACAGCGAAACCCAATTTGTAATGAGTCCACCATCTGCCGGGTCCTGAGTCCATTGCTGTCAAGTACAAGTCTGGGTTTGAGTCCGAGATTGAGCCATGTTAACACTTGACATAAAAACAAGCAACAGTTAATTTGCTGTCAAGAGCATGACACTTTTGAGTAGCCGCAACTTCTCCGGCTATTTGCACAGTGGTCTATTGCGGTAAATATCCGAATTATATGCAGTGATGCTACTGCATTGCAGCTGTGTGCGAGCTTGAACAATGACTCAGAATTTTAGGCTGCTAAACTCACTGACAAGCAAGTCTCTGATAAGGGCTCGAGTCCAGACTTGAGTTATTCCAGAATCAGACTTAAGTATTTTTACAAGCCTGACCGAGGCTGTCTTGTGTCAGTTGCTGGTTGAAGCTCTCCAGTTGTTCTGTTTCAATACCTGACTTGATTGCTTATTAAACAAGAATCTCAGCAGATGCTGAGATAGCGTGACATGCGAGTAGTTAGACGATGGACGTCATACTCGTAGCATAAGCACGACATATTAATGTAGCATGTCACGCTAAAACTGAGAGTAGGTGTAGCAGATTTGTTTGATCAGCCGGACATTATCATATCCAATGGGCAGCAGTTTGACTGTTGGTAGTTAATCATACAACATCAGATACAACAACTTTTCGTAATTATAAAGTAGTTAGTTAACTACTTTTGAAAAGTAGTTGATTGACAGGTTGTTTTCAAATGTGACGTACTGCAATGCTGGTGTGCTTACAGTATTTGCTGTTGTTGAGTACTGTTATGCTTTGTGTCATGTGGACCATGTGCACGCGTCCAAAATTAAGAACTCCAGAGCTTTTAACCATATTTTATCACAGAAAGTTGCTAAATCTAACTTCCTACTATTAAATAAATAAGTAAAGAAATTTAAGTAAATGTCTGCATGTACTTATTCGGTTCACGAATTTGCCCACTGATGCAAAAATAGTTAAGACACAAGTGGCCAAAAAGTTGCAAGTGGGCTGCATTGCTGCTGCGTGACACCTCTGCTGAATGGTATTGGTTGCATCCAGTTGTAGACGACAGTAGGTGCCAAGACTGGACGAGTCCATTTTTCAAGGGTGCCGGGCTCATCCCCCTCAAAAGTTTCCCTTCCTGCAGTGGGATCTGGACCAAGATAAGATTCCTTGCAGCCATATCAGTCTGCCCGCCATCTCCATCGTTCAGCCATTTTTGCACAGGTCACCCATGTGCTAAACACTCTGCTACATGCGACATTATGTAGCAAAAGGCGGCGTCAATTGCTGAATCTGCCGCCGGTCGACGTTTGACGTGCTTCCAGTAGACTGTTGTATTGAATATGACGTGCGAAATTTTACTAATTCTGCGAAGTTACAATCGTCAACACGAGACTGAAGCCCACGTGTTACGCCTGCATGACCAACTACTAAGATTTAGATCCAATTTGTGGGGCGGGTGGCTAGGTGTCTCTGGGTGCGAGGTTGGCTTCCCTGGCGACGGCATGGATAATGAGTCGATCATCTCGCACGTAGCGTCGGTCGGCGAAGACGGTCAGTGGAGCGAACTCAACGAAGCCGAAGCCGCGGTGGTTTCGCGAGCTGGTCGGACGCTGGAACGCCGCGAGGCCAGGCTTCGCCTCGAGGCTTTCGACGAGGTGCTGGCGAGGTCCTGCGTCGTCAGACTGGTCCACGATCTTCAGCGTCATTGTACCTGCACACACACACAGCTGCCAGCCTCACTTATATAGGTAGGTTGACGAGTTTGGAAAAGCACCGACGTAACTAGAAAATAAAGGTTGGGAGGGGCTTAAGCCCACAAGCATTGGCGAGTGCTAGTGCGGAGCGCGAGCCTATAACGGAGGTCTGGGGTAGAGCCCCCAGCGGGGTTTAGGGGCAGAGCCCCTGGTTGGGGGTGAGGGGGCAAAGCCCCCCCTGAAGCCGAAAGCGTTTTTGCTGCTTATGCGTTTAATAACGCAGGCATTGTGCACAGATTTTCGGTATGTGGACGTAAAATTGTACGTGAATTCTACCCTGTCTTTGAATAATCTGCAGGCACCGGAGCAAGTTGAACAGACAGAGCAATATGGATAGTGGAGACTACAGGTTATCGCAGTGTGCCTGGTATGGATTGTTGAACTTGATTGCAGTGTACGTCTTAGCTGTAGGAAATAATGCTGAGGTAAGGTTGAAGTAATGCTTGAAAGTTTTACAAAGTAGGGCCTATGCGGGTGAATTGCTTTACGACTAGGACAAGAATTAAACGGATGCATATCTCTCCGCAGGGTGTCTCGTCCGCCACCGTGGCAGTAGGCTTGATGGATCCTCGAATAGGCCTACAATAGATGGCTTGTTTCAACTACTGCTGAAGACTGAGGTCACAGAGAAACATTTTACACTCTTATTTAACGAACTCACGGCCAGAACGACAGTAGGCCTAGGTATATATGACTGAGCTCAAAAATTGCGCAATTTTTTGGCTAATTTGTCACTTGACTTTCCCGACCCGTTAAATTGGGCCTAGGCCTATATAAATTTTGTGACCCAACCTGACCAGTGTCCAGCTCTGTGGTGATGTAGATTTGGCCTCTGGACCTTAGACCTAACTTAATTAATAACCTGAATTAGTGAAGATGAAGATTTGAAATGAAATTTTAGCAATAAAACAGAAAATATTTAGGCCTATGGTAAAAACTTTTTATAACCATGTGTAAGAGCGTCAGAGTCATACAGTAGCTCTATAATAGCTCTAAAACAGCAACAATCAAAATAACAGCTCAATTATAATCACAAAACACGTGCTGGGTTTTACATTTAAATCTGGTGATTGACGGATTTAAACCTTACAGCTTACCTTACGGACTGTGCAGAGTGTTTTGTGAATGTAACTGAGCGATTATTGTGATTTTTGCTCTTAGAGCAATGACTCTGTCGCTCATTCACATGTTTGTAAACTGAGAAGTTTTTACCATAAATTAAATATAAATGTTCTGGGGAAAAATTAAATTTCCGTCCCCGATATGACCTATAATGTGTTTGGTGGGACGATAAACCTTGCTCAATTCAATTCCGGGAAATTTAAAGAAAAAAAACATTGAAAACGTTTACACGAGGCCTACCTGCGAAGGGCCAGTCGAGGACGGGGTCGAAGGCGCCGCGGTTGACGTGTACGAAGATGGCGATGTATCGGTCTGCGCCGGCGTCGACGCCGTTGAGGTTGACACGTAGACACAGCTTGTAGCCGGCCGGACTCGTGTAGAAACACGGACTGTGCAGAGTGGCGCTCCGTGACGACTCTCGACGACGACGAGCCACGTCAGTGATCATCCACACGTACGAACCCACGTTCTGCCTAGCAGACAATTCACACCGCCCGTCACCACTTGACTCCAGCGTCGAGTTGACTGGTGTCAGCCAGGCGGTGTCAATTGGCTGTGACAGGTATAGCACGCCAGCTCAGTAGGCTACTGGCCGGGAAGAGCATCTCGGAAATGATCTATTTCATGTCGAGTGGGTCGTAAAACCTTACTCCATCAATCAACAACTATATCACACAGCTGAAACTTGCATATTATTTAGCCCGCTCGCAAACTTGCCCAGCGGGCTATATATTTTGCTTGCGTTAGTTTCTTTTTTTAATGATCGCTTGGAGCCAAATTATCTCTGCAGGATCCACTGGACCGATTTCGCGATCTTTACATCAAATGATAAGTAATTGTTTGTAGATGATCGATCTGGACCTCGATCGTTTTCCAGTTCCTCAAGGGGCGTAGCCATGGCAACAAATTTTAGGCAAAATTGGCAAAATGACCTTCATTCAGCAGGCTGGCATCCCAAAACGGGTAAAAATATGGCAGTTCCGATTCAAAAATATTCAATGGCAATATTGTAGCTGCATTGTGCACAAATATAATCAAGATTGGTCCAGTAACCCCAAAGTACCTGCACCTTTTTGGATGAGATGGCAAAAATTGGCATATTCCACCAAATATCTTAACTACTACTAGACCAATCTTCACCAGTAAGTAGTAGTCACATTGATGGAATTACAAAAACGACATTTTTGCAGTAGCCGAAGGGACGTTACTATGGTAACCAATTAAGTTTGGGGGCTTTTCACAGAAGTCAAAATTGACTGCCTTTACTCATTGCTCTGGCGTTCGAAAAATGGACTGGCCTATCAGCAAGGATGCCACGAGAAAACTGCTCCCGTGGAATTCCAGCGTTACCTTACTTTACTTGCATTAGCGTAAACATTTTCCTCAGCCAGTCCTCTATTACCCGGCTGAATTTGGTGGGGGCTCGGACTTGGCGGCAAAAAGGTTACGTTTTTTGTACGTTTGAGTGTTTGTGCGTTTCTAAACAAACCTACTTTGGTTCAGAACTAGCCACATCTAGCGGTGATGGCTGGCGATGCGGTCAAAACGTATGCACCTATTTGGCAAAGCTATGCGACTGTCTAACCACGTCCTCCACACACTAATACCTTCCCAATCCTCTGCATCCCAGAGGTATAACCTTAGACCTCGCTCACACTCACTACAGCTGCCACCACACACCACGTGCTTGTCAGACTCTGACTTCATTATACGGATGCTCTATAAAGATAAATATTAGGCACGTATCTCTTGATTTCATGCTATGTAGAGTATTTTGTGTATTGGCTTGCGTTCTGACATGCCATTGATAAACGAAGATTGATTGATTGATTGACCTGGCGGTGAGTTCGTCTAAGTCGGCGAGTTTTTGTTCAAGTTGAGCGATGCGCGCGTTCTGCTCGGCGACCGTCTGCTGCAGACCGCTCAGCGCTCTGTCGTGCTCGAGCTGGTGAGACGATCGAGGTCGCGCCGCCGGCTCGGAGCAGGCGCCCACTGGCGGCTCAATGCGCGACGACATGACCGGGACGCCGGACCACGTGACGAATCCCGTGTCGGTGGTTGAACTGGCGGCGGTCAAGGACAGTCCGCGGCCACTGGTACACGGCTCCTGGTCAGTGGGCTTCAGCGAGATGACGTCACCAGTGGACGAGTGACGTAACAGAATCAGCTGAGCGCCCAGCAGGTGGATATGATCCAGCTTGGCGGCGTCCATGTGAGCACCAATCCTCTCTCGAGTACACTGCCACGTGTCAAATTCAACGAAATTACCACAGCATTCCGGTCAGGGGCGTGTATCCTAAGAGAACAATCTCCCACATTTTTAAAAGTGGGGGTTGACCAATTGGTCATTTAGCCTGCTCGGCAAACTTGCAGACTGGGCTAGCCTATATATTTTACCTTCCGTAATTTCTTCTTTTTTTAATATGAGCAAAGCTATCTCAGTATCTACTGGACAGATTTTCACAATCTTTTCACCAAATGGAAGGTATTTGCGTGAGTTTTCTTAATCTGGTCCAGTTTTTCCGATTCCTCAAGGGACGTTGCCATGGCAACCAATTTTGTTTTGTACCGGACTCGTTCGCTCGGAGCCAAAGTATTTCAGGATCCGCTGGACTGATTTTCACAATCTTTGCACCATATGGTAGATATTAAATTGCAGATAATCAATCCGACCCGCTTTTTCCGATATCTTGAGGGACGTTGCTATGGTAACCAATTTAGTGGCAAAAATGGGGCAAAATTACCTACACCCCTGCACTTATCGCTCTGCCATTCCGAAACGGAATGGCATATCGCCTTGCAAATATGCGCATTAATAGCTCCACTAATTGCTCTAAATCGTGTGAAAAGATGGTGAAAATTGGTTCAGTAGTTTTTGAGTTAAAGTGGGGGAGAACATGAAAATTGTCCTGCAAATCGGCCAAAATTGGCCTATATTGCCGAATATCTCAACAACTACTGAACCAGACTTTACTTATGTTTCAGCATTTGTAGATGTATATATGCGGATTATAAAACTGATATAAGTTTCGCAGTAGTCCAAGGGACGTTGCTATGGTAACCAATTAATTTTGGGCGATTTTTGCAGACGTCAAAATTGACGTCTTCGTTCTTTGCT
>Ga0209782_1001293_pt1 | contig 12801 bp, 9 predicted proteins | sample WorMetmaBAHAMAS1_FD_187390 | JGI IMG/M metagenome (GOLD analysis project Ga0209782, IMG submission 187390) | Marine gutless worms symbiont microbial communities from Max Planck institute for Marine Microbiology, Germany - Inanidrilus... | ecosystem: Host-associated > Annelida > Digestive system >... | reverse complement strand
TTTTGAGATTTTTCAAATCAACTGTATTGTTTCGCCGTTGATAAACCTGCCATACTGACATTTTCACCTGCTAGTAAATGGCACCGTGCAGGGTTTGGGACAACTATGAGCATACCAGATAAGTGTTGGTTTTAGAAAAAGACACATAGAATAGAGAGATAACAATGAGGCTATTTGATAAGCCATATATCAACTCATAGTACAGATCTGTAACAAACAGGTTCATGCTGAACAAATACATACAGTAGTACAACTAGTGGCTCACGCCATCAATGGATGACATAAGTGGCACAGACGTCATTCATATATCTGCGTCTTTTGATAACTGTAATTAATTCTGTAGACGTTACATGCTGATTTTGAGATGATGACAGATTACCAGAACATGAATTAGAGCTCACTTCAGGTCGCTAAAAATGACAGTCTGGTATTAGTAGCTGATACATGAACCTATTGGTGTTCTATAACGATTATGTTGTTGTCTTACTACTGTTTCCATGATACTAGAGTGAGTATATGGTTAGCTTAGCCTGTCATCCCTCACAAGCATATATGGTGTATGGTTGAGTGTGACGACCTTCCTAACATCCAGCTGGTATGAAGGCATAATATGTTTTTCTGTAAGACCAAATTGATTACAATTCAACAAACCATGATTGCAGTTTCAAAACGGATGCTCTCAGCCTGCGTAAGATGTGGTTTCATTTCATAGTCAACACCGGTCACATTTGCTGCTGAAGACGGAGTCAGCTGCAGCATCTGCATCATTCTGTTGAACTCGGCAACGCTTGCCGCCAGCTGCAGCAACAGTCATCAATCAACCATTCAGCATGCACCATGCAAGCATCTAAGATATCCTGTTTTTTAGTTAACTGGAAAACTTTCCACAGTTATCTCAAGTTAAAGGCTGGTTTCCCAAAGCCTATATCTTCGGGAATTTATAGAGCAAACTTTTCAGGTTATATGCTGTTCCTGTCTGCCAACTAACAGTATCAACACATTAAAGGCATATACAGTGAAGTAAATGATGACTGATAAATTCTTGTCACCGATATATCAACATGCACCGGTCCAATAATGTGTTTTGCCTACAAGTTCAAAGAGTAACTGATTTTCTGTACAAGCAACTTGACCCTCCAACTAAAACTTTTTAAACTTTCATATCTCAGAAACCAGGGAGTATATTTTGTTAAAACTTGCAAACTTTGCATTAAATAAATAGTAATTAGTACAGTTAAAATGACATGCTTTAGCTGAGTTGTGTTGTACTAAAATAATTTGAATTTTGGCCATATTTCAAACAGGACACAGTGTATATTTCTATTAGATGTATATGCCCAACACATACAACCATTTTATGGCCATTATGCCGGTCAACCTGCATTAGCTGGCATGCCCAGTTATGAACTCATGGATTTTATTGCAGCTAAGTTTTACTGCAGGCCACGTGCCGTTGCAGATGACACAGTGTATTCAGATTAGGGAAGAGACACTGCAGTTGTCTTCAGCGGTGTTATCCACACTGCCTACACTCCATACAACAATACGAGAAAACAGTCGTTTAACTCCTTACTACAATGACTTGGTTAAGCCAGCATAAGAAAGAATTTTAATGAAGCAAGAGTTATATGCAAATTATTTGTACTTTGGATAACCATGCCAGCACCTTACAGGACGGAAACTCTTCTTGTCATCTAACCAATGTTACTGAAGCACTGAAGTCCAACACACAACAGTAATAAGATGATAAAATCATGATAATAACTATCCAGTAGCACAAAAGGCATGAGCAATGTAACAAAGTAAAACACACTGCAAGTAGAAACTCACAGACATCTTTTCTTGACTGTACAGCTGCTCTTCGGCATTTAGTTCACGGTCGAGGTCGGCCAGTTCCTTGTCGCCTTGATTAAGTTGAGTCTTGAGCTCTGACAGTTGGCTGTTAATTCGTTGTGCATCGACGCCAGACACTCTCTGGTTGCTAGCAACATACGTCTTCCTTTGAAGTTCACTCGCGAGCGAATCCTTCTCACTCACTGCCAAACATCGCACCAACCTCAACAATGCCAATCCACAGCTATGCATAAAATGTTCATCAGTCATCTTTACCTATGCAATACTATGCTGTCATCATCATGTGGCTTGTCCAATGGACGCTGGCATTTCCATGAGCAACCTCCATGCCTCGATGTGCTCGAAGATAGGCAGTTGCAAGACCAATGTTAAGTGGAGCGACATCACATTCAACTCTGTGGAGCCAAGTTTGACAAGGTCAGCCCGATCTGGGATTCAAGTCCATTTGTAAGGGGGCCACATTGGACCTGAGTGCTCGGCTGTGGTCCAAGAACTTGATACATGTGGTACGGTTGATGTGTGTGAGTAGTGTGTCTGCGGACCTCTTCATTTGAAATGCGGTCCCTCCAGGAAATTAGTACGTGACACAAACACCACTGATAAAATGCATCAATGCTAGCATTGCTATTAGCTATCAGTCTTTGTCTGTCTGTCACATGTACTGTGTAAAAATGGCTGAACAGATCCAGCTCCTTTTTGGCACAGAGGCTTTCATCGGCCTATGCTATACCGTGTCTTATGGAAATTCGGGTATCTCCAAAAATAAGGTTTCATTCTGGGATTTTCCTCCAAACACCGAGTGCCATAAACAAGCTAGAGTCACCAGGCTGTTGACGAGACCTGGCAATAAAGGCAGACATGGCCAGTGTCGTCATCATCAATCGACTACCATGTGTATAGCCTGTTCATAACACTCAGCGTCCAGCTCTGAGCAGCTCAATGGTTGACTGGGAATGAGGCAACGTCATGGGTCCATCAGCATCAGCTGATACCTGTTAATTTTAAACTGTAATATGCCAATTGTTGATAATGGTAAAGTAAATGACTGTTAACAGCTGTAGAAAAATATGGTTACTGGTTAACAAATAAAGATAGAAGACTAATAAATTGTATAGCACAGCCATTTATTTTTTGAGTACTCATCACGGCTGCCAACCTTTTGAAACACGAAACAGGGAGGTTGTAGTAGAGAGAAAAAGGGAGAAATAATAAGCATCTTCGTAACATTCACCATCTTTATTGTCTACACATTACAATTTCCAGGGTATGACAGTGCTGGCATCAATTATGGCACTGTGCCGTATCCAAGCCTAAATGAACAGATATGTAGCACAAAAGAACTGACTCTTTACTATGTGCCGTTTAAACAGCACGTTAAAAGGTGTAATTGCTCAAGTATGTAACACAGCAAATGGACAAACAACGTCTGTGAAAAGCATATTTCACAACATGACAAAATCACACAATCGTAGTCGGGGGAGGGTTAAATTCAGGAAACTTCCTGGTAAATTGGGAAGGCTGGCAGCCCTGACACACAATACAGCTCATATCAAGCACACCTTTCTGTTGCAATTCTCCAGCTATGACCAACATATTAGCTTCTGCATCACTCTTCCATTTGTCCATCCCCGCCAAATATTTCTCCATCTTTTCAATGTCTAATGACAACGTCTCGTTTTCATTCTCGAGCTTTGCAAGTTCGTTCTGTAGCAGCAACACGTTCACAGAACACTGCAGGTCGGAAGGATATCTATCAGATACATGACACAACCATGTGAAATCTGGCCGACAGAAGCTTCAATATTTTACTAAATACACTTTTCATTCTTAAACATGTTACACAAACTATTAATTCTTAATCACAACAGACTTATCCGGAAGATAAGTTCTGGGATAAGTGGTACAGCTTTTTATGAGCCACATGTTCTTTGCGTCATCCTGCCGTCATCCTGGCCTGATCCTTTCACTCAACCATTGCTGGACTTGTAGATAAACAAGGTACCAAAAATTAACATTGGCTAATATTTGTTGAAGTTTCTTTGACCAAAGTGTATAGCATCTTTTTTAATTAAAAGCACACTTTTCAAAACTTATCAGTTAACCCTTTTTGTCATTTGCCATTATAGATACCAATATTCAACATGTCGATTCACATGGACTCTCTTGTCCTTTCAACAAACCTCAATGTGTCATCTAAGGAAATATTTGATTAAAGAATCTGGATTTGGATAAATAGTGAATCTAGATTCGGATTCACACGGCAAATCACATACAACAGTGACATAATATGACATAACTGTTGTTTGTTTATGTAGTTTTCAGTCCTATCTTGCACATTTTAATTATTCACTGGCTCACTGCCAAGGCGATGTTTGTTTGGAGCAGTTTTGTTGCTATAGATGTCTTTCTTAAATCATTTACAATCATTAGCATTCATAGCCAACTTCACGTCGGAAGTGAAACGAGATTCAAGCAGGATTCACCGAATCCGAATTCGTTAATAGAATGCAGTTTTTTACTACTGAATCCAGATGCGGATTCACTATGTATCCGAATCCAAATTCTTTAATCGAATATCCCCTAACATTCTCATTTCCAGACGGTGCAGCATCTCCTTACTGGCCACGGTTCACTGTAGTGCTCCCAAAGCTCCTCAGACAACTACTGTTCATTTTCCCACCTGCTCTAGCTCACTTCAACCATGCCCACACCCCTACCACTGTCCGTGACATAATATCTTTCCTAAACTTGTCAATAAAGTAAACATGTATCGATACTGAAACTCCAGCAGTGTAAAAGTACTGAAACACTTGTGCATCACAAGACATACAACATCTATATCACTGTTTTCACAGTCGTCTTCACAGTTCACCACATCTCCCAACTGTCTCTCAAATGTCTCTGCTAAAACATTTGAAAACAACTGGTACCTAATTCACCAAACCCAAACTATCAAACAAATGAATCCAAATTAGTTGGTGTTTAACGTCCCTTTTCAGCACACATATATGGCTGTATCAGGGACGAAAGGTCGGGTGGAGAGCTATCCCTACCCAGTATAGGAAGGCCAGCGATATATTAACCTCAACCCTGGCCGCCTTTTTATTCAGCAGCCACCCAAAAATGGAAAGGAATCGAGAGGCTCATTTAAATTATTACACCAGCATCGATAACAGGGAGAGACAACTTCACACCACAAGACAAAAATAAATCGAATAGAACACAAATAAGCATGCAGCTTTAACTAAAAATATGATTACACAAAATCAACACAAATAAAACTAAAGCCACGTTTAGTCGCCTCCTACGACATCGGGGTGTGGAAACGGAGTGGGACTATTCTGGTAGAATGGAAAGGATGAAAAGCAACAGGATAGATGAAGCATGAATAAGAAAGAGAAAAAAAGGAAAAGATACTAAAGGTAGAGAAGGTGGGGAAGTGGGGAACTGACGGGATAAGGGGAGATTGCCCCGAGCCCACATGGGGCCAAACAAATGAATACAATCACAAATAGCAATCCTGCTAGTGATACTCGTGAGCTAGGCGGGAAACAGCTGCGGAGACTGACCGGCTGAGAATCAAGCTGGGCAAGTACTTGTCGATTGCGATCAGTTTCCATCTCCTGCAGCTCCAAGTCGGCAGACTGAACTGAACAGCTTTCTGCACAGTACATTCACCGCCGCCCGCATTACCAATATACTCCAACATGCTTACTTGCTTTTCTCTTGAGTTCAGTGTCACTAGTTATCAAACCGGCATCAGCCATGCTGTGGGTAGAGTGATCCGTAGCATCTCTGTCTTTATGGGCATGTCTGTCAGTTGTCCGTACTCTACGAGCTATCAACACCAAACTTGGTAGACATAGAGCATAGCAGTTGCTCATCATGCATTGACCCTGAAGTCAAAAGATTAAAGGTCAAGGTCACATGGTTATCAAATGTGCTGCCACTGTTGGCATGCATGTCAATGGCTGTCAATGGGACTGTTGAGTTTTTCCAGTTTTTGCTTTGTATCCATGCAGCAGACTACGCTGACTAGTTGTCAGTACTTTCAAGCAAGCGGTGCATTCAGTAATCACCACTGCACTAGCATCGAATATTTGCTAAGATAATAAGACATCCCAGCAATAGGTATTTCACTCCAGACTTGGTGAAGAACAGCTCCCATTATTGACACAGCGACCAACACCGTGACAGAACTGGTAAATGTTAAGTGTGTGAGTCGGATAGCTGACCTTTCCAATTTCGTTCCTGTATGTCCTGTCTAGTGCACAAAATCAATCGCTTTGACAGTGAAATATAGTTCAACTATAACAGGGGATATTTTAATGCGTTATTTTGACAAAACAGCACACATGCTTCCTGTTTTGTCAGGTAATGCAAAATACTAGTAATGTGAGTCAGGAAAATAAAACAACTTTTGATTGGTTATTTCATTGGTAACATTTCTGCCAAAAATTATCAAAATCCACTATTTTATGCCAGAATTACAGCAAGTTAAATATTATTGCTGGCACGAAACGGCCTTTCAGGCTAGCGATATGGTAGGATACAATATTAAATAAAATCTCACGATACAATACGATACAGCAACGGTGTATACATGCGCCTCACTAATACAAACAAATACTGGCCACGGGTTGCCGCATTATAGAGCTTTCACACTAGGACGCAAATTGCTCGACTCGTCAAGTGATTTTTCGCCGCACATGTCCTCGTGTGAAAGCACTCAGACACGTGCGGTGGCAAAGGCTGTGTGTCTCCCCCCCCCGGCATAGTATATATTTTGTACAAATTTACAGCAGCCGTTTGGCAAAAATTTAAAATTCATCATATCTATCATTTAGTCATTAATTTTGACACTGGTATGCGTTCCTTGTGAGTGAAAATAGAGGGCGCTTCAGCAATGCAGCAAGGCAGGTTCATCCGTTAACTGATGCGGCTGGAACCGGCCATCTAGACTGACACCATCGTCGACGGTGATTAGGCCTAATGCACAGTTTCCATTGCTGCCAACACATGTAGAGCTGTGTGGAGTATCGTTTTTTGGCAGTTAATTATTGCAATATCGAGATGATATGATACAGCACTAATATTGCGATATTCGACACAATGCAATATATCGTGTGCCAGCACTATTAAACATGTGATATTTTTGGAGACACAGCACTTGTATATTGTAGTCTAACCTAATAACCAGTATATACATATACTAGCATAATTTACCAATTTTCTTTTCAAGATCTGCAAGCAGAAGTTTATACTCGTCATCAGCACCAGCTAAGAATCCAGCATATGCCGTCTCCACAAACTTATTATAAACCTAAAATAAGCACAGCACATAATTATAACCAACCGTTTGGTACAAGTAGTGACATAAACCTTCCCACCATTGCCAGTTTATGATATTTCTAGCCTGTTTGTCAATCAATATATCTGGAGCAATAAATCAGTTACTATCACAGTTTAACAATGTTGACATTTTAATCACTTCAGGTATCAACCACTTGTCAATGACTACACTAGCAATTTAACAACAGATATCAATCCAATGTATTATGCATTAAATGCTTTAACAACAGTAAATATAATGGTGACACAACTATCAGAATATTTTAAAGGTCTGACTACTGGCATTGAAAAGATGTCATAGAAGGTTACAGCGTCTGTTCTTGCAGCAGTTAGCCAGTGATGTAAACATGTAGACATGTGTGTTTTGAGGAGGTTCCTGATACTGCTCACTCTATGACTGGAAAGGCAACTGCTGCACCACTTATAGACAAGAAGGCTGGACAGTGGACAAACAGTGACAGTAGTTATCACTTACGCATCTAAAAATAAATAACTGTCAGTATTCATGCGATACCACGGATGACACACATAAACAATGCGTAATAGCTAGGGTTAGGACACAGGCTAATAATTGTTTACTGGAAACATTATGTCCAAGTATTCAGCAATCGCAAATAGGCCTACTATCAAAAAATTTATTGGGCAAACAATCGGTGATAGCCCGATATAGTGCTGACTGTTGCCCGATACAACAGTCCGGTACAATAATAGCACACCATGTTTATTGGCTTCAGTAGTATGGACAGCAGCCATCAGCTCCTCTCGGCTAACGGAGAAATGGCCTCTTTGATTACTATGCACAAAGAGGCAGCTGCAACTGTCATCGAATAAATGATAACTTAGACATTCGACCATATACTACCACAGGAACCACAGTTTCTGCACAAAGACTAGACTTAACATATTCACGACACATACGATTTTCGCTATCTAGTCGGCATTGTTGCAAAAAATGGCAGAGTAAGCACGTCATAACAGTTCTTTCATATCTCTAAACTTTCTCCAAAGTCATCCCACATAATCTCAATAGTAGTGACATGCAAATGTTCTTCAATCATCATTCCTAAAGTTTCTGGGTGATCTTCTCTTACCATTTCTTCTCGAAACCACGTTAATACATGACTTGCTATTCAACTATTTATCATGCTGATAAAGCAAAAGACAGCACGGAAAATAGCCGACGTTACGGCGTTCACACCTGAAACTCTTCGCTGGGTTCACCGTTGTCATCAGTGCTTGCCAGCAAACTCTCAATATCAACTCGTTCCACAGACTGTACACAACAACAATCTCAACTAGCTGCCATCACAATATTATACTGCTCGACGTGCTCGTTCTTCACTGTAGACCTACAATAACCTGAAATAACTATTACTCAGTAGTGCTCAGACTGCCAAAACATAAACTTCATGGCTATTACGAGGCACTAGTGTCGTTCACTGTCAGAACTATTCACCAATCAAAGCTACATTCAGCACTCTATATAGAGAACAATACACACCCACCAAAGCTGGCAAAAGGCTGAATGCCAACATACAAATGTGATCACTGAAAACAAAAGTACGTAGCGTACCTCAATACAGATACGCAGAAACGAGAGAGCAGCGAGCACTGGAGGCCATGTGTGCTGCACGCCGATCGTTGACAGATGACTCTTGGAGATTGTGAATGGATAGCAGTAGGACTTGAGTGCCGTCATCACCGCTTCGTCCAGCTTCGGACCGAGCTTGAAATTAGGCTGGATATGAGCTACTAGAAACTACACACAAGGCACATGTACAATCCACACTGGTAACTTTCTCTTACGGTTTCATCTGGCGGACTTAGGTCTGCAATCAGCCAGCTTTTCATTGTAAGTTGTGCATCACTAATCCCTATTGTAGTAGATGTCGGACAAAAAATGTCAACAACTTTAACGGTTCTCTTCTAGAGACATCTTCACAAAAATTAAGCCAGCTAAAAAAGATCAATTTAGTATTTGCAAATGAACAATATCAAGTAAAGACCACTGCATTAATCATTCTTCTGATAAATGAACACAAAGCACAAACAATAATCAAATCGGACTAACCTCAAAAATTTTTCTGAAATCAGCAGTTGATGGGCCATTTGCTGTCTTCAGATTGATAGGATGTGGATAGCGATGAACCGTCAGAAACTACACAGCATAATGCACAGCCATGTCACACTTCAAATGCTTTACGTTTGCAATAACAAAACTAATAAATATTTGACTTGCATGATAGTTAACCTATAACACTATCAATCTCTGTGCCTGCTTTGAACATATTTAGTGATAAAATAAATAAAAATCGGTCAAAAAATATGATTTAACACATACTGCAGCTTTCAAACTTTACTAAACAATAGATTAAATTACTGGATAAAAATTAAACTTGGAGAAAGTATACATGTACAAGATGCTTACCTGCACGAGTTCACGGACCATTCGTTCGCGATAAAGTCTGTCACTGAATGGGCGAGTGTCCTTCACATATGAGGACCCTCCAACACTGGACAGACTGTGACATTACCACAAATATGTCATTAATTCAAGCTGTAACACACACAGCGTCATGCAAATCTACAATCTGTGACAATTCACATGTGACTACAAGCTGCTAATGAGACAAAAATTCACATGCTTTACGTTTGCAATAACAAAACTAATAAATATTTGACTAGCATGATCTACTCATCTATAACATGTACTCGTGTGTCTGCGGGTTTGTCTAAACAACGTATTCTAGGCTTCTGTTCATGTGTGCTAATGCCGATTATTAAACTACCGTTCACTGTTCCAGGCAGTGTAATCAGCTCACTGTGCGTGTCTGCTCATACGATAACATTCAAACACAATTACTGACGACCCACTGATCTATTGGCAAGGTGGTTCTTCTAGATCAAGCTCAAAAGTCAGGATCATATGTCGAAGTTCATGGGATGGATAGTATAAAGTTCAGGATGTATGCTATGGTTAGAAGGCAGTGCTTTTGCTGTCGGGCTCTGGCAAATGATTAACGACAACCTTGATATAGGATTTCTCAAGTTTTGCATATACAATCATCTAGCAATTAATTTGCATGTATTTGTCTAAACAACGTTTTCTAGGCTTCTGTTAACTGAACTTCGTTCTGTCTCCATGAAGACAAAAACGAGCCTCGCAACAAGATATCCAGGAATATAAAACACATTATTACTTACCACATGGACTTTATGTTACACAACCACGTCAAACTGCTAATGCACTAATGTCAACATACCTGCTGCAATAATCAATATATTCTATGATCACATTCTATAAATTATTCTCACCTATACACTCGTGTATTTAATTTGATAACGTCTGATCAAATTTGCACTGCTTGACTAAAAGTAAAACCATAACAGTGGTACTGTTTGCATCTGTGTAAGCATTACGTCCATAGTCAAATTAAAACAATCAATAAAATAAGAATATTTACCGCTGTTTTGTGGAGGAGGTCTGACCAATTGCAGACTGAGATGCATGTCGTTTCAGTGTAGAACCCATAGTGAACCTCGAGCCACCTAAACATGTGACATATTAATTCAGTGAGAATTACTGTTTTTTCGGTAGCCAGGTATTATACAAGATCAAATCAGCAGTTCAGCACCTATGCAGCAATTTCAGCAACTTTACAACATCAATTACAAACAGTGACATACAATTAGCACAACAGACCCGAGCAAATTATCACTACCAATTATGGAATGTGTACCCTCTATAAACCGATGCTACAAAACCAACAGTTGTACTTAATTTGACATAAAATACAACAGGAGTAAAAAGAGAGAATTATAATAGGCCTACTGTTTCCACCAGAATTTCTGACTCTGCTATCACATCCGACTCCAGAAACTCTTTGAGGACCATGCTGTCCAATGCCAATGGAAGGACGAGACAGCGTATTGAGTGTAGTCAGAGACGATGATCGTCTAAGACCTCCACGAGACGTACCACGTGCACTCATCTACAACACATTTCAACTTCATAGCTAGCTCAAATGGCAACAGACACAACCCAGTGGGTTTACCAGAAAAAATTTTCCTGAATGACTGATAAATCTCATCCTCACTGTAACTTAACACACTGCCATCATGGTTGTGAGACCACTCCTGTTTGCATAGAAGCAGACATTCAATCACACAATATGTGTAGCAGGTACACAATACACATAACTTAAAACAGTGTACCTTGCATGAAATAATGTATGGTATTTCTCGTATGATTCAATATTACCAGGCTATACACGGTGGCCCAAAAAAATTGGCACAATTTTTGTATGCCTTAAGTTTATCAAATATTAACTAATTTACAAAATTATTTCACTGTCAGAATCAGACAAAAAATCTGTTATAATATTATCACTAAATATACCATTATACCTCAAGTGTGTCGCTACACTACCTTGTGAAATGTCAAGTGTTTTAAAAGGTTCGCCTACACCGGCGCTGGTCTAAACCACTCTGCTATTCCATAAACCACCGGTGGGCATTTTTACACTACACCGGCTGCATTTTATTTGCACATGTAAATGGTCTTTATTCCCTTTTCAATGCAAATAAGACATCTTTGTGTAGCGTCTGCATTCTCTGTAATGACGACAAATTTTAATAAGAAGTAAAAAAAAGTATAATTTTGTCTAGCCTTTGCAATTTTTACCTTGCAACCCCAGAGGGGTGTGAAAACTGTGGGGCCTGTGAATCGTGCGGGCATCTGGAAAAAATGCATTGCGTTGTCTGACGTGTATGGTCACTCATTATGCAGACTGAGATGCACATTAAGTATGGTGATGAGTATGACTGTTGTTTGTCCGCTCACATAACTGGAAAACCACATGGCCAAACTTCACCAAATTTTTGTGCATGCTACCAATGAACGTGGCTCAGTCCCCATCTGACGGCGTTGCGATATGTTATCTACTTCCGGTTTTGTGGATGACACCATATTCTGGCCACACCAGGGCCGGTTGAGTCGACCTTGGCTCACCTAATGCCCCACCGGCGCTGTTCAGGCGTCAGCCAGTGTGGTCGGATTAGACTACACTTGTTCGTTGGCAGCGGGTTCCAATCGCTGACAGTTCGAGGAAAGAACGAATTCGTGCATGAAACAGAATTGCAGAATGGCTAAAATATTTGTGCACTGTGGTCACTGGTAATAAGTTGACCTATGGCGCCAGGAAATGTCCCTGCTAACAGGAAATTTTGTACATTATGGTACCACTGTTAGCATTCGCATTTTACAAGTGACCAGTGAAGTCGTTGTTGCAGTAATGGCCACTTAAGATCTTGCATCGTATTGCTCACACGGGCGGTTTGGTAATTAGCTAACTAAATAATACACCATGCAATTCTCAATGATACCTCTGCAACTGTTACATACAAAATTCTTAAAATTACAACCGCCAAAAAATTTAAGTAACAGCTTCCCTCCCTATTTCCGGTTTGAATGATTTGTTTTTGTTTTTTTTTGTGCCGTAAGTAAGTAGGTGGCAAGATTGTACTGCTGCATTTGCTGATTCTGATATTATAAAAGCCACTCCTCTTCTCTTTTTGTTGGATCCAGAATATATT
>Ga0209782_1001292_pt1 | contig 12812 bp, 11 predicted proteins | sample WorMetmaBAHAMAS1_FD_187390 | JGI IMG/M metagenome (GOLD analysis project Ga0209782, IMG submission 187390) | Marine gutless worms symbiont microbial communities from Max Planck institute for Marine Microbiology, Germany - Inanidrilus... | ecosystem: Host-associated > Annelida > Digestive system... | reverse complement strand
TCTCACCACACCCAGACGCCCCCAATCCGGGTGTGATGGCCTGTCACAGTTTAACGAGGACACAGGAGGACCCTCTTGTACCTTGCCCAAGAATAATCTCATGCAGAAACCTGACTCAGCATGCCGGCAGGGGCGGGAGACGAACCCACACCCTGCCGAATAGCCAGCCAGGCTTTTACTGCACCGCGGCCCGAGATCGCTATGACCACTAATTAACCACGGAGGCAGGTTCTTATCCCACGTAACAGAACTAGATGACATGAGGCGAGATAAGTGACGTAGACCCCAAACGCTTCTGCAGGAGCGCCGTCGTGCCGACCTATCGGCCTGACGTCATGCCGACGTTGGTCCGATACGTCGGCATGACGTCGTGCCAGATCGGCCCGACGTCGACACGCTATTATGCCGATCAGTCAATGACGTCAGCACGACATTGGAGTGATGTCTCAGCACTCCAGTATTTTTAGCTGCCATAGATCGAACGTCAGAAACCCCTCATTTTTACCGCGCGACAGTTATGCTAAGCGCGGTATATGCCGTCGTCGTGTGTCTGTGTGTGTCTGTCACACTCCAGTATTGTATCAAAACGGCTAAACGTAGGATCACGCAAACAACACCGCACGATAGCCCCATGACTCTAGTTTTCTGATGCCAAAGATCATTGCGAAATTCAAATGGGATCACCCCCTACGGGGGCGACAAATGCAGGTGGGGAGGGTTAGTTAGTGTCTCTGCACCACCTGGGGAAACATGAAACCAGAAATGTGGTCTTTTCAGTCATGCTGTATACCGAAAATAACACTGATTTTGCTTGCTATATCTTCCACATTTATCAACCAATTTTAATAATTTTTGGTAGGAAATAACTACAGAGCTTGGGCTATCATAAGCCTATTTAATTTCTCTTGTCTGTTTGCTATTATGTCCTTAATTGGCTGCGAAATTACAAAGGCACAAATAAAAACAAAGTATATATATGTATGCATGTTTATATTTTTTTTCTTTGTTTTTTGCTACCACAAGTTGGTGAATAAAGATCTATAATAACACATTTTTAACGTCACTGGTTGCCATTTACTAAAGAAGATAAGATTCTGATTAAAAGTTTGTTTGAGTTGAAAGGCTACAATGCTAGGCATTTAGTCAGCGAGTTTCTCAGAAAAAGCTAAAATGTCAGCAGCGTCTACAAGTTGTTGCAATCGCTATAAGTTACCGGTTGGTCGACCGTCGTCCCGGCAGTGGCAGTTGACGCAGCGACCGTATTTATCTTGTTGATGAACTGGTGTTACACAAAAATGGCAAGTCGAGAAATAATAATTATTTGCATACTGTACATAATAATATGACCTTATTGTGTACAAAATATTATCAAAATTGGTCGATAAATCACCAAAGCAGTGTCATTTTTGAGCATGACTAAAAAGACCCATTTTGGCATTCATGATTCCCATGGTAGTGCAGAGACACTAGTTAGGAGAGGTGGGATAACAAATTACCATTTAATAGCATATTCTTTCAGCAATATCTGTGCCAAAAATTACCAAAATCAATTGATGTGTATTGAAGTTGTATTGCGCAACATGTGTTGTTTTTTTGGAGACACAGTGTAGAAGTGTTCCAGTAAGTTTACAAAATGCCGCAATGTTTCAATTCTACAAAGAGTCAAACCCAATAAAGTTCAACTGTGGCCGGCAGCCAGGAACAGATGACAGTACATGCATCGTGGGTGGTCTATTGATCATGATGAGCTGTCAATCACACCAGGCCACGCCCATTTCATGTTGAACGAGTTTCAACGCGTCATCAAACGACGTCACAGGCCGACGATGTTCTGCGATGAACTAATATCACAAACACCTCCATGATATTAAATTAGCACCGAGCTGGGGGGGAGGGGGTCATGTCCCACCCTCCGTCTCCTTGCCATTTCTCTCTCCTACAATCCAAGGACAAATAGGTCTGCGGATCACTGTATGCTGAAGTAACTTACACTACAGTGTATAATAAGTGGAGAAATTCTATATGTAATGTATGCCAAACCCTAACCCTATGCCACAAACCAGCTTAATCCATGCAACCATTTCAATATGATACTAGTGTGTGACAGACAGCTAGACAGACATATACATGCCAACAGCTAATCACGTAGCACTGTGCAGTTAAAGCTATGTCTGCACTTCAGTCTAACTGGACAAAGATCCAGAGACATTGATGATCATTGGCAACAACACTGTTCAGATGTAAACAGCAAAGTCACGACAGCTAACCACGACGGACTACGCTGGCTGAGATTCCACTCAACACAATACAAGCATGTGCACACAGACATACACGGTGCACCAAAAAAATGGGGCCACTATGTTTGACTGTCCACGTCTTCAAATGCCTTAACTAATTTGCGTGATTTTTGGTAAACTTAAACATTGGGTTGTTTTGAACAAATCAGTCAAATCTACATCAAACAAAATTGTAAAATAAGTGGTGCCACCGAGTGATAAATCCAACAACTTGTGCAGATTGGTTTGTTAAACATATTATATTAACTTCCCTTAGCATTTGGTGAAAGCAAAATCAGAGTTATTAACTTTCGCCAACTGGCGCCACGTTGTTTGATAAATTTTGAATCAACAGCCGTTTTCAGAATAAAATGGCATCGAAGTGTGCCAAAACTCATAGAAACTGGTTGAGTAATTTTGAAGATGTAAGCAGAAATATAGGTCTTCGAATGTAGTCACCCAATTTTTTTGGCCCACACTCTACAGTGCGTAGAAATTGCCAACTCCGAGGCGAGTATAACACAAGCTATCTCAGAGACGCTATTAAACAGCAAATCTCTCTCTTATGTGCTACTGATGAAACCAGGACTTCAAGACCCGACTGACTGACTGACTGACTGACTGACAGGTCCGCTCCAAGTGGTTGAGCCTGGCGCGAGTAGCTAGTTCACAAGCTTTACAAGACTCAAACATTATTTTTAAGCTCAAGTACTCGAACAATAAATATTTATTTATTGTCCAAAAAATCTGTTTTAACAATATATTTTAATATGCCAAATAGATGTAATATTCACCAACAAAATTACTACAGAATTACATAAAACAAACGTAATAAACATTAACAGACAACAAACTAATTTGCCAACTTACTCAAGACTCATCAAACATAACGTTGAATGCAAAAATCACAGAATTATAAACTCTACTTACTTACTTATTCTCACAAGAAGCATTTGAAAAATGTTGGGTCCATTCGCCACTGCGAGCCGCCGCACGCCCATTCACCAGGTGTCGCTACTGCACGCCGCCACTGTCGCACGCCGCCTGCGCATCGATGTCCACGACAACGACAACGACGACAACAACAACGACAACGCGTGACAGAGGGGACCGCTATGGTCCCATAGAATGGGTCCAATAATTTCCGGTAGTTTTGAGTATCTCGAGTAGTCAACATAGCTTGAGTGAGCAGCTGACAGCAGCTACAGACGTACAGTATAACTCACCTGTCGAGTGTTAGCGAGTGTGGTGTATTTGTAAAGTGATTCGGCAGATGGCGCCACCGCCGCTGAGACGAGCTGTCGATGTAGACGACGTTGAACGTTGATGAATTCACGCGTGATTGACAGCTGCTGACGTAACATCTCATTGAGTGCAATCACACCTGGACTGTATGACGTCACCGCTACAACATTTACAAACTAGCTGTAGCACCTACAATACATACACCGTGCCACCCCATTTCTCACCAAAAATCTGCCCTTCCCACAAAGAGATTTTGACCCCCATCTAACACATCCTTCCTTTGGCTCACCCGACCCACCAGCCCAAACATTACCTCAATCAAGTCAGCCATTTTTCCACAATACATGCTTGCTGCTAACAGACTGACAACGGAACTCGATGGTGAGAACAGATACAGATGTGACTATCAAATGTAGGTCTAGATGTGAAAGAACAGTTGTGCCATGTACAACAGCACGTATACGTGCCTTCCAAGGCATCAGCGCTGACGACGGCTCCAGCAACTGACGCCGGTTCAACAAATGCAAGTCCGTACTGAGCACTGGAGATGGCTTCCGCTGAACCACACGGCCAGCTGTAATGTAGACCGACATCCACGCCCGTCTGAACCGATTTACACCTGCGTCTATACACCACCATCCACAATCGTTATTGTGGGGGGGCTGCTGGGTGAGGAGGCTACAGGGGGGCTGAACCCCTATCTCAGTTTTGTCAACTATTGTATTTAGCTATTCCACATAAAGGTAAACTTGTTCGAAAAATGCAACAGTATGCATCATTTACTGCTCAAATTTTCCCGGGAGGGGTACAGCCCCTCTCTACATTCTAACCCGCTGGAACAGTGCACCCGTTACTACACCAGACCCCCACATTTAATCACCTATTATCAACTGAGACCTTCACCATGTGAACATCACCATCTGTGTATGCACTGTATCTTTGGTCTCAGACCAAGTTTCATGGTCATAACAGCACTGGAGTCGAGCCTCTAAAGCTGTTGGTCTTGAGTCACGGATGTTCGTCTCAAGATGTTAGTTCTATGTCATGATATTAATACCGAGACCAACTGTCTCAGTCTTGGTCTTGAAAGATTTAGAAATCAAAATCAAGACTAATATTATTGTATCGCAGTCCATTCATGACTGACAGACTTTGTCTTTCACTAGCATCAACTCAACTGATTCACGCTCGTGCAAAAACTGTTAAAACTAGGCATTTTGCAACTATTTTTGCCTAGAGAAAACAGTATAATTTTTTTGGAGTTTATAAGTCACATGAAAATACATAAGCAAATTGAGATTGTTGGAATATTGTAGATGTTGTTGTTGAACCTGCTGTGTTTGTTGAGTGACGTAGAGTATCTTGGTCGTTGACGTCTGTCGTCTGTTGATGCTGATGACACTGATGTCTCCGCATCACTGCTACGGCTGCTGCCCCCGCCGCCGCCGCTGTATACAACTGATGATCTACCAGATGATTTCCTCCTTGACCTTGAATTCCTCCGCAATGATGCTGACACCCCCGCTGATGCTAATGAACTCTTCCGCGACGCCGCTGCTGACGTGAAGTCCTCCGAGTATGTCATCACCTCCGACATCCGCCGTGACCGTGCTGACCCTTGACCCTCTGATGACCTCCGACCTGACCTAGATCTGTGGGTCAGCTGGCTAGCAATGTCACTATCAACTGTCTGGATAGATTCTTCACAGATCGACGTTACCGACCTCGCTGTCAACACCGGACTAGCCGACCTTGACCTTGATGCGATCTCAGTGGGACTGGGTGAGCTTGAAGTGACCTTGAGGCGGACACGTGACCTTGAGGACCTCGGCGTGGCAGCGAGTGATCGCGGAGTGATGGAGAGGATGGAGCGTGGCGCCATTACCATGGCAACCGCCGGCGATGAGTCATCGTTGACGTTGCCTAGCAACTCATCCACTGTGTGTACAGCCAGCTGTAGCCTTCCAGCACCATCCGAATCACTATCATGACTACTATCGATGTTATCAGTAGGCGACGTGGCGGCGGGGGACGCCAAGTGAAGGTGATCAAGTGTGTCAACAGCTTGTACATTCACTACACACCAGCACAAGTGCTAGTCGCAATCATATCAATGTGAGATGAAAACTTAGCAGTTTAAACCGCCGTGATATTTGAAGCCAAGCTACATGTCTGAAACAGCAAAAAATTAGACTCAAAGGGTCAAGACTCATCAACGTGCCTAATTTTGTCAAAATTAGCCAAATGGTTGCAAATATATTGCTGTGCTGTGGTGGGATTTTTGAATGTTCAAATTTTTAATGGCCAATATCAATTTCGATATTAAAAAAAGAAATGACAAGGTGTCGGTGAAGTAAACGTCTGTGACTGTCTTGTATACAGGCGAGTTCACACTGCTCACTCGACTCATCTACACTGGACAGTGGAACCCGTCCTTCAGTTGAGATGAGATGCAATGAGATGGGATGTGTGCAGTCTAAATGCTCATTTGAAGGCAAACACTTGTGAGCTATTAACAGACACACAGCGCATGATGAATGAATGCAATCAATCACAGGTGATTGCAAACAATAACAGGTGAATGTGTGCAGCGTACGTTGAAAGTTGTCAGACTCAACTTCACTCTCAGACGTAACGTCTGCAGCCACAGACTGGTCCACCTTCACACAAATACACCAACAGCACATCCCATCATTCAGTCGTATTCGCCGGCGCCCACATGTACCCCGTAAATTAACTTTTCAAACCACATCTCGATTGTTTCAGCCATCTTTGGGACGGCGGCTCAACAGCACGACCAACCAACACACACACACACACACACACACACACACACACACTGACACGCTGTGTGTGTATCAACAGCGTGCAGCTAGCAGTGTTCCAACTCACCTGCTGTCATCAGCAAAATGCTATTTTGAGATGGCTTTTCAGTTCACATTTTGAGACAATTAGTTTTCACTTTTTCCACTACACCATTCTCAAACTATAATATACTGCAGTTGTATAATGTCAAAGACAGTGCAGAAGGCTAAATAACAGTTAACGTTAATTTTTCTCTTCCACGGCTTTTGTAGCTGAACAAGCATAGATACGCGGCATGCAATGCCGTGCATCTCCTAGACGCCAGAGAAATATCACAGTAATTAAGTTATATGGACAAATGAACACGGAGACAAAACTACAGATATGCTAAGCAGCAGCCATATTGACCTGCAGAGCCATTTGATAACTGTGTGACCTCTTGACCTTATGACCTCTGGGTCAATGACTGCCACGGACTGTATGTCTACCAAGTGTGATGTCAACTGCTTGCGCTGTTTGCCTGTAGTTGTGAAGACAGACAGACAGACAGACAGACAGACAGACAGACTAATGGATGCAACTGCTCATGTTACCCATGCCTCTTACTGCCGCTGGCTTGGCTAACGACGTCATCAAATTCACATGTAAGTTGACTGGAAACAACTGTCTACAGAATCAACTCTAACTTTGACCTGCGACCTTTGAACCCAACTTTGAACTGACCTGGTTTGCTGTGATTGGGACTCCAGCGTCCATGTGCGACAGTTGACCCATATATTCGGCCAATGATTCGTCATCAGAATCTAGCACTGACGTCTGCCTGTGACCTAGTTTATCAGCTGCCACTGATGGTGACTTTACCACATCTGACACACACAAAAACCAATTTATACACTTGTCACCATGGCCCAAAAACGCCCTCTCCCTTCAGTATTTCTCATGTAACTCAGTCAACAATGAACCGTGCGGACACTCAATCCATGTCTCATCAAATCGCTGCAAATTCCATCTACCAAAAATTATTCAAATCTATTCATTATTAAAAAATTCATTCATAAAAAATAGAGCAGGTCATTTTTGGACCATGGTGTACATTATCTGTATCATTCACAGCAAGAGATGACAACAGGAAACATTATGCTCATTAAATTAACACAGACCATTCCGACTATGTTTAAGACGGCTACAATTTGGTCACTGCAAATTTTGAACATCACACCGACATGCAAAAAACTAAACCTTTCAAATAAAAATCAAATCCTTAGCTGATACAAACCGCACTGGCAGAACAAAAGTTATATGTTATTCGGCGTGCAACACAGTGAGTGACATCACAGAGGAGAGTTCATTCACTCACCACATCTTATTTCACTTCATATCATCTAAACTGAGTGGCAGTGAGTGAAATGTGAAGTGACCCAGTTCACCGTGGCTGCCATCAATCAGACAATACAGTGTGACCTATTTTATTCTAATTTGTGGCAGCCACAGCAAACTGGATCACTTCACAGTGCTTGCAGTTGAGATAAAATGAGGTCGGATAAGATAAAATGTGTGACAAAAACGCTGCTGTTGCGCTACTGCAAGTGAAACAAAACGCACGTGGTATTTCCACGGCTGCAGGCCTGCCATGCTGTACTGTGGGGATTTCCGGCGCTGACTCTGGGCGTTTCTTCATAAACTTGTTTCCAGCCTTGCCAATGTCAACAGAAGAATAAGAACTCCGACTGTCATCACCACTATCTCGCCTCCGACTCGGAGCAGCTGCTGCCGCTGATAATGACTCAACTGATGCACGTTTGTTGGCGGACTGTTTACTTACTGACTGCATCACCGACGGCTGTGAATTCCTCGTCTCTGAAGCCAGCAATCATCACACGAAACTTCACTCTTCACAGTTGAACCTCATCTCTACTCAGCAACGAATCTCAGTCAATGAACAACGACAGAAAAACTTTACAAACTCTAAGCAACGGCAAAACTGAGCAAATACAATTTAAAATCATATAATAACCACATATTCTAGTTCAATGAGATGTTTCTGAATATGTTCAGTCAACCTTGTCACTGACAACATTTCATAAAAATTAAAAGTATATTTTTGGACAATCTTACCCAGATATTATTCCGAAAAATTGCTGCCACAGTTGGCATTCCAAAACGAGTATGAATATGGCAGTTCCGATTCAAAAATATTCAATTGCAATATTTTAGCTACATTGTGTGTAAATTTGATCAAGATCAATCCAGTAACCCCAGAGATTGCAAGGGTAACAACTGCACTTTTTTGGACGAGATGGCAAAAATCGTCATATCCCACCGAATATCTCGGCAAGTACCAGACCGATCTTCACCAGCTTTTCAGCATTGGTAGATCTATGTATGAGGATTACTAAATTGGCGTAACTTTTGCAAAGTTGCTATGGTAACTAATTAATTTTGGGGGTTTGCAAACATAGAAATTGGTAGCCTTCACTCTTTGCTCTGGCGTTCGGAAATTATTATTATTATTATTATTACGCAGTTTTTAACGCGCCATATGTCTGTCAAAGTATGACGAAATCGCAGGCGCGGGAGACACGTGAGCTACGGATACGACATGGTGTGATAGAACGACTTCAGTTTCTTTTTGAAAGTGCTTGCAGTAACGTTCAAGTTGTCAATGATGTCGTATGGCAGAAATGGAATGCAGTATCGCCTGGAGTGTATGCAACTGCCAGTAATGCCTCTACATCATGGACGTATGGTCCAGACACTTCGGCGGACAACAGCCTAGAAAGTGAAAATTGTGCTGTGAATCGGCCGCAATGTAACGATCGTCGTTCATTCGGCATGCTGGCATTTTAAAATGAATTGGAATATCGCAATCTTGATTTCAGCCAGTTAATTGGCAATCATTTCCATACACTGTGTAGAAATTTTGTAAGATTCGGTTCAGTGATCCCGGAATTTAAGACGTAAAAATTTGTACAGCTGGCGTGGATAATTTTACCACGATTAGTTCAGCTATGTTTGCTAGAGGGAAGGGCTGTTAGGCACTTGGGTGATCAGTAATTGGGTGTGTTTCATAAGTATTCGGTAGTGGGAGACATTATGACGCCGAGTGGTCTACATTCTAGGTTTTGCTTAGCATTTCTAGTTTCATTTTAAAATCAAAATCTCAAAAAACTATTTATTAACGTGTACATCACTAATGAACGTATATCATTAAGTTAAGTATAGTTACCACTATATCACTGCTAATCCAAATATACGAATAAATAGATACTTACACCGCCTATCGACATTCAACCAAAATGATGCAAAATCTATGCTTAAATACAGCTGTCCAGATAAATAAGCAAATATGCTAAAATATGCTAAATTATTCATATTTCAATGATAATAAATTAATAGCCAACCTGTGTGTTTGGCAGCATGCATGTCCGCCAGCACATCTTCATCAAGACTTAAACTCAAGTCGGCGTCGCTGTCACTGGGCAATGATGTCATCCCTCTAGCTGTGTTGTATTTAGCCGTGAATGACTGAGCTTTTCCCAGTGCAGAACTGCGAGCATTTGCACTTCCCAGTGCAGATGGTAATGTTGCATCTCCCGCCCGATGGGTCTGTGCCAGCTGTTGTGGTTTTGGCTCGATTTTCTTCTTGATAAACTTACTGCCACCCCCCGCCAACACCGCAGCCGCCGCTGTGTGTGGCTGTTTGTCACCGTGTAGTGTGTCATTGTCATTCAATTCATCAAACTTGTCCCACTGCAATGACGACTTTGCTGACGGCTTCTTGTTCAAAGACTGCAGATAATCCTGCATCAATCATGACGTTGCATAGATAACTCAACCAGAAATAATTCAACAGATAAAAATATATAACACACAACAATGATATGAATATAGAAGCTTCACATGTCAGTAAACCCTGGTTCAACAACGTGGTAGTTCATGACTGTTAGATCAAATTCACAAATGTGCAAAACAAGTAATTTTGTTGATGCTCTTCACAGCAAATCAACAAGAAGCCATTCGTCATGAATACAAAGATACTATCACATTAAACAAACACGAAAAACTAAAGCCAGGTCTGGTTGCCTCTTAAGACCTTCAGCCTGGAAAAAGTATTGCAGTAGCATAACTTGCCAGGAAGACCCAGAGGTACAAACACCCTAACCCCACCATGGTGACTTATCTGATAACAAAGTACTGAACTAGTCAGTACCGCCCTTGGGGTAATGGTTTACTGCTTGAGCTGTGGTGAAATTATGTGGCATTTTTAGACCCCCAGACAACATTTCCCAACTATGCCTCTGGGGACGCACAACAACAACAACTCACGGCAAGTGCATCATCGTCGTCATTGACAGTTGCGGATGCTGCTCTACCCATTGTACCCGGGACTTGACCGCCACTCAACTGAGCAGAAGCTTTCTGCAGCAGCAGACTTGTACTGTGGCTGCCGGCAAATCGTCTTGCTGCCATTGTCACTGCCAGATGAGCGACAGCGTTGCCTCAGAGTGACACGCCTACACATCACATGCCCACGTTACAGTAGTAACGTTTTAGACTAGTATGCTGATCTCTGAGCACATGCTAAAGAGGTCTACTGTATTAGTTGGAGTTAGGGTTGGGGTTAGTGTCAGGTTTTAGAGTTGGGAGTAATAATGTACCCTATGGCGCTCAGAGATAAACATATAAAACTGAGGTTTCTGAAGTACTTGATAAGACTACTGACAGTGTTGAAACTGAACTTACTGACTGCAATCGCTTTAGCTACTGAAAATGCATTGGATTATTTTACTTCTATTTCAGCTGATGTCGAGAGAAATCTTGTCATCCTTACAGATTGTAAAATAGCATTGTCTGTCATAATAGACAGTCATGATCACGGAGACTGCCGGCTGCATTATGACTTGGTTTTTGTATACGAAATGTTATTTGGTTGTGTTGACTTGACCTTTAGTAACTATTTTACACTGATAACTGGTAGTACAACCTGTGGTCATAATTACAAACTGTCATTAAATTACTCAAAACTGAATGTTCGTAAACATTTTTTTCAGTGAGAGAATTGTTGCAGTATGGAACAATTTAGAATATAATATTGTAGACTTTACTAACATCAAGCACTTTAAGATGTCCTTATTGTCCTGTGACTTAAGTAGATACACTCGTTTTTAAACTTTAATGTTAAAACTACTTTTACTTTAAATGCCTATTGTTTTATTGGTTGTATACTGCGGCATGTCAACCTTCTGTTCCAGAAGACGACAGCTGATGATGATGATACTATTGCATATTGTCATGTTGCATGTCAGTGGTCGATACTGGCCCTTTGCACTTATTTTAAATAAATAAATAAATAAGAGTTGTCACACTTCAATTCCTGATCATGCTGGTATCAGTTACAATGAACAAGCTGATAACCTCGCAAAAAACGTTTTACAACAAAGTACCACATCTACCAAAGGCCAGTTATCTCTGCCTGTGTGTAAGAAAATGGTTTTCAGACACATTCATAAATGGTGGCAGCAGAGGTGGAACAGGTCAACTACAGGACGCGCCACTTATGAATTAATAAGTGTAGTTGGGAAGTCGCTGGTGTTTCCAAGTGATAGATATCGGAAAAAGAGGTCCATTGGCACCCATAACGCTTTCATTCGGTGAAAAAATTGCGAAAATCGGTCCAGTGGATCTTGAGATAATTGTTCTCGGAGCGATCAATAAAAAAGAGATAAAAAAGACAGAAATTAAGCGAACCACAGAATCAACGCTAACCCAACCCAACGTTGGTTGGTGCTTCTAATATGGCCTCTATGCGCCAGATATCTTCACTCTGAAATTCAAGTCTCATAAGTCTTCTGTTTAAACTGAAATCATCTCAAGTCGACGCTGGTATGTCATCACGAAACTAAAGGAGAGTATTTTTGTATTCTTTTCATTAGCTTGTGGTTACTAACAGCAACCGACGACGCTAAAACGAAATATCACATTATGTGTCTAATAGTTGTGAAGAGTTTGCAAAGCGCCGTATGATGTGTTTCTATCGTACCTAAGTAGTTTTTTAGTTTGTTCTCTTCATCGTTATAAAACCAACAAAAACGCACTTTATTACTTTTGTTTATTATATTTACAACAGAAACTATTACAAAGAATATGTAATGAACGTTGTTGTTGTTCGAGAACTCATTACATTGCCAAGTCGTGCACGGTTACTTCAGAGTAAAGTCGTCATACATTGTATCAGATGTCTACACTTGTGGGGCCACCTGGTGAATGCTTACGGGTGCATAAACTTCAGCAGCTATTTCAGGCGGGCTCAAAGTCTAGGTTGGTCGGCCTAGGCCTGAGTCGGTGGCCGCCGCATATATAATCCAGGGGCCCGATTTACAAACGTTCCTAAGATGTTCCTAAAATCTTCCTAAGACTGTCGTATCTTTATTGTAAAATTATCGTAACTTAGGGACTTAGGAAATCCTAAGATTATCCTAAAATCGT
>Ga0209782_1001291_pt1 | contig 12812 bp, 7 predicted proteins | sample WorMetmaBAHAMAS1_FD_187390 | JGI IMG/M metagenome (GOLD analysis project Ga0209782, IMG submission 187390) | Marine gutless worms symbiont microbial communities from Max Planck institute for Marine Microbiology, Germany - Inanidrilus... | ecosystem: Host-associated > Annelida > Digestive system >... | reverse complement strand
GAAAGAAATTACGGCCGGTAAAACATATAGCCCTTTCGGCAACTTTTGCCGATCAGGCTAAACAATTGACAAGTAAGTTTGCCGAGTAAAAGCAGGTCGTGCAGCTGGTGTTATTTTGAGTACTCATGCAGCTCTGTATACCAATCTGTATACCCATTACTCAACCACGTTTGTAAACACAGTGTTTCCAGCCTGCTGTAAATGGGATGTTATCACTTCCATGTGAAAGATCAAGCTGGCAATCGTCAGCTTATCACAGCATGCAAAATATTGTATTATACCGTATTAAGGCAGGAAGGTGCACTGCAGAAGAGCCTACCACTGTGGACATATGTTTCACACTAGCATCAGTCGGCAACATCAATCATGCAGGACTAGCCTATCATAATTTGTAAGTGGCTATATTCCCAAACATGATAGTGACGGGCAATGAAATAAATTTCACTGAGTTGCATCAGGAATAAAAATGGTGTCTGTAGCACAATACAGTTTAACTCTAGAGCCCTTGACATATAATGTGCACAGCACTGAGTAAATCTCAACCAGACACAGTAAAAAAGCATGGTATTATCCATAGTTACACATTAAACAGACAATTATAGACCTCATCTTTATAAACAGCTCTATTCAAAAATTTATGTCAATTAACAATTCTTTATATATATAACACTAACAGCATAATACAACACACACAAGAAGCTCTCCTATGGCAGAGGGACCACGCAACGTGCTTGTCATTATAGAAAAAAGCTTGCAATCAATGAATGACCTTGACATACACCCAAGGTCATCACAGTTTCTGCTATTAAATGGCCGTACGACATATCACTTTATGTTTGTGGACTGTTGTTTAAGCGTATTTATCTAGGAGGAACAATTTTTAAGACACTACCACTTCTGAAGTGAACGTGACTGCCTGTGACCTTATGAAATCCTTAATTTTTCACAACGAAGCTTAAATTACAAGCCACGTGCACTTTCAAATTTATGTGTACACGTCATAGTTAAATCGCACTTTATTCATGAGCTATATATATTACAAAGGTTTCAGACGACAAAAGTGACCTTCAAACTCACTCAAGGTCATCAACAATGATGCCATTCGATAGCCCATATATGATTTCTTATTTGTCTTCCATTGTGACTGTCTCTATCTTGCACCGTTTCCGAGATATTATCGCTTATTTGTGAAAATTCAAAGACGTCACGTGACCGTGAACATGCCCATTCAAGGGACAGTTTGTAATCCCAACCAACGCTAAATAGTCACCTGGCGAACCACTGTACAAAATTTTAAGTCTCTAGCTTTAGCCATTCCGGAGATATTGTAGGGGGACTAAGAATTTAAACAAGTCATGTGACCATAACCACGCCCCTTTTGGGGGTGATTTTTTATTCTTTTGGTAAGACTTGATATAGCCTACCTGTGTACAAAATATGACAGCTCAACTTCAGCCATTCCAGAGATATGGATGGGGCCCCCAAATTTACAAGAAGTACTGTTATGGCAGAGGGACCGCTTGTCAGTATAGAAAAAAGCTTGCAATCGAAGAATGACCTTGACATACACCCAAGGCATCACAGTTGCTGCTATTAAATGGCCGTACAGCATATCATTTCCTGTTTGTGGACTGTTGTTTCAACGTCTTTATCTAGGACCGTTTTCAAGATACTACCACTTCAGAAGTGAATTAGACTTTTGTTGTACCCCCTCAAATGTGAGTAAAATACATTGGCCTATCTATCTGGTACCATTTTCGAGTTATAGTGCTATCAAATTTGGTATATAGGGAGATTATATAAGTCTCGCCAAAGGGATAACGAAAGATCTCTGAAAGGGGCATGGTTTGGGCCACATAACCCATTTTGCATTTGCAACTCTGGACTTAGAAAAACTGCCACGACACGCCGTTAATTGAGGTCAACGACGGATTGCTGTTTATCGCACTTAGGACGGGATGCTATACAAGGCTTAAGGCCTAAGCTCCATCAGTTATTTGTCGGTGTATTTGTTGCAAACTGGATTGTATGTCAACAACAAATCGACCAAGAGGAGTTTTAGCATTATTGTTCAAACGTGCTAATAACCGACATTTCTCGGTCTGCATAGCAAGTAGTTATCGACCGACGCTCGTTAATTGGTAATTGTACTCAGTAGGCAGAGCGATACAGTCGATTTTGCATGAAGCAACGTCGTGCGATCCATCGGCATTAGCATGGCAACAAGATGTGACAGTATATAGTGAGGACTAATGTTATGGGTCGATATCCATATCATCAGTCCTCGCTATTCATTCATTTATTTGAATCAGGCAACTGGGCCCATATGAGAGAAAAGAACAAACAGTAAGAGAAAAAGAACAAACAGTCCAGTGTCCATAAACAGTCCAATTCCACACAGTTTGGCATACTTGTTTAACACAGCTTAGACAAACACTTGTACTAACTTATTACATGAAGAAAGCAATTCCTCACTAAATCTACAAGAACAGTTAAACAACATAGTGTCAGCAGTTGGTAGCCGCGTTTGCAGATAGCAATTGGTCATGCTACTGTATTTTACTGTATTTGGCATAGCCAAAGAAACGCTTGATACATTTGTTGTAACTAGCTACAAATCAACACCATGAAGTTTTGTTATGACAACATCAAAGAGCTACATTGTAAAAACACAAGCAATAGGAATGAAATAGTTTCAACTTGACATACCATGAGCAATATTTAAAACAAGATATAAGAACGTTACATCTGGTAAATAGACATTTAAGTTCCCGCTCAATATCATCATCATCATTCAGATCTTTGGTGATAATACTGCCTAGGTATTTAAACCTATCAACAAATTTCAACTTCTCATCACCAGCAGTAAATGCAGGAAAGTTATTGGCTACAATTTTTCTAGATACTTTATGATTAAAAACCATGCATACAGTCTTTTTGGTATTGAACTTCATGTTAATCTTGTCGGCTGCAGTAAACAGAACATCAATCAATGACTGCAAAGCACTCCACGATGGAGCTAACAACACCATATCGTCAGCAAAGCACAACAAATTAACCATAGCACCTCTGACATTACAACCCATCTTCATCTGCGTAACTTGCCGAATCATGTCTTGCACATAAAAACGAAACAAATAAGATAACAAAACGCCACCCTGTCGGACACCGGTCAACACATGAAAAACTCTCGAATTAACATTTTTCCAGCGAACAAATACAGTCTGATAACTGTACCAAGTCGCCAACAAACGAACCATTAAGTGCATTTTAAGATCACTGTAACTGGTAAAAAGTTTATGAAATAAAAGCCAATAGTCAACATAATCAAAAGCTTTGGAAAAGTCTACAAAGCAACAAAATACATGACTACCCCGATTGACATAGTAGTCAACAGAGCTTTTAAAAACATGCGTACATAACCCTGTAGAGTGAGATTTCTTAAAACCAAATTGGTGATCGTCATCGAGTCCTTCAGACTGAACAGCCTTAAAGTAGTCATACATAGTCAGTTCAAGAACCTTAGAACAAGAATTAGAAATTGCTATGACACGGTAGTTGTTAACATCAGAGAAATCACCAGTTTTATTTTTTATTAAAGGCACAAACACAGAACACAGTAGATCCTGAGGTAAATGGCCAGACCACATACACATGTTAAACAATAAAGTGAGATAAACTGCCAGTCTTGTGACCACCATACTTAAACACCTCAACACTGATACCGTGAGGACCAGCAGCTATGCCCGCTTTTAGCTGTGAGATAGCATTTGTAACCTCACTGACAGAAAACATTACAGACATACACTCTTCACTAATCAGTGACTCCAACTTCACAAGAAATTCATCTTTACGCGCCTGTACAAATTTTTCAGAATACAAACTTTCAAAATGTTCCTTCCACATAGCACTAATGTTACTGTCACCAACAGCACCACCAACATCAGCAGCCAGTGTTGCTTTAGTATTACTGACTTTGTAAACATCATGCCAAAATCTCTTAGCATCTTTGTCAAAAAATTGAATCTGCAAGGGCATCAGCCTTCATTTCCTCGATGTGTTGCCGACAGTATCTGAGAGCCAGTTTATAAACTTCGCACAAGATCTACGCATGTTATCAAACCATGTACCATAACGCGGTTTACCATTATCAGTCCACATCACATACCACTCTCTGGCAGTATCATGTGCTTCCCTGACAAATGTGTTCCACCCAGGGATATTATACTGATTATTTTTCACCACGCGATGAAGAATACAACATTCACAGGCCACTCACAAACAATGTACAATATCAGAATAAAACTCATCAATGGCATTACAAAATCCAACAGCACAAACTACATGAGCAATAGTATCATACGGAATATGAACATTTTGCAACAATAGATCCACTGTGTATTGAAATAATCATCACACAAATTCCATAAAAATTGATATTCTTTCAGTGATTTAGCATTCAATATACAGTGCGCTCTGAGATGAAGACCAATGGTATTGATCGTATCACAGTCAAATAATTATGTTGTCCGTTGGTGCTCAGTATATGTGACGGGTTGGTTCATTGGTATTTCACGGTATTTTCAACAAAAAGATCATATCACACCAACAAGTCAATAGACAAGTTGGTATATGTGTTAGTGAGGACCAGTGATATTGGTCAATATCTTTACTGTCGCTTTCCGCAGACAAATTGAAGGAAAGATAGAAGTTGCAGTTGATAAAAGTAAGAATTCAGAGTTGTTAGAGATGACGACCAATTGTATTCATCAGTCACGTATGTACTCTGTTGGTGTTTAGTATAGGGCCCGTCAGTAAATAAAGAATATTTACCCCAGATCCAGCTTTACTCAATATTTGGTGAACTTCCGGTATTGAGCAATACGGTTCTAATCATAACAGTTTGCGTGAAAGTTGCAAATTCTACATTTTGTCACAAATAAAAGGACAAAGTGGGCTGAGTTATTGAGGAATTATTTATGCAAATTGTTTTGTAAGGTAATTTTAGATTGTTGAAGACTAACCGTAACATGATGCATCAAATGTTGCATTGACGCCTGTACTAAGCTTATCATCTTTCACCGGAAACAGAAATAACAGAGATATTCTTATATAACTGACGCGCCCTATATGCGACAGTATATACTGAGGACTAACAATATTGGTCAATAGCCATACCGTTGGTCCTCACCAAATATATGGAAAGTCTTGCAGTAATTTTGCATTCAATTATGAGGATCTATGGTATTTATAGATCGGATGCTAAATATAATTCATTGCAATGCATGTCATAAAATTATTTTTTCTTTCTGTTATGAGCAGGTTTAATGCAGTGATGGATGCTACCAACATGCAGCAGTCTGGACCGGTGAAAAAACGAGAGACTGGAACGATCAGAAGTACCGTGTTCAGAAGGACTACTTAAGTGCCAGTTCCTATGAATCTTTTATTTTACTACTCGTAGTGATCCAGAGACAGATTTTTCACGTCCATAGTCTAGCAGATGCTTTAATATTCATGTCTTTGTTGTTATTTCAGTGCAACTGTATTGATCTGCATGTCTAAGCATATAAAGTCAGTTCACATATGATGTGTTGGGTGCTATAGGCTACAGGTTATCGTTCCTGGCGGAAGAACTTTTTCATCTTCCCAGTTCAAAAGTTGATCGTCAATTTCGGTTTGGCAATTCATCCCAATGCTAGAGTCAAAATTCGCTACTAGGCAAAATCCAATGGCAAAATTTCGTGTTCCGAGATCTGGCATCGTATTAATTTTCAAATTCAAATTCCAAAATTTTAGTTCTTTGAGCTATACTAGTTTCAAGTATCCTACTTCCAAAATTTAGAGTTTTGCATATCAGACAATTTCAATTTCAAGTTCAAGGCTTCTTATTCAGTTCTTTATTCAGGTAAGTGCAATTTTGGTGTCTTCTCTTAGTGAGAGCAGTATCTAATATTTTTAGGCCGTTTAGTCTTAAAAATTTGATTCTTATTGGAAATTTGGAATTTTGATAGGGAAATGATTGACAGTCAGTTAAAATAATTCTAGGAGAGGAGGTAGCGTGGTGTACGGAGGTATAATTTTTGTTATCCTACATGTTCACTATTCGTTGGCTGCGTTACGTTGGCTTAATGTTATTGGACCAACATTGGGCCAATTTTCTTATGCTGTCTTGGAACGTGTGTAGGTCTCTAGTCTACTGGGACCAAGACAGGTAAACCATCTCGATGTGCAACAATCAGGTGAACTCTAGTGGACCTGGTGGTAGCTCACTGCTATTTAGGCCACTTTAAAAAATTACGCATAATAATAATAATAATAATAATAATAATAATAATAACTCTGCCCAGACCATTCCTCTATGGTTGGGTGCAATGAGTACCAGTGTCAGCTGGGAATAAACAAGACACACAACGTGATGCATGAGTGCTAGGTCTGGAAAACCGAGATATAGCACTTACCTTAAGTCACCACAAATAAAGCCAAATTTAAGCATTTCAAGTAACTTCAGGTAAAAATAGCAGCAATCGTGAAATGGACAGTAAAGAAAAATGGTATTATGAAACGTGATGTCTAAACTCCTAGTACAAACAGGAATTCTAAACCATTTTGTGTCGAGATACGGGTGGACTGCCCACAATATTCCCATACTCCTATAAAAGACTAGCAAAATATCATTACCACTTGAAGGAACATAAACAATCAACTGGTACAGATAGCAGCATAATTCAACTTATTCACAGTGACTGAGCTTATATATCCATTACCCTCCCCAATAGTTTTTGACATTATTGGTTAAGTGAACAAGCAAGTAGGGTGCTACGTCCAAAGTCGATACAAAAACAAGAAGTTGTATAAATAGGCCATTTCAAACACGAGCCTTTGAACGCAATCAGTGAGAATAAACATAACTGGTAAGAACACCTGGTACAGACCAACCACAACATTTTTTAAACTGATGCAGAATGTAGCAACTTCCAACTGTATTTGGCTTGTGACTGAAGTAAATGTAAACACATATACATAGTGAGTTATAGGCTTTGTATCCAGTAACTTAGACAGAATGTTCAAAATCTGCCAGACGCTTTGCTGCTCGACGTTTGGCTGTTTCACGTTCATTATATACTTTAATGTACACTGCATCACAGCTGTGCAGAATCTCCGGATGTTTGGCCTTGAAGTCAGCAACTTCCTGTTTGGCTGCAATCGCACAATTAACTAGTCAGTAAAAGTTATTCACGCTCACATGCACGCATGCATGCACGCACACACACACACACACATACACACACTGCTGAACAACAACTGAAAACCTCTGAAAAAGAAAAGAAACCTCACAAACATATTCACCTTATTTTTTGTACCCCCGGTACTTAAGTACCCAGAAGGAGGAGGTTAAAAACTCTTGTTACATCTATTAGCGACAAACTTTATTATATCATGACGTTAGCTTGTAGGCAGTATTGATTTTGGAGAACTGGTATTGGACTTTTGAACTTCGGGGCTGCTAAACTTACACCATGTTGCCATGTGAAGCTGCAGAAATATTTGGTATACAGGGTGCACCAATAAAAAACAATCCCTCAGGAAAAATTCATTATCTCAGTTGCTGTAACAGATTTTTTCACCAAATTTACAGCTTTTACAGAGGAGGATTCACGCCACATGCACAGCAAATTTTGTTACAATATTTGCTGTGGTTTAAAATTTACAACTATTTGAACTTAAAAGTACAGTTTTATAAGTGAACCAGTAACAAAACTGCAATTCTGATGTAAAAAAAAATAACAGAGAATACACCATATGGATGTGCCAATGGATTATCTTGTGTGAAATACTTTGCTGGGACACTATCAAAGACATATGACAAAACTGGCCAACGTAATGCCGAGATGAAGACTATTTTGTAGGCGATACAGAATTATTTGCTTCACGAATTCATTGATAAATAATTTGTATCATTTTGCAACAGATTTCGATCGTGTGTTGCTGCAGCTGCTGGGCCCTGACATTGTAAACAGTCTGTTTAAATACAGAGTAAGCTGTAGTCATCTGACATTCATGATTGAAACATTTTAACTGTTGATGAAAAGCTGTGAAAAATTTTATTTGTTATTCATGCATATTCAATGTGTAACTGCATGTTCACTTGTTCACTTGTTCACTGCATGTTCAAGTGAACTTTAAAGTTGAAACTGCTGTATCTGAGGAACTATATCAGTTATTTTAATAAAAGTTGCAGTATACGTTGTGTGAATAATCGCATACAAAGTCTGAAAGTTTGGCTCAAATCCATACTATCATGGCTGAAATACAGCATTTTTTCTAGGGGATTGTTTTTTATTGGTGCACCCTGTATATCAGTATCAGTGCCTTCAATGCTTTGACACTGTTGATTGGGTGGCAAGAAGAAGGTAATAAATGGGGGGATGGTAGATGTTGGCATTGATTAGACCCGATGGAGTGGCGCCCAGATGGATGGTAGGTGTTTGCCTTTGTTATCCTCCCTTGCATCATACAAGTCCATAGAAAGATATCTTCTTCTGGCACCAGCTTACCAGGCAGTCCCGAAAAAAGGCCATTAAATGCTTGTGTATATGGAAAGTAGTACTATAACACAAAATCATATGAAACTGTCACATGTGTCACATCAAACAAACTGAAATATGCTAACATTAGCTTCAGTTACAAGGACCTTTAAAGCAAATAATATAGCCTTTAGATCTATTATCGGTTAATTGATTATTACAGCATGAACTGTAGCACACTGCCACTGACATCAAGGAAACAAGATGCCAAGAGCAAGTTTATTAAACACATCCACTAGCACCTGTACTTCAGTATCTTGCCCCACAATGCTTGTTTCTGCGAGTTTTGATTTTGTGGAATACAATTTGCAGCTTTCATGTAAGTTAGGCCTAATATTTCAATAATTAGTTGCATCACATTGGGTTAAAAACTACTCTTAAATAAAATTAATTCCTATTGTAGGCCATGGTGCAGATAAATACAACAAAGAAGAATACAGTTGTGGGCAAGATGACTTTCCTGTAAGCCATGTTGCCTCAAATGGTGTAACAATATGACAAATTTTTAAAGTCGCTAAAATCGTAAGCTGTAAGTTGTCGTTTATAAACTTACAAATCAAACTCCATTTCCTGTGGCATAACAACATACACAGATTGATAAAAAGTTAAGTCTGAAAACCTCCAAATATCCTTGCCTTTGCCATTTTGTCCCATGTTCCCCAAACAGACAAACAATAACAGAAATACTTACTTGGCAAACTGCCATGAATGATGTATTCTTCGAAGCACTTGTGAATAGCTGCATTCTCTGCTGCCTGCCATCTAGTATATCGTCGTTCTGTAAATGCAGTCAACATCCCATGTAAAATGTATATAGCACTCAAAATCAACTGCTGATAAATGTGGTGTGGTGGCACAATGAATATGGCATCAAGTCCAGGGTCTTGGGTTCAACTCCCAGTCATTCCACCATAATTACCCTACACAGCTTGTTCACCAACAGTTTTTGCTATTGCCTTGACAGTGGGAATCAAATCCACCATGCGGAGCTTGCCAGCTAGCCGAGCCCACTGCACTGCAGCTCAGCACACTAGCCCACTGAGCCACCAGGACAGGTTTAGACTAGCATCATGTCTCGCCCAAATGCATGTATCATTTACCTTAATAGTACACTCTTTAACATTGAACAGAATAAAACTAGAAATGCGTGGCAAAGCCAAGCTAATGGCCCACTCGGCAACGCAGTGTCGCCCCCTAGCAAGTAGTAGCAAAAAACTGAGCTGCCATCTGGCGAATATGCAATGAATGCACGTAGTATCATTTTGCCTTCATTACGGCAACATTATTTGGTTGCCATGGCAACGTTCCTTAGAAAATAAAGTACAGATCCATCATCTGCACATAAAGCCCTTTCATACGGTGAAAAGATTCCGAAAATCAGTCCTGTATATCCGGAGATATTTGACAAAATCACAGAACCACAATGCATTTCCATCTGTTAGCCTGTTCTCCGCCGAAACTACTGGACCGATCTTCACCAAAATTTTACATGATATAGTGGCATTAGTGGCGCTATTAAATCTTGCATATACAAGGTGTTATCCCATTCCGTTTCTGAATGCCAGAGCAACGAAATTGCGGAGTTTGCCATTTTTTTCACAAAACTGGTTGCCATGGCAATGTCCTTGGGGTATTGGAAAAAGAGGTCCAGATCGTTCATCTGCACCCAAACGCTTTTATTCGGTGACTGCGAAAATTGGTCCATGTGAGTGGTACAGAAGTTACTCTGGAACTGGTCCTGAAGTGTCTTAAAACATACTGTCTTCGTGTTGAAGTGTTTTAGTACCAAAGTGTGCATAAATCCAGACAGGGTATGACGGTGTCATCTACAATCTGTAATCATTTGCTATTATACAATACAAAACCTGGCCATTATTGACATACCTCTTCTATGTTTCTCTGACGGCTGTAAGGTGGATTCACATGTATCATCATCAACACCTGGCAGTTGTACAGAAGCCTCCTCTGACTGCTGTTGTTCACTGCCTAGACTGACAGTTGGAACTACAACACTTGAAACTGAACCTTCTGATGGTAGAGACTCGGAGCACCTTAACTTCATCTGTCTGTTTTTATTCAGGATATATGCAGCATCGCCAAATACCAGATTACGGTTTAGGGCTAGAACCTGAATGAATTTTTCAATTTCTTTTGCCCTGTCATCTTCATCATTCATCAAGTAACTTCCTTTCAGAACCTTAGCAAACTTCTGCAGCAAATAGTATAGAGCTGTCTTTAGACCAGCCTTAACTTCACCATCTAATGTTGTAGTTTCCTCTATGGCTGTCCTCAGAGAATCAAAATTTCTCGGGACCAACATATCCTCACTAGAAGATGTTTGTTGAACATGCTTGAATGACTGGTAAAGTGTTGACAACCGTCTCATGTCTGACATAACGGACTTTTTCAATTCAGCTGCTTTGTCCTTTTTCGCATTCATTTTGTCATACATTCTTGAGCCATACATAATAATAGCAGCATCACTTCTGCAAATGTCACCAACAGGATCCTGACTAAATTTTGCAAGTATATCTGCTTTATATCTCTCCTTTGCTGCATCGTCTTTATCCCCATTCAAGAATTTTATTGGTAGTGATCTCGGATAGTATGCCGAGTCTGCCATGCATAACTTCTTATGTCGTGCAAAGTATTTTCTTGAATAAAAACCACTGCAGGCTGAACACATAACCAAGTAACTGCCTTCTGTTCTTTGTCTTTCCTTCTCATATACAACACGCTTCTGTTTCATTTGACTTCTGTTATGTTTCAACATTCCTTCTTTTCTGAGTTTCACAAATGCCTTACATCTTTCTTTATACGGCAGCTTCATAGCAGCTACAACACGCTCTTCCTTTTTGTGCTGTGTAACTATATGCCGATGTAAATTTGTTTGATGAGAACCGCAAAACAAACAAGGTCGAGGAACTTTCTTCTTCGTCTTCTTGATAACCTTCTGGCACTCTGCAGTACTAACATCATGCTTATCAGGCTTTGATGGCTCCTCATGCTCCCTGTGTAATAGACTTATAGGAAAAACTTCAGATAAATCAGAGTCTGATGAGAATGAACCATGAACGAAGTCAACATCTGAACTGTGATTGTCACCATCGCCACTGGCTGCTGGTTGTTCTCCACTCTTCCTTGCTGGACTTTCACTGCCAGTTTTACCAGCAGAGCTGACTGATGTCTGTTGAACCGATACACAATAACAACTTAACAAGGGTAAAGTAGCAACTCATGTAGAACTGTTAAGAGAAAGCTGCTCAGCGACAACTAAGTAATGATGTAATTTTACCAGAGAATATTTAGCTAAAGATTTTCCAAAAAATTACCGAATTCCTTACTAATAACCAATTAGTTGCATCTTGTGAAATTGTGACCTAAATTATAGACAAGTGGCTCTGCTATGGCAGAGGGACCGCACGACGCGTTTGTCAGTAGAAATTCTGCAACTACAAAATATCCCTATCGTATGGCATTATTTGGGTGATCCTACGTTTAGCCGTTTTTACACAATACTGGAGTGTGACAGACACACACACACACAGACAGACAGACAGATACACGACGACGGCATGTACTGCGTTAGCATAGCGTCGCGCGGTAAATATCGACCATATTGCACTGCACACAAAGTATAATTACCAAGCAATGAGCGTCGGTTGATAGCAAATTTGTAGGCAGGCCAAGAAATATCGGTTATTAGCACATATTTGAACGATAATGCACATACTCCACTTAAACGATTCGTTGTCTATATGTTAAACAAGCAAGTTTGCAACAGACACGGTGACAAAACGAACCGATGGAGTTTAGGCCTAAGCCTTAGCGTGCGTGGCCTCAAGCGCCGTAGGTGCGATCATCAAAGTCCGTCGTGCGCGCTTTTGTTGATTACAGCTGGCTGAGTGGCGAGGAGAAATGATTCTAAGTCCACAGTTGCGCATACTAAAAATGTGTCACGTGAGCAAAACCACGCCCCTTTTAGGGGTGATTTGTCATCCATTTGGCAAGACTTAATATTGTCTCCCTTTGTAAAAAAATTTCAGAGCTCTAGCTTTAGCCATTCCTGAGATATAAATGGGGCACCCAAAATTTAAAACGTGTCACTTGACGTAACCACGCCCCTTTCAGGGACGGTTTGTCGTCCGTCGGCTAGGACTAGCTAGAGTCAACCTGTACACCAAATATGAAGTCTCTATGTTAACTCACTACGAAGATATGAAC
>Ga0209782_1001290_pt1 | contig 12814 bp, 4 predicted proteins | sample WorMetmaBAHAMAS1_FD_187390 | JGI IMG/M metagenome (GOLD analysis project Ga0209782, IMG submission 187390) | Marine gutless worms symbiont microbial communities from Max Planck institute for Marine Microbiology, Germany - Inanidrilus... | ecosystem: Host-associated > Annelida > Digestive system >... | reverse complement strand
TCCATGACCTGACAGAAATTACAGGGAAGCCGCATGCCAAGTTTGGTGCAGATCCGAAGGCAACTGTGGCCGGTTACTGGGAACAGATAAACACACGAACTTTATCCTATTATATCTAAGATAACCGACATTTCTCGGTCTGCCTAGCAATTTGCTATCAACCCACGCTCGTTGCCTGGTAAATATACTTGGTGGGCAGTGAGTTATGGTCGATTTTACATGACACAGCATCGCGTGGTCCATCTGCGTTAGCAGATATACTTGCTTTTAAAGGCGGCCACCGCCACCATCATGAATTGTTGATTTATCATTAAATTGATAGCCTAGGGTCAGCAGAGTTGAAACACGTCACCATGCCGAATTCCGTCAAATTGGTTAATCTGTTGCGGAATGCAATTTTTCATTTTTTGAAGCTGGGGTGTGTCACCATCTTTGATATCAAATTGACAAATTGGTTGACGGTGCCCGGAGGGAAACACTCGCATCACTGGGACAAATTTTGTCAAAATCGGTCAATCCGTTGCGAAGATATTGCAATTTTTCATTTTTTACCATGCGAGCACGGTATATGCCGTTGTCGTGTCACTGTCTACTGTCACACTCCGGTATTGTATCAAAATAGCTAAACATAGTGTCAGGCAAGCAAAGCCACATAATAGCCCAGGGACTCTTAGTTAGATTTTTGATGCCAAAGATCACGGCAAAATTTGAACGAGATCACCCCCAACGGGAGTGCCAAACACAAATGGCGTTGGTTAAAATTGGCCACTTTCGACGAATAACTCACTTTAACTCGAAAACAGTACAAGACTCACACGCAGTGTCGGCACAGTTTTTATTAAAGTTGAATAGGAAGTTGTATGTGCTCTATCGAATGGTTATGTTGCCGATGACCTTGGGGGATCACTAATGTTCCAAACCACTGAAATTTATACATTTTTCATCCCTTTCCTATCTTCCTAGTGGGTGAACACAGGTATTTCAAATCTGTTGTACAGGTTGATCGTAGCTAGTTCATGCCTATGAACGACAAACCATCCCTGAAAGGGGCATGGTTACATCATGTGACCTGTTTTAAATTTCTGAGGCCCCATCCGTATCTCAGCAATGACTGAAGCATTCATTTTTTGTACATAGTGAGATCATATCAAGTCTTGCCGAAGGGACTACAAATCACCCAAGAAGAAATGTGGTTAAGGTCATGTGACCCATTTTTGCCTGTGCAACTGTGGAATTAAGCAAAATTTCGCCACGGCATGCCACTGAGAACAACAATGCAGCTGACGACAGACCTCTGTTTATCGCATCTACAGCGCTCGATGCCAATACACTAAGGCTCAAGCTCCATCTATTCGATTTCTGGTGTACTCGTTCATTGCAAACTGGCTTGTATGATAAATGTACGTCAACAGAAAATCGACCAAGTGGAGTTTGGGGCTTACCCTGTATGTATGTGCTGATAACCGACAGGTGATGGTCTGTGTAGCAATGTGCTTAAGTATCGCTCACAGTGCTTGCTGCCTGGTGATTTCAGTTGGTGTGCAGCGCCATATGGTCGATTTTGCGTGAAGTAGCATCACACAGTCCATTGGCAGATATACTTGTTCAATATGGTGGCCATCCGCCATCTTGGATTTGTTTGGGGCATATTGGACCATCCACAGAGAGTACTTGGTGGTTTCTATCACTATGCAAAATTTGGTTATGATTGATGCAGTAGTTGCGATAATATAAACGTTTCAATATTTGGCATGTTTGGCTGTAAAATTGGGGTTTTGGGGCTATCTGATCCCATATATGGGCTGCAATATCAACCAAAGTCAAAAAAGCACACCCTTGCGTGAGTCTGTGTCATTTGAGCCATTAAGTGTGAAAATCCGGCAAGCAGCTGACCTGTATGTGTGTTCATTAAAAAACAAAGGTATAGCTAACAATTTCACCTATTTGCCCAGAAGCCCCCATGGACGGATTTGCACCAAATTTTGCAAAGCAGTAAAGTTGTGAACGTAATCTCTTGTGACAAATTTTTAGCAATCGGTTAAGGAACGTCGATTCTGTGGTTGTCGGAAATGGGCTATTCTCATTGACTAAGTCAGTCATCCACTGTTACTTTTGTTTGATCGTGTGATTTAACGGACCCTACTACAGGAAATCTTATACTGGGAAACCTTACACTCACTCTCCGGGCCATATCTTCAATTTCCTCCATTCACTACAATCCATAGCTCATTTTCTTGTATACAATAGTTGTCACTCACAGCTGACAGTATTTTTCAACAAATTCCAACTATCCTTTGCCTACCTATATGTCACACACCTCCTTCGTGATCTAAGCATTTTTCAATGCAATCCTATGCTAGCATGGTATACGCTGTGATCCTGTGTCCATATGTCCATAAGTCACAAATGGGTATTGTATCAAAATGGTGAAGAGTTATCACCAGTCATGCCAAAAATCTTGACAGGGGTGCCAAATACAGGTAGGTAGGCAATTTGAAATTTACAATTTGTAATTAATATCTCACTATATCACAGAAATGGTGCAAGACAGAAACATGACAACAGGAACTTGCATGCACTCTATCAAATGGATGCTATTTTGGATGACCTTGGGTGACTACTAATACTCACCATTTTCTGCACTCTGCATTGCCTTTCATATCTTTAGTCAGAGGAGATTGACACAAACTTCAACATCATGTGACCTGTTTAAATTTTGAAGTCTCAATTATATCTTTGAAACTATCCATCAACAGAGGGTGTTTAGGGTCATGTCGCATCTTTAAATAAACATGACACAAGACAGATATACACTGTGGTTAAGAAAACTGGACCTCTGCTCAGCTATATTTTAAAGTAATTTCTACAAATATAGGTCAATATCGATAATTTTTGATAAGTTAGTTGGTTAGTTAGTTGGTTTTTAACATCCCTTTTCAGCACAAATATATGGCTATATCAGGAACGAAAGGTCAGGGGTGGAGAGCTATCCATACCCAGTATAGGAAGGCCAGCTATATATTAACCTCAACCCTGGCTGCCTTTTTATTCAGCAGCCACCCAAAAAGGGAAAGGGATCGAGAAGCTCATTTAAATTATTACACCAGCGCCGATAACAGGGAGAGACAACTCCACACCACAAGACAAAAATATATCTAAATAAACACAAATAATCATGCATCCTTAACTAAAAATACTGTTAACACAAAATCAACACAAATAAAACTAAAGCCACGGGTGTGGAAACAGAGTGGGACTATTCTGGTAGAATGGAAGGGATGAAAAGCAAGAAGATAGATGAAGCATGAATAAGAAAGGGAAACTAGAATACCTAGCAGTATATGGTCGCATCTCTAAGAGCTCTTAACATAATAAAAAATTTGTGCTCCTGAAAAAGTTGACCAAAGATCACCTAAATTTTCTAGAGCATGCTACCCCCTAAGACCTCCCATCGTGCAAAACTTCATCGAGATCGGTCAAACCAGCTTGGAGATAGGGGGGTGTCAACTGGGCCTCGTACAAAAAAAATTTAATTTATTTTGTCATGGACAAAAATGTGACTACTTAAGTCGTGACTCGCAGTCTGCGAGAGGTGCGACTAAAAAGGAAAAGATACTAAAAGACAGAGAAGAAGGTGGGGAAGTGACGGGATAAGGGGAGATGCCCCGGGCCCAGATGGGGTAATTTTTGATAAACAGAATCTACATAGTCTCATTTAAATGCACAGGTTTAGGTTAATTCCATAGCAGCCATTTTACCCGGTGTGTCAAAAACTGGACCCTTTCATTACTGTAACAAGATATTACAACACATCCTGAAATGTTCAGCCATTAAACGTGAAATGTTGAAAGAGGATATGTTGTATAAAGTATCACAACAAACGGTCAAAATGGCGCTCCTTTCATGCACACAAGCCAAAAACATCGTCTCAGTCCATTCGTCTCTCATTTCATCGACAACTGTCTGCTGTATGCCAGATGAGATCACACTCAGATACCGCAGCACTCATTCTTTCTAATGTTTCAAATATCATTCTTCTTTTTCTTGCAAATTCTTTCACTCACCAATCTGTCTGCTCCAAAACCTTTAAACTCCTATACATTTAAAAAATATAATACTATTCTCTTTGCACAGACTCATTTTCTTGAGTTGTCGATGAAATGAGAGACGAATGGACTGAGACGATGTTTCTCGGCTTGTGTGCATGAAAGGAGCGCCCTTTTGAACGTTTGTTGTAATACTGAATACAACATATCCTCTCTCAACATTTCACGTTGAATGGCTGAACATTTCATGATGTGTTGTAATATCTTGTTACAGTAATGCAGATGTCCAGTTTTTGACACACCGGGTATAATGGCTGCTATGGAATTAACCTAAACCTGTGCATTTTAATGAGACTATGTAGATTCTGTTTATCAAAAATTACCCCATCTGACCCGGGGCAATCCCCCCTTATCCCGTCACTTCCCCACCTTCTTCTCTATCTTTTAGTATCATTGTTTGCTGTAGATAGCTGTCATTGAAATAAAGAGAAAATTGGTACCAAGTTTTATCAAAACTCATCAGTCACCTACCTGAAGACTCTTCATAGATTCACTGCACCAAAAATTTTTAATACTGACTAATATCTGTGGAGGAAATTTGGAAATACAACAGGGGTTCGTTTTTTTAAACCACAGTGTAGTTAATAGCTAAGCTTCTTGTTTTGCTAATAATTCCCATCCTTCTTGATATCAATATCAACCCAAAAATAAACAAACCATCAACCTTGCAGTATAATGACTTCTCCAGCATGACGATGCATTGCAAACATAGCATCAAATATGTCACTGCAATAAACAGCATAAACTGCTGATATACAAAAAACATACTGTAAGTGTTTTGATACTATCAGTTATATGTAACAAAAGGCATCTACTCTGTAAAAACATGTTTCACAGCTACCAGAAGTCCACTGTTGTGAGTAACTGTAAAAAATCAGGTAGCTGTAACAAAAACTGGAAGTAGTTTTAATCAAACATGAATGATTCTCATCTACCACCAGTTTCATTTTATCAGCCATTTTACCACACAATGCTATGCTAACATGGTATACACTGTGGCCCTGTGTATGCCGTCATAAGCTAATAATGTGGTACTGAATCAAAATGGCTAAACTTAGAATCATTCATAGTCACACAATAGTTGATGTCATTGTGTGACAAATGACAAGCAGTTGTGCTGTGGAGACCAGTTTACTATGCTGTGGCATTCGATGGTTTATGAGAAATCAGGTTGCAGTTTACAGCAGCGTAAGAGAAGCCATCAAACATGCACATTATCAGCCGCTCAGCTCAACTGACTGACTAACTGTGCTACTAACTCAAGTCTGCACGGTAGTCAGTAATGTCTATTTGTCACAGTCAGCTGGTTGCCTTTAATTCCAACAGCAAAGATAAAGGCAGTGTACCATTTCCCACGACGAGTGTTGGTGAGGTGCTCATCTCTCTTACTTAGGCCTGAGCCACAGTTTGTGATGCATGGCCAGTGCAACACCAGAACCACGGTTACCTTCCCAGCCTCAGGACATTGCTGACTGGTACCAAATTATACTGTTTGGTGACAGAGGCACAGGTGTGTGAACAGCTTGCCCGAGGTTGCTACCTGGCAGCAGAATGGCCGGCAGCCAAACCTGCAACTTCTTGAGTCACAAGCCAACACCCTAACTATTACACCACGCAGGCCACACATCCTTCATTGGCAACCATACATGAAAATTGATTATTTGTTACGTAAAATGATCATATCAATGCTGATTCAATTTAATCTCCTCAAAGACAGAACTACTCCGGAGTTTTCTGTACACTGAAAAGCACTGCAACTCTCAGTATGCATTAAAAGGATCATTCAGTCCTCAATAATGTAAAATATAGTAACAAGTGCACCACACAGAAAAGGGATCATTCATTCATCAGTATTGGCATGACAGCCATTCCACTGCCATCAACTGGCAAGTGTCACATTACATTCTCCCTGATGAAAAATCTGCCGGTGATGTGACCTGTTTTGTCACTGCTTGGCCACATTTGATATAAAAATACTGGCTTTGTTTTCATCACCACATTATGCTGCGTATCCAGCTAATAACAACCATAAGTAGTGCATGAGGGTAGTCATTATCCAAGTTTGGGGGACATGCTTTAGGTACATGGTGCGTGATGGGTCATTATCCATGTAGTGAACACAGTGGGACATGCCTTGAGCAGCAGCTATGACACACATCTTCAGTGACATCAGTCAGCAATGAGACACAGAAACAGCCACAGCATCATACATCATCATCACTACAGCATACAACATATATTACTCACCTGCGCTCGTTATCATCCAGGTGCAAAAACAGCACATTTTTAGCAATTGCCTTTGATAATGCTGCCATGGTCTTGTAATCTTTTGGCACAACCTGACCATTACAAACACACACATGTAACACATGAATTAAATCGCAAGAAATCTCACAGATTCTGTTATCACAAACAGTGTTCTAGAAAATGTAATCATTACGACAATCAGCGAAAACAAGTTAATAACATGCAAAAAATAATGCATTATTAATGCACTTCAATTTAATGGTTACATCAAAGGTTACAATTAACCTATGATTTTACCCGAATGTAAGTGGCTGTTTATGCTTTTTGTCATTGATGCTTAAATAAACAAACCTTTATTGGTTTGTTAACAAATCATACCAAACACTATATTTCATAAGCAAGTGGTAATAAGTTAGAAACAGTACAAGACAGGGACATACAGAGTAAGTCAACAGAATGCATTGGTACAATTTAATGATCTTTGGCACATATAAGCTACATAAAACAAGTGTTGTGAATGATGGCAAAGTTATCTTACTACTACGAAAGTACTTATTATAGTGCCACTGTAACATAAGTGCTGCAGGAGCCTTTACATAGTCTAAAAGTGTCACAGGAGACAGTTCAATGAGCTAGCCTAAGTCTGAATTCACTCAGCAAAGCACAAATGGTAAAGTGATGACTGGAGTTCAGTTCTAATCAGTGACAGTGCCACTAAGACATTACAATGAAAGCGTAACACATTAGAGGGTGCCATGTGTATTTATACGTCTGATACAGGGTGATAATTTGCAACAAGTCATGCTGTACTCCAGAAAATATTACAATACGTCTGTCTGAATAATTATTTTTCAACAATGACAGTGTTTTGCCATTATAATGCATGACACACTTCAGATAACATCTCCATTAACCGATAAATAAATTATCAATGAAGTGCTCTGGTAGTGTATGCAAATCCAGTAGAATTGCCTGCTTCAAGTGATCCATGTGTTAAAGTACTTGCTGTGGTAGATTTGTCCCTACTTTAACTGCGATTTCTTGACTTAACTTAATCTCTGCTGAAATGTGCTCTGCTTGTAAAATCCAAGTTTGATGACAATGAATAAAGAACAACCTTTTTAACATATGATGCTGCATCCTCTTCAGTATAAACTTCAGCACTAACAGCACCTCTGCGTGAACGCCGCTTTGGAACTGGCTGTGGTGGTGTGGGAGAGACTTCATCACGGTCATCTGGCAAAGGACTGGAGGAACGAGGAAGTTTTGACGAGTGGGCCTAACCAACAAACGACGACTTCATGTAATTTATCAAACCCAGTAACATTAAAATTAAGCAATTTAATGCAATGTACTTAAAACACAGTACCATATTTAGTAAAATTTAAATACTGTTTTGTAACTTAACAAAAAAATCTTCTTACGAATTCAACATAAACTTGCAGTTTATCTACAACTTAATTCTGCTGTGTATTATGACTAACAGATGAACTTTGGTACAGCAATGCTGGAGATTACTAAACTAGAATGTGTAAAGCAGGCATCCTAGCAGGTTAGTTTAACTGCATTCGCTAGGTTGCGGTACAGGTGGGCACTGCACTGAACAATGATCTTTTCTGTTTACCTACATTTTGCCAGGAGGAGACATTGCTATGCTGGAGGGGCTACATGCCAAGTTTTGTCATGCATTTTTAGTATTTCTGCCAAATTCATATTTTGTATGCATACGTCATATGAGTATAGGAAATACAGATCACAGAATAATGTTATGCCTAGCTCACCTTTAGCACCCAAGTTGTTAACATGTTTGCTACATAACATCATCCCTTTGGTTTGCCCATTTAATATTTTACGTTACAAAAAACATTTACATCGCAGGAGTAAATAAGAATATTCTGAAAATAACTGAAATTTATGCATCCAAATAAGCTGATTAAGAACTACTCCCATGAAAGATGCACAGTACACTTAGCAAAATGACTGGCAAAATGACTAGACAGATATTCCTAACTGCCAGACAAGACATGCTAAGCATTGTGTGAATAAGGGGATATTCGATTAAAGAATCTGGATTCAGATACATAGTGAATCCGAATCTAGATTCAGTAAAAAAACTGCATTCTGTTAACAAATCTAAATCTGGATTCGGCAAATCCTGCTTGAATTCCGTTTCACTTGTGACGTGATGTTGGCAATGAGTGCTAATGATTATAAATGATTTAATAAAGACATCTATACAAACAAAACTGCTCCAAACAAACATCGCTTTGGCAATGAATAATTAAAATGTGCAAAATAGGACCGAAAACAACATTAACAAACAACAGTGACATCATATTATGTCACTGTTGTATTTGATTTGACGTGAATCCGAATATAAATTCACAATCCAAATTCTTTAATCGAATATCCCCTAAGTGTTCAAAAATGCTAACAGTTTAAACAATAAACATAATACAAAGTCAGATATAACACAAAATGCAAGTCTGCTAACAAACTAGTGTTTTACATTTCTACACTGTCTCAAAAAAATCTCGACATTTTTAGCTGCAACTTGAGAAGGTATAGTCCAGCTTCAGTAACTTTGAGACAATAAATTTTAACGAGGAAGTAAGCAATGAAAAGATATTGTACTTTTCCACCTCACCTAATTAGTGCTTCTGCACTACCTCCCAGAATAGAAATGTGAAATTAGTATCTTTAAATGAAATGCTGTTATTATTGTTTTGCCAGACTTCAACCCTTTGCTGATTTTTTTAAATCTCGATAACACATGATCCACTCATGTTGCTTTATAACTCCATTAATCTTGTAGTCATTTGGTTTCAGTTCTGGTTTCTGTCTGAGGAAATAAAGTTAACAGTTTACACTGCAACAGTTTGTGCTTTTGAGGTGCCATTTCACTGTCTTTCTTAAAGCATTGGTCATCTATGATATATCTGATAAACGTTATCGTTTCTTGAGACAGTAGGATATCTCAGTAATTGGTTTGCTTACTTTAATCCCGGGTTTAACGATGAAAAGCTATTATTTTTCGGCAAAGCGAGCAACATCGTAAGAGACATGATAAACACTGTGTGTGTGCACTACAAATCATCGGATGCTAATGCTATACATACTTTCATGCTCCTATTTTAGTGGTTTGGGCACATATCTATGTGCCCATGTTTCTCTAAACCAACAGTGGTGCAACTGTTACCATGTTATTATTTTAATGTATTTTCTGCATCTGCTGGTAAAAGCAGTGTACAACAGTACAGTGAAAAGGTGCAATTTCTGTATTTCCAATTTTGCAAGCTAGTGCACAAACACAAATAAGGTGAGGTTGGAAAATAGAGTAAGTTTTGATGGGCTACTTCTTTTTCTGTGAAATTTCTGCAAAGAATTATTAAAGTCAGACTACACTTTCTCAAGTTAATAACTACAAATGTTGGGGATAGTTTTTTTATGAGACACAGTGTACAGGGTGTGCCAATAAAAAACAATCCCTTAGGAAAAATTAATTATCTCAGTTACTGTAACAGATTTTTTCACCAAATTTACAGCTTTTACAGAGGAGGTTTCAGGCCACATAAGTAGCAAATTTCATTACAATATTTATTGTGGTTTAAAAATTACTACTATTTGAACTTAAAAGTGCATTTTTCTAAGTGAACTAGTAATGAAACTGCGATTCTGGTGTAAAAATAACAGCAAGTGTGCCATATGGATGTGCCAATGGATTATCATGTGTGGGGTGCTATGCTGGAACACTATCGAATACACATGCCAAAGCTGACCAACATCATGCTGAGCTGAACGACCGTTTTGTTGACCACACGGAATAATTTGCTTCACGAGTTTATTAATAAGGCAATTGTATCATTTTTTTCAACAGATTTCGATCGTGGGTTGCTGCTACTGGTGGGCAATGACATTGTGAACACTCTGTTTAAATACTGAGTGAGTATAGGCACCTGATATTCATTATTAAAGCATTTGAGTTGTGATGAAAAGCTCTGCAAAATTTGATTCATTATTCATGAATATTCAATGTGCAATTGTATGATCACTTGAAAAAGTGTACTTTAAAAGTTTAAACTGCTGTTGAACCATATAAGTTATTTTAATAAAATTTGCAGGATATATTGCCTGATTACTCATATACAAAGTCTGAAAGTTTGGCTCAAATCAATACTCCCATGGCTGAAACACAGAATTTTTTCTAGGGGATTGTTTTTTATTGGCGCACCCTGTATATGTTATACACCGAACTTTGCAACAAATACAATGACAAATCGAACCAATGGAGCTTAGCCTAAGCCTTAGTGTGGTTTCGAGCGCCGTAGGTGCGATAAGCAGTAGTCCGTCTTCGACGGCATTGTTGATCGCAGTTAACAGAGTGCCATGGAGAATTTTTTCCACAGTTGTCCACAAGTCCACAGTTGCGCATAGAAAAATTGGTCACATGAACATAACGACTCCCCTTTTAGGGGTGATTTGTCATCCCTTTGGCAAGACTTTATATAGTCTCCCTTTGTACAAAAGAAGCTCTGCTATGGCAGAGGGACGGTGAGACGCGCTTGTCAGCATAGAAAAGATTGAAATCGATGAAGGACCTTGACATACACCCAAGATCATCACAATTGCTGCTATTAAATGGCCGTACGACATATCACTTCCTGATTGTGGACTGTTGTTTCAACGTCTTTATCTAGGACTGTTTTAAGACACTACTTCTGAAGTGAACGTGACTGCCTGTGACCTTGAGAACTCCTTCATTTTTTACCATGAAGCTTAAATTACAATCCACGTGCGTGCGCTTTCTAATTTATGTGTAAACATATCTTAGTTAACTCGCACTTTATTTATGAGTTATAGGTATTACAAAGATTCCAGACAACAAAAGTGACCTTCAAACTCACTCAAGGTCATCGGCAGTCATGCCATTCAATAGCCCATATAGGATTTCCTATTTGTCATCCATTGTGACTATGATTCTATCTTGCACTGTTTCCAAGATATTATCGGTTATTTCCGAAAATTAAAAAGACATCACGTGACCGTGACCACGCCCATTCATGGGACAATTTGTAATCCCAATGCTAAACCGCCACCTGGCGAACCAGTGTACAAAATTTCAAGTCTCTAGCTTTAGCCGTTCCGGAGATATCGTAGGGGGACTAAGAATTTAAATAGGTCACGTGACCATAACCACACCCCTTTTAGGGGTGATTTTTTTTATTCTTTTAGGATGACTTGATATAGCTCACCTGTGTACAAAATTTGACAGCTCTAGCTTCAGCCATTACTGAGATATGGATGCCCCCCCCCCAAAAAAAAAATAAAATTACTGTGGGTCACGTGACGAAACCCTACCCCTTTCATGGACGTTATGCTGGGACTAGCTACGACCAGCCTGTGTACCAAATTTGAAATCTCTACGATGATCCACTACAAAGATATTGAAGGCGACGAAAAATTCAAAATTTTGGGTGGTTTGGGGGGTTAGGTGTCACCCAACGTCATTGGAAACATCGGCATTTGAGCACATATGACATCCTATTTGACTTTAATAGAAACTGTGCGTCTATCTTGGACCGTTTTCGAGTTATAGCGCGTTTTTCGTCGACAGTGGCCAATTTTAACCCACCCCACCTGCGTTCATCGCCTCCTGATGGGATGATCCCGTTCGAATTTCACCGTGAACTTTGGTGTCAGAAAACTATCATCCAGGGCTATCATGTGGCATTATTTGCGTGATCCTACGTTTAGCCATTTTTATACAATACTGGAGTGTGAGACACACACACAGAGAGAGACAGACAGACACACAACGATGGCATATACCGCTCTTAGCATAGCGTTGCGCGGTAAAAACAGGTCATGTGACGTAACCACGCCCATTCAGGGACAGTTTGTCGTCCATAGCCTGAGACTAGCTACGATCAACCTGTATATCAAATATGGAGTCGCTATGTTTACTTACAACGAAGTTATGAAACGCGACACAAAATGCAAAAATTGGGGTGGTTTGGTGATTAAGGGTCACCCAAGGTCATCGCCAACATAACCATTTTATAGAGCCCATATGACTTCCTATTCAACTTCAATAGAAACTATGCATGTATCTTGTACCGTTTTCGAGTTATAGCGAGTTATTCGTCAAAAGTGGCCTGCGTTTGGCACACCTGTAGGAGGTGATCCTATTCGAATTTCGCCGTTATCTTTGGCATCAAAAAGCTAAGAGTCCGTGCACTATCGTTTGGCATTATTTAGCCCGCTCGGCAAAAGTTGCCGAAAGGGCTATATGTTTTACCGACCGTAATTTCTATCTTTTTTTCTTTTTTTATCTTTTTTAATGATTTCTCGGAGACAAATTATCTGAAGATCCGCTGGACCGATTTTCGCAATCTTTACGTCGAATGAAAGCTTTTTGGCCGTAGATGATCGATCTGGACCTCTTTTTTCGATATCTCAAG
>Ga0209782_1001289_pt1 | contig 12822 bp, 7 predicted proteins | sample WorMetmaBAHAMAS1_FD_187390 | JGI IMG/M metagenome (GOLD analysis project Ga0209782, IMG submission 187390) | Marine gutless worms symbiont microbial communities from Max Planck institute for Marine Microbiology, Germany - Inanidrilus... | ecosystem: Host-associated > Annelida > Digestive system >... | reverse complement strand
TGTTATGATTAGAACCGTATTGCTCAACACCGGAAGTTCACCAAACATCGAGTAAAGCTGGATCTGGGATAAATATTCTTTATTTACTGACGGGCCCTATAGTGCGTGACAGTTACAGATTGTCAAAGTTTCTTACGAAAACTTTGAAACAACTTGAGCAAGAATTAGGAATAACTTATGATACTCTGTTGAACTTTTACGAGTTCTAATATTTTGGTATTTTTAGTTAAGGATGCATGCTTATTTTGTATTTGATTTATTTTTGTCTTATGGTGTGAAGTTGTCTCTCCCTGTTATCGGCACTGATGTAATAATTTAAATGAGCCTCACGATCCCTTTCCCTTTTTGGGTGGCTGCTGAATATAAAGGCGGCCAGTGTTGAGGTTAATATATCACTGGCCTTCCTACACTGGGTAGGGATAGCTCTCCACCCATGACCTTTCATCCCTGATATAGCCATATATTTGTGCTGAAAAGGGATGTTGAACACCAACTAACTAACTTACAAGTAATTAAGAGTCAGCAGTTAGTTGCTGTGGCTGCACATGTTGATTCTCATTACACTGTGTGGCACAGGTGATGAATGAGGATGACTTGACTTCAAGTATTCGTGATAAGATCCTCACCATCACAGTAAAGAAAGGCTGGAAAGAAGGGACTCGCATCACATTCCCACAGGAGGGGGACCAGGGACCTAACAACATTCCTGGTAGCTTATTATCTCTTTTTGCATTAAAATGGTCGTCAAATAATGAGTGCAATACTGCTATTTTCTTGTGCACTGTTATGACAGGATAGTGCATACACTAGTGCTAATGGTGCTGGACTCGCAGTCAAAGTATTGTGGATTTAACTTTCAGTTGTTCTTCTGTCATGCAAATCTGAAACTTAAATTGACAACCTCTGTGTTAACTGTCCAATCATTCTTTTAATACAAACCGGGTCAGTATCATTTTAACGTTTGTGTTTATTCACGACAGCCATTCCAGTCCATGGAAGTGAAATGCAGTAATGTACTGTTGGTTTCAGCGGACATAGTGTTCATAGTGAAAGACAAGCCACATGCATGGTTTCGTCGTGAAGGTGTCGACTTGATTCACTCGACGACAATCTCGCTCTGTCGTGCGCTGATCGGCTGCACTGTTGAGATACATACACTCGACGAACGCGTTCTCCACATTCCCATCACCGACATTGTCCAGTGAGTTGCTGACCATTTTACTATCAATCATCAGCAGCATAATCATGGCTTGAATTGCCAGGAGGGTTGTGAGTGTTTGACTCCCAGTTTTGTTATGCCCCCACATCATCTTTGCTAGTACACCCTGGGGGATAGCAGAAATCCCTTCGAATTCCTTTTGTACCTACAGGTCTATAGTTGAGGCCATCTGGTGCTCCGGCCATGAAAGGATTTTGTGCATCTAAGATGCAAACTAGATATGTGTGGCAAAGCCTAGTGTATAGCCCACTCGGCGTTACAGTGTTACCCCCTAGCTAGCAGTAGCAAACAAGTATATCTGCTAACGTGAATCGTGAGGTTCATGATGGCATGCAGGCTCCCGTAGTGGTGCGGGTGCTTCTAGAACAAACTGCTATATGCTTCCTTTACCTTTCTTTTATATCTAAGGTAAAACTACACTGTGTCTAAAAAAAAACGACAGTGACATTGCGCACTATAACTTCAATGCACATCAGCTGATTTTGGTAATTTTTCGCAGAGATATTGCTGAAAGAATATGCTATTAAATGGTGATTTGTTATCCCACCTCTCCTAACTAATGTCTCTGCACTACCTTGGGAATCATGAACCCTGAAAATGGGTCTTTTTAGTCATGCTCAAAAATGACAATGCTTTGGTTTGCTATATCTTCAACACTCATCGACCAATTTTGATAATATTTTTGACACAATAAGGTCATACTATTAAGTACAGTATGCAAATAATTATTATTTCTCGACTAGCCATTTTTGTGTAACACCAGTTCATCAAGAAGATCAATGCAGGCGTTGCGTCATCTGCCACTGCCGGGACGACGGTCGACCAACCAGTAACCCATAGCGATTGCAACAACTTTTAGATGCTGCTGACATTTTAGCTTTTTCCGGAAAACTCTCTGACTAAATGCCTAGCATTGTAGCCTTTCCACTTAAACAAATTTTTAATCAGAATCTTATCTTCTTTAGTAAATGGCATGTTTACTAACAAACAGTGACATTGAAAATGTGTCATTTCTGCCTTTGCAATTTCACAGCCAATTAAGGACGTAATAGCAAACATCATGATAAATTACATAGGCTTAAATAGGCTCAAGCTTTATAGTTATTTCTCGCCAAAAATTATTAAATTTGGTTGATGAATGTGGAAGATATAGCAAGCAAAATCAGCATGACTGAAAGACCAAATTTCTGGGTTCATGTTTCCCCAGGTAGTGCAGAGACACTAACAAGGGGAGGTGGAATAACAAATCACTGTTTAATAGCGTACTCACTCAGCAACATCTCTGCAAAAATTTACTACAATTGGTAAATGTGCGTTGAAGTTAAAGTGTGCTACATCAGTGTTGTTTTTTTGAGACACGGTGTACAGTACAGACACTAACAGAAGTTACACTAGCCAGTCAGACGCCACTATCAGTGTACTCTTTGATGACTGGAAGTGCTCAAATTGTCCTTTGCACGGTTGTACCTATTGACTCTTGCACTTGATATCTTAGAAACCATGCACCTACGCGTTAGGTGACTAACGGGAAATCACATCTCAAAGTCAAGTCCAACCATCGCCGTACTGATGTGATGACTGGAAATGACCCTAATTACATTTGATACCTTTTTGCTTAGGCACGTCTGACTTCATTAGTGGTGACGTGGCTATTACCGACATTCAGTTCTTGTTTTGTTTACTGAGCACTGTTAGTTACATTAACCCAACTCTCAGTGATCCAGAGTGACCTTTAATGCCAGCTTCTTATCATCTAGATGATCTAGTATAAAATGGCAATTATTGAGAAATAAATATAATCTAATCTTGTTCTTACCTAAAGCAAGTCTTAGCATTTTTTGCAAAAGCTTGGCTAAATTTGGCAGCCAAAGGGTGTTACAGTTAGACCTGTGGTTTTGTTGTTATAGCCCGGGCTACAAGAAGACAGTAACTGGTGAGGGAATGCCTTATGCCAACGAGCCAAGCAAGAAGGGCGACCTTGTCATTGAGTTCAACATTGATTTCCCGCATCTGTTGACTCCAGAGAAGCGAGCTCTCATACGCAAGGCACTTCCCAAGTGAACTCCTGACAACTTATGATAGTCTTCTGACATTGTGAGACCGTGGGACTCAGTAGCCAGACTGCATATCACTGCTTTATATCATCATGTTATACTGTACAGTATATTTGGCTTGTTTCAGCGTCCTGTTTATTAATAGAATTCGTTTCTATGTCATCTGTACTGGTTAATAAGTATTATAGGCCCTATCATTTTCTGTAATATACTGCCCATTACGTTTGTATACTGTAGGCTATTAGAATGTACTTTGTGAATAACTTATATACGTTAACCTTTGCTCTCTGATAACAAAATTCATTGTCAGAAGTGCTTGAGATTATTGTTTGACAGTTGACTGTTGCTTTCTGTTACACTTGCATTTGCAATATTGTTTTACTTTTTTATGCTATTGACACGCTCATTTATTGTGTCTATCATTAATATTTAACACATTTTACTTAATTATCTCTAAGTGACCACCAAATCAAAACTATTCTGTAACTAATACTGTTTCGGTGTACTGCTATAATTAATTTACATTGTTATGTTCTGTTCCATGAAGTTTTCAGATGGCTACCATATTGAAAGAAGAAAACTGTGCTGCGACTCAGCAGAAATTGGCCTATATTGCCAAATAACTCAACAACTACTGAACCACTCTTTGCCAATGTTTCAGCGTTGGTAGACGTATATATGCGGATTATAAAATTGACATAAGTTTCGCAGTAGTCCAAGGGACGTTGCTATGGTAACCAATTAATTTTGGGCGATTTTTGCAGACGTCAAAATTGACCGTATTCGCTCTTTGCTCTCGTGTTCTGAAAAGAAATGCACTATCGTCTTGCGGATGCATGCATTAATAGCACCACTAATTGGTCTACATCGTATAAAAAATGGTGAAAATTGGTTCAGTAGTTTTTGAGTTAAAGTGGTGGAGAAAATGAAAATTGTGCTGTGACTCGGCCGAAATTGGACAATTTTCGTTCATTTGGCATACTGGCGTTCTGAAACGGATTGGAATATCTCAATTTTGATTTCAGCAGGTTAATTGGCAATCATTTCTGTACATCTTGTGAAAATTCGGTGAGATTCGGATGAGTCACCCCAGAGTTTTAGGCGAAAAAAATTGTACAGCTGGAGTCGATAATTGTTACCACGCTTAGTTCACCTATGTTCGCTATGGGATGGGGCTGTTAGGCACTCAGGTGATCAGTAAATAAGTGTTTTTTCACAAGTATTCGTTAGGGGTGACAGTATATGAGCGAGCTATATGCTAGGCTTTGCCACCCATTTTCTAGTTTCTTCTTTTTAATTTTTTTAGTCTCGCCTCTTGCATGCTGCGAGGCGCAACTTAAGTAGTCACGTTTCTGTCCGTCCATAACAAAAAATTTTTTGTCCGAAGCCCAACCGACCCCCCTCCCCCCACAATTCACCCATAGGGTGTAAGTTCAGACCAAGACCGACCAAAAAGTTCAATGTAAGGGGGGTCTAAAATTGATATTTGTTGACCACTATACCAAATATGGGTGCAAAGTTTCAAATTAAATAGGCTCATATAAGGATTCAGGGTCAAACTTTTGACCATGTGTTAAGAGGTGCGACTCTATACCGCTATAGGTATTCTAGTTTACTATGAGCAAAGCTATCTCAGTATCTACTGGACCAATTTTCACAATCTTTTCACCAAATGAAAGGTATTAGCGTGAATTTTCTCGATCCAGACCTATTTTTTATTCCTTTAGGGACGTTGCCATGGCAACCGATTTTGGGCAAAATTTGCAAAGTGACCTTTATTCAACATGCTGGCATTTCACAACGGATTTAAATATTGCAATTGCGCCTTCGAGGTACAATTTTTTCGACATTCTGTGCAATTTTGGTAGTGATCAGTCCACTAACCGCAAAGATCTCGCAGGGATTTTCTGTACCTTTTGGGACAAGACGGCAAAAATTGACATATCATACCAAATATCTCAGCAAGTACACAACTGAACTTCACCAACTTTTTGCGTTGGTAAGCTCATGTATGCAGATTATAAAACTGAAAAAAATTTTTGCAGTATAGTTGAAGAGACGTTGCTATGGTAACCGATTAACTTTGGGGCCTTTCTGCAAACGTCAAAATTGACCGTCTTCACTCTTTGCTCTGGCATTTCCAAAGAAAATGCAACGTCGCTTTGTAAATGTGCAGATTAATTACTACACTAATGCCTCTACATCGTGTGAAATTTTGGTGAAGATCGGCCCTGTAACTTCAGATTTTAAGAGATCAAAAAAATGAAAATCTGCCGCGACTCGGCTGCAATTTGACGATCATCGTTCATTTGGCACGCTTGCGTTCAGAAACGGATTGGAATATCAAAATTGTGATTTCAGCAGGTTAATCGGCAATCACTTGTGTACATCCTGTGAAAATTTGGTGAGATTCGGATTAGTGACCCCAGAGTTTTAGGCGAAAGAATTACGGCCAGAGTCGATAATTGTTACCACGCTTAGTTCACCTATGTTCGCTAGGGGGCGATACTACTGTGTTGAGCGGGCTATACGCTCGGCTTTGGCATGCATTTCTAGTTTGTTCTTTAATAACGGCCTGAGACGCTGACAGCGCCATTGCCATGGCCGAAGTTTCAATAGAGCAATGCTCCCTAATGCCGTTGGACGCCACGAGAGTGCAAAACTCCATATTTTCAATACCCAACTTGTTTTACCAACTCGTAGTTTTCGGGATCAGACGATAAGAAACAGGGCGGCTTGTGCGTGCAGATTGCTAAGACACCGACCTATCCTGTCATGTGCCGATTTCTACTGTTTGTTGCACTATTCACCAACGTTAGGCCTAATTTATATGAGCTGTCGTTAGAGTTCAGTTAAGTTTAGGCTATTTCTGTCGCGGTGCCGTAAAATGTGCCATTTTTGGCATTAACTTAAGGTCACGTACTAATAATTAGCCATTGCTAGACCGAATCGTTGCTGCTTAATTCACGGTATACAGTATACACTATATAAATATATAGTCTTAGTTGTCTTTCCTTATTAGGTAGGACACTAGTACCGACAGGGGACAGTAAGTAAGTGTATCCTAACGTCGTATATGGACTTGCGATCACGTAATTGGCCGAGGTAGAGTCTGCATGGATCCGGGCGTCCCTGGTCCTTCTACCCCGGTGACTGAAGGCTCTGGGGGGGGGAGCGACGACAGTCGTAGCTATGCCGAAGAGATAGTCGCTGGGGTAAGTCCTTCACACCCAGACGCAGCGGGATTAATGGGGAATTTTGCTGTGATCTTGCCGTCAGAAAACTAGAGTCTCGGCTCTATCGTGTGGCATTATTTGTGTGATTCCTACGTTTAGCAGTTTTGATACAATACCGGAGTGTGACACACACATACACAGACAGACACACAGACAGACACGTACACGACGACGGCATAGGCCCTATACCGTGCTGAGCATAGCGTCGCGGGGTAAAAACAAATGAGGTGATCAGGATGCCGATTGATGTGGTCCGTCGACGACTGGGGCTAAGGAATCGTGTATTAGATGAGCATGCACATCGGTGCCATCTGGCAAATACGGTCGAGTGATTGTGCGCGGCGGCTATGAGTGAATCTGCCACTAAGAATGGCGAAGCGGCCTGTTCCCAAATTACTTTCCACTGATCTGCCATTTTTGTTACTTATTTACCGTAATGATTAATACGGTGATATTGTTGAAGTAGTTTTTGTTACATAATTTTTCTTTCTTTTTTGTGAATGGTGTGCTGTCAGGTTTATTTCGTCAGTGCGGTTGTATTGCTGAACTATGACGTCGAATAATGTTGCTGCAAAACAGACAGGTATTTTCTGTATCATTGTGTGGAGGAAAATAGTTTCTCAGTGCCTAGATAGGATTCGGGGAACTGAGCAAGGTCGTTAGAAGTTTGGGCGACAAAGCATTCGTGAGACAGACATCTGAGCGACAAAAGCCTAACCTGAGTCTCCTAAGCATAGCCCTAACCATTAACCTAACGTTGTCCAGATGTAATGGTTACCGACACAACTGCGGCGGTAACCATTACATCCATTACCATTGCCCAGGTGGCTAAAAAAAACCACACAAGGCATCGTTACAACCCGCGTAGCGAGGATGTATAGGTTTTGCCTTGTGTGTGTGTGTGTGTGTGTCTGTCCGTCCGTCCGTCTATCCGTTTGTCCATCCGTCCGTCCGGGCCCGGGTGTCTGTCTGGAGCTTCTTCCTCACCCCGCCTACCCATACCGCTCCACACCCAGCAGCAGCGGGCTGTATGATCCAGCCTTGAGCTGATTCTAGTTATTTATATATGTTATAAAGGCAATAAAAACTAGCGGAGAATTGAAATTTTTAACGTAGACCAAATTACGTCTAATGCCATTACCAATAGGACAGCAATTAAATGTACAGAAGTACAGAAACATTGTATGGAGAATTTGAGAGTATTTACATTCGAGTATTTATAGTGTATTTATTTGCACCATATGTATTTGTGTTTGCAGCTTATCCACAGCTAATTAAAGCTGGGTTTGTAAGACGCTTTAAAAGTAAGTGAATAATTCTCTCATGCATCTGAATTGTTTGCCATTTCAGTCAGTCTATATTATGTATACAAAATTTTATGTCTTATACAACAAGAAACTCTGCTATTGCAGTGGGACCATGTGACATGCTTGTCAGTCAAAACCTTGGTAGCTGTATACAAAACATCTTATTTGAAAAAGATTGCAATCAATGAATCTAGTACCATTTTTGATATATTGTAATGCATATAATGTGACTGCCTGTGACTTTGAGAAGTCCTTTGCTTTTAGCATCAAGCCGTGTGCAGTTTTTGATTATATATAAACAGTTTAAACACATCAAAGTTAAATTTGCTATATTTCTTGAGACGTGGATATTAGAAAGGTTTCAAACAGTAAAAGTGACCTTCAGGCTCACTCAAGGTTGCCAGTATTTCTGCCATTCGATAGCTGATAAGTGATAATATGACTTGCTATTAGTCTTCAGTTGTAACTATGTTTCTGTCTTGCACCATTTCTGAGATATTATTGCTTATAAGCTAGAATTTAAAGAGCTAATGTGACCTGACCTTGCTCACTCGAGGGACAGTTTCTCATCCTATGGCCAATACTTTACATGGCCACCAAGTATACAAAATTTGAAGTCTTTAGCTTTAACCATTTCAGAGATATTTTAGGGGGACTAAAATCTTTTAAAAATCATGTGATGTGACCATGCCCGTCTCAGGGACAGTTTATCGTTTTTAGACTGGAATTTGCTATCATTAAACATTAACAAATTTGAAGTTGCTAATCCACTATGAATATACAAAAGGCAACCAAAAATGTAGTGGGTGGTTTGGAGATTCAGGATCACCCAAAGTAACTGGGAATGTTACCATTCCATAAAATATATATGACTTCCTATTCGACTTTAACAGAAACTATGCATCTATCTTGTACAGTTTTCGAGTTATAGCTAGTTATTTGTCAAAAGTCGCCAATTTTAATGTACCCCACCTGCATTTAGCACCTCGTTGGGGATGACCCCATTCGAATTTTGCCGAGATCTCAGATCTTCTGGATCAGAAAACTGTAGTTCCTGGGCTATCGTGTTTCATTCTTTAGCACGATCCTATGTTTAGCCATTTTGATACAATACCAGCATGTGACAAGACACACACAAACAGATACACAACGACAGCATATACAGCGTTAGCATAGCGTTGTGCGGTAAAAACCATGCACTCATTTTATATGTATTTTGATGACTGACATCAGTGACATGATGCTTCATAAATTAATGCAGATTCTGACTACTAGTGCCCTGCAGCATTTTCTCATGATTGTGTCACTGTAACGCTGCAGACTTTCGGTGAACACACATATTAATGGAATTGCCAATTTGCAGTATGTTTATGTAGATATATTTCACAGTTTGTTCTCTCTGGTGATTGTATCATTGAAGAATAGTGCTAAATCAAAGAAATACATTTTTAGCGCGAGATGTAATATATACATCTCGCGCTTATGCTACGATGTCTGTCTGTCCGTCTATCTGTGACGGAAGTGCATTGGCGCATTATGGCTAATTTAGGTTTCAACTTCCGATCCCAATTTACTGCGCAGTGCGGTCGCGGTGCATGTGGGCGCGAGGGAAGGGATCATCGCCGGGAAGAGTGGAGGGATCATCTCGCGCTATGCTAGCCACTGCTAGACCCTCTTGTTATAAGTTACTGTAGTACTTGTTATTCTGGTTGTATATTAACTTTGTAGCTTCGGTTTTTCATTTTCAAAATCATTTTGTGATATATCTGATTTTGTTATTCTTCATCTTTTCTAGGCACAGAATGGTTAATACAGCACAGGTGAACCAAAAGAATGACTAACTACATTGCACATCTTTGAACATTATGGCATTAATGCAGCAAATGATAGTGATGACTGAACAATGAACAAGTCTCATTTTGTCGTTGGATTCTAGAGTTGTATTCTGTTTGTTTGGTGTGTGTTTTTTTCACAGAGGGCTTGCTGTCGAAGCACTTCAAATACGTCTACGTGCAGCTGTACAGTGACAGTCACTTTGTGTGGTATCGTAGTCAGTACAGCTCCAAGCCAGATGGTCTTATCTCTCTCACAGTGAGCTAACTTCATTGTCTGTAAAAGCACATAAGTCCTTACAGAAACTTCTACTTAGGTGACTCTGAAAATTGCACATAATGTGGTGTAGGCCTACCGTTTAATTCAGTAGCTTCAGAAAATATTCTTCATTGATGCTCATCTTACAAACACATTGTTGCTGTGCACTCCAATACACATCATCTAACTCCATGCAGGCACTGGGGCCTAATGTGCCATAGAAACATTGTAGATTACTTACTTAATACTGTGCTAAGCAGTGAGGAAACAAAGTCAATGTTCGATATTCGCTGCTCAACATCAGCTCAACATGACCAACAGCGCACATATCCTCGACAATGAGAACAAATGTTCAAAATATTGCAGGAGCTTAATTAGTTGCTCATGAATACTACGAGACAATGAACACTTAATTAACAGTGTGTTCGAAATGTCCGCCTTCAGCTTTAATGCACGCCGTGAGTCGATTGCGAAAGCTCGCAAAGATTTGCGGATTGTTTCGTCCGGCAGATTGTTCCAGATCGTCTGCTGCTTTGGATTCAGCTTGGTGAACTCCTTCAGCTTGGCTCCCCACACGTGGTAGTCAAGGGGATTTAGGTCGGGGCTGTTTGGCGGCCAAGAGTCCTTGTCAGTAAAGTTTAGACAGTGCTGTCTGAGCCATTCCTGAGTCGTTTTCGCTTCGTGCGCCGGTGCCCCATCTTGCTGAAATATGAAGTCATCACCGAGCAAATCATGGCAGTCTTCCACCAGTTTTGGCAACAGATTGTTCATGTAATACTCGGCGTTAACCTTGGCCTTCTCCTCAACGAAATGCAGCCGCCCCTTTCCCTGGAAACACACTCCAGCTGACACCATGACGTGTGGAGCAAACGTTGCGTATTCGACGAGCAAACGACTGCTTGTAACGTGCGATTTCTTCTCTTTTGACCACACTCGATTGTTCTGGTTGTTTATCGGTGGGTTGGTGTAAAATACTTTTTCGTCGGTTAAAAATCTCGCTTAGTGGCTCTCACAGTGAGTCGTCGCAGTAGCCGATTGCATCACTCCAGTCGTTTTGTTTTTGTAGCATCAGTAAGAACTTGCGCCGGGACACGGCGAAATGCAGACAGTTCAGATCCTTTTTACAAGTAAACAGATCAAGTGTTTGAAGACGGGTAGTTAATTAGCTTATTTATGTATATTTACTGCTTGACAGTGTTGCGCAATATCACCATTTTTGTGTGAAAACGTCGTTAAACCTCAACTGTTGCTTGACAGTGAATGTTCACGAGGTGGCCTCTGTCAGTCGATGCAGTACTAGTAGGGTGAGATATTGACACAGTGATGCACTGTGTTTACCAGGACGTGTGTGACTACCTGACCGTTGGTCCATACACCCGCTGTATCCCAGCGCGGCCGAGGTTACCGCGCGGTGCATCGGAGAGACATATCCTCGCGGTACCGCTAGAGCCGTCTATACACACAGGCATCAAGTGGTTCCTGTTTGCCAATGACATTGACCTCAAGTCAGTCTTGTCTGCATTATTCTCTTTACTTACGTGAACAACAGACATAATAACAGCCTCCTTCGAAGAAGTTGCATATTTGCATCGGTTTGTCTATAAAGAAGATTAACTCAAGAAGTTATCTGTGCATCTTCAAGAAATTCCTGTTCTGACTATATGTTAATGTTGTAAGGTGTGACCTAGTTTGTGTTGAAAATGCCATTTACTAAACACTAATCAGCCAATTGTTATGAAATTCCTGGACACTACGACAACATTTACTTTGCTTTTATTGCTTTGACCCCGGTGCATGAGTATCGATTCCCTAGCAACATGATTTATACAATTCATTATCAAATGAGCCAGCTAACCAGGAATAACTCTGCAAAACTAGAATGGTTAATTGGAAGCTGATGGTAGTGATGGTACGGAGGTTGTCATTTATGGGAGGCTGGGACAAGAAAGAATCCACTGGGTTGAGGGTATTTGTGTGTGTGTGGGTGTACCTGCTGTGTGACTAAACGAAGTGAATTATTCAGTGTTAAACAGCGATTTGCAACAGTTATATGGGATGACAGCGTGGTCCAATGAAAATGATGAGGTGAAATTAATCATTAGGTCGCATGTGTACGAATTATCAGAGCAATTTTATGTTTTACGTACGGTTTTAGTTTAGAACTTTAATTTTGAGATGTGTCAGTGGATATCAGGGAAATCGTTATAGATATGTGCCTCGTGGGAATGGGTATAACAGCAGGTCTTGTTTGTGGGACTCTTCCTGATTTTTGCAGGGGCAGAAAAAAAATTTGCAGTGGTGTCATTGGGCATTTTCACGTATATAGAACAATAATCTTGGAGACATGTCAGTGAAGATGCCAGCCACCATTGTCATATTATTCGGTCATATTCACCAGGTGCCGCCAAAGCACAAGAACATGCGACTGACATTGAGATATGTGTGATCATTTCTAGTTATTGCTTCATATTGCAATTTGTCATTGAGTGACCAACACATGGCACGTTAAATGCTGCTTATGATTATCATTGTATTACCAGTGTCAATACTGTGTTGCTTTGCAGTGACTGGATGGTGAAGATTAATAACACTGTAAGTAGCAAACTTTGGATTCAGTTATTGCAGTATTGTATATAAAAGTATGTTACGAAACTCATTTTGGAGTTGTTACCTGTTCTTTGGATGTGATGAATGGCATTTTATTTGTTGCACCCGTCCAGAACTAAAAGCCTGGCTTGTTTTGCATTAACTCAAGAAAGATAGGTTCGTGAAAAAGGAAGTAAGTTATAGTTGGAAATATCCGAAAGGTCACAGGTTTAAATCTTGCTGGTCCACTTCCAGGTAACAGCCTTGGGCAAGCTGCTCACATGCATATGCCTCTGTCACCATACAGTGTACTTTGGTACCAACTGACG
>Ga0209782_1001288_pt1 | contig 12827 bp, 6 predicted proteins | sample WorMetmaBAHAMAS1_FD_187390 | JGI IMG/M metagenome (GOLD analysis project Ga0209782, IMG submission 187390) | Marine gutless worms symbiont microbial communities from Max Planck institute for Marine Microbiology, Germany - Inanidrilus... | ecosystem: Host-associated > Annelida > Digestive system >... | reverse complement strand
TGTCATGATACGCATCCATTGTTCTTGAAGAGCATGCGCATAAAAAAGTTACTATCAGTGAGTGAGGAAGACCGGCGGGGTAGTTGGAAGTTATGTGCTTTATATAGGTAATGTTTCGTGGACTAGTCTGCTAGCCTATAGTAAGGTTATACTGTGTTCTAGTCTCTGTTGATTTCTGTTTCTTTACTGTTGTTCTTTGTTTGTACCCCGTGTGAGATTTTGTAATTAATAAATAAATGAATAATAAATACCGTGCGTATTTGAGCTGATAAGTTCCGTTGTGCTGTGTTGATAAACGTGTCAGCCTGACTCTTTCCCGTTCAAGTGTGACTTGCTGGCAATGAAAACTGATCGCTTGATGCTTGTCATCATCATGCTCGCTGTCTGCAGTCTCTGCGTGAAGGTTACTCGCTTCATTGCTGTCGCTCTGTCTGCACATACACTGTGTCTCAAAAAAAGTATACCGGCCAACTGCTAGCAGTAATTTCAACAGTAGTTGCCGGATTCCTGTATTATTTGGTGCTACAATAGCAGTGAACAGTAGCAATGTATCATACATCTCTGTACACTTTAGTATCATATATATTCATGTACTCTAACGTGTAATTTTGTAAACTTGTACACACTTTATCATGTACAGCAGCACGCGTACATGCACGCATCCCTAGTATGCTGCTGTTGTTGACATGCAGATCGATATGACTGTTTAGGTTTGGTAAAAGCAGCATATAGGTTCTTGATGTATTTATAGTCGTCGTGGCTGTAACTGAGAAGTTAACGATAATTTCTGCAAATAGTAAAATTGAACGTAGTTAACCGCATCTCACTTTATTGCAGTTGAGTGCCTTTTGACACTTCTGACAGAAAAATATCAGCAATGTCGATTAGTGTTAAAAACAGTGTTGACGATACTGTTAACTTCCGTGTAAAAGTATCCGCCTACATCAGTACTGATGCCGCAGAACTGATGCCAGTACAATATTGCTACTGCTGTAGACACTGATATTAACAGCATGCCTCACCATAGTAGTACATACTGGGGATGTGTGCATGTGTTTACAAAATTACGTGATGATGTTCACGAATATGGTGGCCATGATGAAAATTTGGCGCTAAAAATGAAGAATGAACTAAATTAGACGTCTGTGACATTTTTGTGATTGCTACAAAATTGAGTGATAATTGGAAGAAGCAACTTTATTAAAGGCTGTCAAAAAGCTGACGTCACAGGCGGCTGCTGGCCGTTACTCACTATAATGCTGTCATCGTAACTGAAATCCATTTGGTTTTTACCGCGCGACTCTATGCTATCGCGGTATATGCCATCGTTGTGTGTCTGTCACACTCAGGTATTGTATCAAAACGGCTAAATGTAGGATTATGCTAGTAATTCCACACGATAGCTCAGAGACTCTAGTCTTTTGATGCCACAGATCAAGGCAAAATTTGAATGGATCACCCTTTACGGGGCACCAAATGCAGGTGGGGTAGGTTAAAATCGGCCGCTTTTGATGAACAACTCACTGTATTGTAGCTAGTCCCAGCCTACAGATGATAAAGTGTCTTTGAAAGGGGCATGGTTACGTCACATGACCCACTTTTGCATACATGTGCAACTGTGGACTTAGAAAGATTTCGCCATGGCACGCCGTTAACTGAGGTCAATGACAGACCTGTGTTTGTCTGTCGACACTACTGCTGCTATACACTAAGGCTTTAGCTCCATCGGTTTGATTTGTCACTGTATTTGTTGCAAACCTGCTTGTATAATATATCGACAACAAATCGAGCAAGACGAGTTTGAGCAGTATCGTTAAAATATGTGCAAATAACCAGTGTTTGTCGGTTTGTTTAGCAATTTGCTATCGACCGATGCTTGTTGCCTAATCATTATTCTCAGTGTGCAAGATATTGTTGATTTGTGCAAGGCAGCGTCGCACGGTCCATTGGCGTTAGCAGATATACTTGTTGTTATTGGCCAAGATATTTGTGTAAATCTTTAGTTTTTAACATTTACAGGATTTTTTGTACAGCTGACAAAATTTAATGATAGGCGCATCCCTGTTACGTACTGGCAGGTTGTTATCATGGTGTGTAGGCGTACCTGATGGGAGTGGTGTGGTCATGCTATAAGTATCTGATGCAGACTAATGAGTCACGTGGTCGCCACAGGTCACTGGAATCAGATGTGACACATTCACCGGAGGATGCGGAGGTACAGTCAGTTCTGATTCTCTCTTAACCTCGGCGCTATATAAGTTGATTACTTACTTACTTACTTGTTGATCACTTCTTGTCTTTCTGGCATGTATATCGAGTTCTAACATACTCGTAATTTATGATTGTTATTAATAAGTACTGTGAATCATGAAATAGGAGCCCCCGACTTCTATTACTACAGTTGCACCAAACCCCCGGTTTGTATCTCTGGCTTGGCCTGCATTTTGGTCTCGGCTTTTGTTTGAGGATTCATGGTTGATTAAGTTAAGGTTTAACATCCCACTCGACACTAAATAGGTTACTACTGGGACAAAGCTTTGCTGTAAGTATGTTTTTGTGATATGCTGTTAGTTGTTAGGTAGTGATAGTCAACTGCCCTCATCAGATTATGAGACGACTGAGTTCTGTGTATAATTTCGTGATTTTTGTTAGTAAATTCTACCTAGACATGTCACTGTTTGTCACTTTGTTGTCTCCTTAAATTTATCATATTTGCAATGTCTGTATTTTTATTTTATACGTACATATTTGTTTTGATTAATGTCACTATCTATGCATTAGCTTTAACTGGGAAAAAATAACGTACGGCATATATACCCGATTGTAGCGTGTTATTTAAAGTTGGTGTGTGGTTCTGTGTTGAGTATTATGGAATATTTCTGTTAATGTTATTTGCACGTAGATGCTGCTGCCACCAAAGTACGAGGATATTGGCAGCATGCCGACGGTGGCCGTGGAATTGCCGCCGCCTCCTCCGTACGCTACTCAGTAAACGTCGTCGGCTTTGGCCAAGTCACGTGTCGGTGGACACTAACCAGTGTGAAACTTTGTTGTAGCACATCACTGCAGATCGTTCGATTTATCTCACCGCTCGCTTCTGATTGGTCTACTGTTGTACATTGCACTGTTAAATGTGTCTGGTGACGGTGGAGACATCTGGTGGATAATAATATACATTGGACGACTACTCCCTGCTTTTTTGTTGCATACTTTATTCGAATGTATTCTGCTACTTGTTATGCGGCTGAAAGCAGTGATAGATTTACAAATTTGGTGGTCATTCTTGTTTGATACATGTGTTATGCCCTTACCTGTCTGTTTCAGTTTTTTTTGTTTAAACAAATTTACTCTTCAGAATGTGGGCTCCTTAGATCTGTAGTCCCCACAATGGCAAACAGTCGGAACATTGCCAAATCTGACACTGTTAATACAAGAAATTCATTTTTTGCGTGCTCCAAAAATGACAGTATTAGCATGCTGTGACTGTTGTATGTGATATGCGAATAAAGTCTAAATTTCTAATTGCTTTTGGGGTATTTTTTACAAGGTAATTGATATAAATGAAAATGAACATATTGAGTATTGTTTCTATACAGTTTCACTTTTGTTGACTTCTGGTTCTGCGAGTGCCATTATTATGCTTGCAGTGAAATAGTCTGGCATTGGAATTGGAATAATCTGCATTCAGATAGAAATGAGAATAATTTGTAGCGTGGATGGAATGAAAAAGTGATGAGGCTAACAAATTATTAATTTCTTTGCTGAATTTGGCTTAACTGCTTCAGATTGTTGATACAGTGAAATTTACTTTTGTTCTACATAGGCCAGAAGTTGCATGAAAAATAAAATATTCATCAAAAAAAAGAATAAAATTTGTGTGATAAATGGTAACCATAGAGGCATGATGTAATTTATTGTATTGTAAGTGCCGTTAAATCCCAATTGACCAATCTGACGTAAATGCTGTGAGATGGGCTAGTTGTGAAATTGGCACAGGTGGTTGAACCATGAACAGTGTTGATGATGAGACATTTTCATATGCCATAGATTTGTTTGCTGTAAATGTAAATTCTGTAATATCTTTGAGCGAATCTTGTACGTGGACATAGAATAAATGAGTGACAGGATGAAGATTTTGTTCAATATGCATGCTCTGTGGAGTTGTTTATTTATTATAATTAGGACGAACACCTTATCTGTTGCAGTCTATCGTAGTTGGCAACACAGAGTTTGAATATATGCTATTGCTTGAAGTTAAATGATACAAATAGTTTGAATATGTAAAATCACGGAAGAGTACTTTTAAGTGATAGGATACTAAACATGAAAAAGTTTAAAAGCAGGATTACTTGATGGCTGCTGTAAAACTGGTATGTTTTATGATATTGTTTAACCCTAGTGTTTCAATGGTATTTTTTTTAATGTTGCAGTTGGGGGGGGGGTAAATGACCCACCAGGTGTATCTCGGGTTCTGTGCCACCTAGAGATAAAATCCCTAAAGCTATATCCATGTTTTCGAAGGTAAGCTTTTCAGCGGTCTCCATGCTAACCTTGTCCGGTGAGTCCTTTACCCCAAAATTTAAGATGGTGCCCGAAAACCAGAAGTAGTTTTATTTTGGCACATGTGGTTGTATTTGAAGGATATTTGAGTCGATTATTATGTTTTCCTGGTCGGCAAATTGAATGTCACTACTGTTATTTAGACTACAATAATGTCACAGTTCAAGATGGCAGCAGAAAAGCACCACAACCATACTGAATCTGAGATCGTCTACATGCAAACGCAGTAAATGTTATGCGCAAAACTGAAAGTACTTCCGGTTTGTGGTCGCCATCTTGAAAGATTGATTTGCAGTAGATTCTAACAGTATTCATCTAGCTTTTGTGTCTTTCGCATCACCTAAAATGTACGATTACAGTCTTACATCGCTGTGATGTGAGCATCTTTGCCGAACTGAAACAACTTCCTTTTTTTCCAGTGTGACAGCGACACCTGGCAATGTGAATATTATCGTCATTGAAAAGATCATCCCTGAAAACATAGGCATAGCAGTTGGAATTTTGTTTTTATGTGCCTTAGAAACCAAATAACCCCTTACATAGAATTGTCGAGCTTTTTTAGTCGGTTGGCCATTTTCCAGCCGCCTTATTGGAAATACTAGTAGAGTTAGCGCACATATATTCAGGAAAAGTCACCAAAGCCTTTGTCACAGTTCTAAGTGGTTTCAGAGCAACAGGATAAAAAGTGTGTCTCGGGGGAGGGGGTAAAATACCCTCCCCCCAATTGCAACATAAGGGTTAGTGGAAAATTGTAAGTTTGTTGAAATTTTTAAGTTTTGCATTAGGTTTTACATTTAAATCTGGTGATTGACAGATTTAAGTGTAATAGCATGTGTTTTTATTATAATTTAGAATTGTTTGTTTCTTGCTTAGTTTAATTTTCCTGCCTGTTGCTTTGTGCTAGTGGGTTTTTAAAATTAGCAATTATTTTGATTTTTACAGCTATGATGATATTGCTCGTATACAACTACTGGTACTTGGTTGTACAAATGTGAACTGGCAGTTACCATTAATTACTTGTAAGCTTGAAGTTTTCCATACTAAAGGTAATACATTTAATATGAAAAATGATGTAACGTACAATATTAGAACATATTTCTTCATTGAAAGAATTGTAATTTTGTAGAAGGCATGCCATCATTGGTTGTTGGTGAACAATCGCTTAATAGTAGGCATAGTAAGATGTGTTTAGGTGGCTTCAGGTCTGATACAAAGAGAGATTGTTTACAAGTAAAATTAATTTATAATTAAAGAAAGAAACGCGAAGTGCTTGGTATGGAGTGTGGCTATATAGCAGTCATGGACACTAACAAAAGTGGATTTTCGACAGTTGGAGAATTTTGAAATGTGGATTCGGCAAAGAATGGAAAAAAAATTACCTCTGGGTGGATAAAATTTCAAATGAAGAAATGTTGGCAAAAGTGGAGGAGAATAGACATATAATGAAAATCGTCCAGCAAAAACATCATTGAATTGGACATATTTTGAGGCATGCAGAGTTTACTGCTAGATATTATAGAAAGACAAACAAGAGGGCCTAGCAGTGGCTAGCATAGCGCGAGATGTTGTTTAGATTACTCCTCCCCGCGACCACAATGCGCTGTAAATTTGGATTGGAATTTGAAACCTAAATTAGCTATAATGCGCCAATGCAATTCCGTCACAGATGGACACTAACATCGTAGCATAACAGCGAGGTGTATATATTACATCTTGCGCTAATTAAAGGAAGATATAACCTAAAGGAAGAAGAAGGAGGATGCCGATGTGACATATAGTGGTAATGTGGCACTGAAGCGAGAGGCTGTATAGCACAATACAATACTGGACGAGGAGGATACTGATTTATACGATACGAATTAAAATCCGCCCCTCACTACCAGACGTCAACACAGCAGCTGTGACAGCAGCGAATGTTGTGTTGAGAAATTGTTGTTGTGTTTAGTTTAGGAAATTTATCTGAATAAAAGAGGTGTTTGATAAGGTAAGCTATTATTAACTGTTGTATGTAACGTTAATATGCTTAATTTGATTAATAGTGTATTATTGATGGCAATGCATTACTTTGGACAGATATCACTTTTCACTCCTTCCTGATCGGTCAGTTACGAGGGGGGATGTCTATTCGATGAACACATGACCTGATGACCCGATGAACATGGATACCTAAATGATGAACATAGAATAGACATCCCCTTGGAACTGCTAATATCTTCTCGTTACATCCCGTTTTTATAAGGTGGCGTAACATTCTAGACGTAGATGTAGACGTAGAGAAATCGCGAGCGCAAAAACATCATTGCCTCTATGCCCGTATCATATATTGCAAACTATATTTACTGTACTATTGCTAATTTGTAATACCAACTTCGGTTTCTCTTTTAACTTTCAGTTTTTATGTGCTATGGCATTTTTTCCATTGTATATTATTGCATGGGCTTCGACTTCGAGCCTGCTATTGAATGTGAATAATAAAAATAGTAAAAATGTGGGGTTGCGATCATGCGGGCCTGCAGTTTAGAGTTAGTAGGGTTAGGATTTAGGGTTAAAGATAAGGTTAGGTCATTGTTAGGGATAGGGTTGGTGTTAGGGTTAGCAGTGGTGTTAGGGTTAACATATTTTACTTGTCCCACTAGCAGCCCACAGAAGCCCGCACAGCCGCATTTTACCCATACCCGTCCATCGATGTTATGGTCATGCCTGCGAAAAGCAAGTGTAATATTCATCAAAGTGCATGAAAACAGATGGCAAAACTTTGATTACCGGATGCCCCAAGTAATTTGGGAAGATGCCTCGTTGACATGAAGGTGTAATTGTGATTTTGTGAGATCATAAGTTGATTTACAAACCATTTTAGACTTTTGTTAAGTATGGTGAATGCTAGTTTTTGTGGTCACTGGAATGCATTATAAATATAAGTGCTTGCATCATTTAGGTGTAAGTCTAAAACATTGCAGTAGTCACTCTTAAAAAGTCTGTTTGTATGGCTTGTGTGGTGTTCAGAGTCCAATGCTTAGACGTGAGTCGTATGGTGCCAGTAAAGAAATGGCGGCAGATCCACCTATGATGCACAACTCATTTATTAACACACTTGGCGTCAGTTGGCCAAATGGTGCCAACACAGCCGGTGGACTTCGTGAGTCAGCATACAAAATTGACGTTGATAGAGAGCTTATGATGTCTGCTCCACCACCTCCAAATGTTCGAGCTTGTACTCTGCCGCTGCTTGGTCGAGTTCAGGTCATTTCTGTTTTGAAAATGTGATCGCATCAACTGTTTGAAAGCTTTTTAATACCTATAACTCATAAATAAAGCGCAATTCAACTATGTTATGTTTAAGATATAAATTATAAAGTGCACATGGCTTGTAATTTAAGCTTTATTGTCAGAAATTTCCAGGGTCATATGCAGTCATGTTCACTCCAGAAGTGAACAAAAACGGTGCTAGATAGAGACATTGTAACAACAGGTGACAAACAGGAAGTGACATATGGCCTATCTAACAGCAGCAATTGTGATGACCTTGGGTTTATATACTTTAACGTCATTTCTTGTTTGCAATCATTTTTAAATAGTATGTTTCGTACCCGGTAGTTGCAAGATTTCTACTGACAAGCACGTCGCGTGGTCCCTCTGCAATAGTTGAGCTTTTTGTTCAATGATTGTAAAGTGTCTGCACAGATGTTGTCACTTTGAACAGAGTTCTCATTTTCGTTTTTTTATTGCCTCACGGTAGCTGTCTTGAACTGATATTATGAACTGTTTGATATATTTCTGTGAAATTGTAATAAGCTGTAATATTATTAATGGCAGAAGGCCTTAGTGGCCTGTAAATTTTAAAAATATATTGTACAGTGGTCAAAAATGATCAGTTGGTATTGAAAAGTGGAACTTTAATGCCATTTCAGGTTGTTACTGTGAATGTTTGATCAGGTTCTGATGTCACGTTGTATATAAATGAGATGTCTAGTGTGAGTAAGATTTTGTGTTTGATGGCTTATACATTGTTTTAATTTTAAAATATTTTGTTTAGCCGTTGCACAAAAGAATAGTACGTGTATAACTTAAGAATTACAGTTGATATTCAGATGATGTAAGGTTTTGTATGGGATGTATACCTGCATATTGCTGTTAAATGATTGGTCTTTGTAGTTTGTTCGAGATATTCTTGGATATATTCAAGCATCAATCATTCTGCTGTATTGGATTTATGGTAACTGGAGCACCTACCTTACAATACTTCTTCCACGTTATTATGATGGTCGGATGCCGATCACAATGCTCATATGTGCGTAGCTTTTCATGTTTATTTGATTAATTTAACCCGCTTGGCATGCTTGCCAAAACGATTATGTGTTATGCTTGCGTTATTTTTTTAAATTTTTTAAAAATGATTCTTGGAGTTTGAGACCAGTTATCTCAGGATCTACTGGACTGATTTTTAGGATTTTTTCCGCCAAATGGTAGGTATTTAATTGTGATTTGCGGATCTGACCTTTTTTGATCACTGAATGGACATTGGGTGACTTCACTTTTTGGATTAGTCTTTTGCTGAGTCTAAAGACTGAGCGGAAAGCTTAATCTGAACGCTAATCTGTGGACTGAGTCCAAAGCCAGATTAGTATTTAGCTGAGCGGAAACTGGTGCTAAAATAGTTTGTTTACTTTGTTTCTGTAGTCATCTTGTTAGCAATGAATTTCAAATCAATCAGTCAATTTATTTCAAGGTCCATCACAACAAAAGAATTTTGTCACTGCCGCCATATTTGAGTACACGATCATGTTATTCTGTTAATGTCTAAACGCGCGCATCACTAGCTGTCGCGATTTATCGCCATCTTTGTTTACAAATCCGAAGTAAAAGAGTGAAGTGACTTTGTGCTCAGCGATAGTTAATCCCTAGGGGATTAAGCTATCTACTGCATGTAAAGTGAATTGGACTGAGACCAAATTGTTCAGATTAACTTTCGCTCAGCGATTCGCTCAGTCCGAATCAAAAACGTCACTTCACTTTTTGGATTAAGTTCGGCTGAGTCTGAAATTTCGTCTCAGCGAAAGCCTGAGCGAAAGACTGATACAAAAAGTGAAGTCACCCATTGCCTTGGCAAACAGTTTTAGGGAAAACTTGGTGAAAGGCCTATATTTGGCACACTGATGTTCTCAAACACATTGGAATATTGCAATGTTGATTGGTGTGATAGTGATGATCATGCTACATTGTGTAGAAATTTGGTAAACTTTGGTCCAGTAACCCCAGAGATCACGTGGCTCGATTTTGTATTGTAACCTTATGAAAATGCCAAAAATTGGCAGATATCTCTGAATATTTAAGAATGTACTGGATAGATCTTTACCAAATTTTCACAGTTGGTAGATATACGGGTGGGTAGAACAGTGATTGATGCGACTTTCATTCTTTGCACTAGCATTCCACAACTAATTGGAATATTACCATATGAATGTATGTAATAGCAGTGGTGTTGATGGGGCTACATCATCTAAAAATTTGGTGTTAAGTAACTCCAAAGATGAACTAGCTTATTATTTGTGTACCTGTGCTGGGCAAAAATAGGCCTTACGATCTTCTTTCGTCGTGCAGGTAATCCAAAAGGGATTTGATGATAGCAATGCCAATTTGCACATTAACAGTGGCGATGATCTCTCTGCATCTGATATAAATTTGGTGAGCTTCTGTTCTGTAACTCCAAAGTTAAAAGTGATGTGCTGGACAATAGTACCGCACCTCCAGGTGACAACTTGCGTGCGTCCACAGCGGGTGCTGGACATGGTTACTTTTGTTAGCCTGCTTAGTGAACGTGGCATATGAGTGCATTTGCTGCCGTGATGGCTAATACATTGTTTGTTTTAATTTTTAAAACAATCCACAACCGCTGACAGATGTGTACACTACAGTAAATCTGGGCTGCTGTACATGCTTAGCAGCAGTCGGCAATTCAGCCTTTTGCCAAATTACTTTAAATGCTTACTTATTTATAATGCTGTACTGAAATTTAAGAAACACAGAGTAGGACTGCAACATGGTTATGCCATTATTGTTAATTTTTCAGTATCTTCAATTGACAGTATTATTTGGTTGAAATACGCCTTGTTTATGTTTACGATATAACAGTATTATTATGCATGTTACTGAACTTATAAGTGTACAATAACAGTGTTTGCCAATGATACCAATCATGGAATCGTGTTAATTATGAAAAAAAAATAAACTTTTGAGTTCTTTGACAGTAAATCGATTACTTAATCAATAATTGCTGAGGATCTCATTTGCTGATTGAGTTTGCTACTGCATTACAGTGTATGCAATACCATCCAGTTTGTGCATTGTAAGTTTCATCAAAGCAGCAACGTTGAATCCGGGATCGTTGTTGCCTCGACAGGATCCACAAGGTTCATTGCAGTTTCCTAGATTTAGAATTTGATCAGATTGGCCAAAATATGCAAATGTAGCATCTGGAATAATAAAACTGATGCTGAGTTTATTCCTAATTTAGAAAACTGATTGAGTATGCAAATGGTGAGCAATTAAAAGGCAAATGAAATGGCAGTGCACAGTATGTCCATAGTTAGTCAGTTGCCTGTTGCTTATTTTGTACTGCTTTGTGCTATAATTTATTTTTTACAATTACTCAACTCCGAAGTATTGCTGAATTAAGCGGAGACAGAGCTAATGCAAACAGATTCCATGCAAGCTTCATAGGCACTTTATTCAACCTGCTATGTTTTATTCAGCTGCCTGCATGGTCTGTATGCATGCTGAAATAATAGGCTGAACTGTCACAAATGTAGCTTATGATGTGCATAACGACTGACATGTTGTCAGCTGTGTGCATATTGGTAATGGTGACCCAGGGTCGATCTGACCACCAATCCTGGGACGACCCGGGCGACGATGCCGTGAATGACTGCAAATCAACTGAGCACTGAAGTGACATGTTTTGGCAGTAGCCGACCATAGCACATTCGGAATAATTGCTTTTTGTGTGCCTTAGAAGCTAATTTACTCGTTAAAGTGTACAGTAGGCCGGGGATGTTGGCAATGCTGCTGTAGGTGATTGGACAGTGTGTGGCAAGTGTAATCGTTGGCGGCCACCGCTGGCTCATCACTGTCGACGCTGTGGTCAGTGCGTTCGCAAGATGGACCATCACTGCCCCTGGTCAGCAGCACTACTCTCTCAGGAGATTTTATTGGACCGCATCACTAGCACAGCAAGCGGTGCTAGATGCGGGCTATTGCTACAGATGTCTTCACATAGCGTGGTCTGTCTGTCTGTTTGTTAGTCATGATTGTGAATGCTGCAAAAACGGCTGATCTGATTGAAATGTTATTTGGGAGATGGACTCGGATGGACCAAAGGAACCGTGTATCAAATGACGGTGAATATGGGTGCTACCTGGCAGATACAGTAGTATGATTTGTGCTTGGCAGTGATGTTGCTACTGTTATTGTAGCAGTTTGTTTTAACGACTCCATTCATCAGATTCACTGATATGTGCTGCTGTCCGACGTACACAGAACTCCTGTGGTGGTCGATGTTTTGCTGTTGCTGGGCCACAGGTCTGGAATTCTCTGCCGGCTGAACTGCGACAGTATGACTTACTTAAAAATTCAAGCGGCATTTAAAGGCTCGTTTTTTCGGTGATGGGACCACGGCACTTTGTGACTTTTGTTAGGTAGCACCGTTTAAAAATATTCTTAATTTTGTAGGATCCTCCATATTGCACGGAGAAGAACATCAGCTGCCAGAAACATGGCACATTTTATTGCCATTTATCACTACTGGATAAGGTACTAACTCGACCGGTCCAGGCAACACGAAATTACTGAATCGGTCTAGTCCAGTTTTTTGTGCATCGTTCTAACTCCGTTGATCTGTTCAGGATAAACAACTGCGTCGGTGAGGACAATCAGTGGGCGTTCATGCAGCTGCTGGCGTACGCCTACGTGCTGAGTCTCATGTCGTTGGTTCTCGAGCTGATGCAGTTGTTCTTTCTGCCGTCTTGTGTCACCTGCGACAAGGCACGTCTGTTTACCTCCCGCGCCTGTTGCTATTTTTGATGGCGTGACTTTCACATACACAACTATCGGCATATGCCGTTGAGACCACTGGTGTAATCGTTCTTTTGATTCAGAAGTGGCAGTTAAATCATTGTATGTCCGTGTATTGGTTCGACGTCACGTTAGTCAAGCAGCAATCTACCTTAAAGGCGCGATATGACCTGAATTGTGTTAAAAGCACCGTTAAGCTC
>Ga0209782_1001287_pt1 | contig 12828 bp, 8 predicted proteins | sample WorMetmaBAHAMAS1_FD_187390 | JGI IMG/M metagenome (GOLD analysis project Ga0209782, IMG submission 187390) | Marine gutless worms symbiont microbial communities from Max Planck institute for Marine Microbiology, Germany - Inanidrilus... | ecosystem: Host-associated > Annelida > Digestive system >... | reverse complement strand
TGCCTATAGGCCTAATATAAAAGGTCAAGCACGACAAAGTTGAAAGGCAACAATAAAGTTAAGATTGAATATAGTCCTAATTACTAGCGATAGGCCTAATATTAGGATCATTATGATTTATGTACTGTTATCTGTTCGTTAGGCTATTCTGTTACTGCATTTGTTGCAACTATCGGAACGAGATGTGGAAAGTATATACTTCCCGTGGCCAATAACTGTGGAAATGTTCATGTCAGATTTTCAACGTTTTTTTATTTTAGAAAACGCAATAAAAAACGTTAAAAACGTAAAAAACGTGACACGAATAAAAAACGTAAAAACGTTTTTTACATCTATGAAATACGCTGAACCACGAAGTACACACGCAACGCAATTTCGATTAGAATGTTCTTCGCCGAAACTACTGGACCAATCTTCACCAAAATTTTACACGATATAGTGACATTAGTGGTGCTATTTAATCATGCATATACACGGCGTTATCCCATTCCGTTTCGGAATGACAGCGATAAGTGCAGGGGTAGGTAATTTTGACCCATTTTTGCCACAAAATTGGTTGCCATGGCAACGTCCCTTGTGGAATCGGAAAAACTGGACCTGATCAAGAAAATTCACGCAAATACCTTCCGTTTGGTGAAAAGATTGTGAAAATCGGTCCAGTAAATACTGAGATAGCTTTGCTCATAGTAAAAAAGGAAAAAAAAGAAGAAATTAACTCAAGTAAAATATATAGCCCGGTCGGCAGGTTTGCCGAGCGGGCTAAATAACTACAGCACACTGTAGCGACGCTGCAGTAACAACCAACTGCAGGCGTCGTAGTCGGGCAGCTGACGTAGTATATATCTCGTCTATCACCAGTCAGTTACCAAGTATTGCGATGAGTTTGTCTGTCTGTCCACTCGCATAACTCGAAAACTACACAGCCGATTTTCGCGAGCTTTTTGTGCATGTTGTGCAGTGGCCATTGCTCGGTCCTCTTCTGACGGCGTTGTGATACGTTAAGTACTTCCGGTGTTTTGCGTATGACATCACGTTTTCGTAGCATGGGGCCAATGGGCCAGAATCAAGCGTGATGTTATACTTCAATGAAGTTCACCATTTGGCGGCACCAGTTGGGACGTCAGACAACTAGTGTTTGGTTGAGTTCATCAGAATGCGGCACTGGGGCAAAATCTGCTGTCTGTGATTGCGTTGTTGGTGAGTATACACAGACTGAGGTCTAGTGGATAGTTGTCAGTGCATTAACAACAGGGTGGTTATCCCGACTGCTGTATGGATATCCAGTTAACCGGCTCAGAATGAGGTGACGTTCGCACAGAAGGCCTGTGTAAACTGTCAGACGGTGACGCCTGGACGATGATGGAGTTAGTGATCATCATCATCAGCGGTCGCTGCTGCTGCTGCTGCTGCTGTTACTGAGCCTGTCATGGCCGACCAGACGAGTTGTCAGTACTAAGTCAGTCACCATCGTGACGTCTATACACTGTAAAAATATCCGTATATCCACGGACACTTTGTGGCGAGTTTTCCATATTGTAACGGAACTGGTCCCGTATACGTTGTATCCGTAAATCGATGGAATAATGAAGCCCTGGATCCACATTGCCATGTGGGCTCTCGGCTTCATTATTCCGTGAACGGTTGGCGCCATCTGGTGAAAGCTACGGAGGTAACCGCAGGCTTGGCGGAAAGTAATGGCAGCCTACCGCCGGGTGACTGACAGACTGATTTTATTGAACACTCTTGCAGCCTAAAGGCTGAATAGCTAAATATAACATGTATACTAAAATAAAAAAAATACTAATAAGAGAAAGTACAATACAAAAAAACATGCATAATGTGCATAATGTGACTGTGAGATGGCTGAAAGTGGATGGCTGAAAGTCACCTGCAGTGGGCTGACTGCCTGTACACTGGGATCAGCTGCGGACCCAACGCTCGGTAACGAGTACGGCAGAACTTCTTTTGCTATGGAGACTTATCGGGCACGACGGCAGACGATGCAGTTTCAGCGGCTGTTGAGCACGAAGCGTGACTGGATCAAGTTGTGTTTTCACCGCGGCTGGACCAGTGGCTGTCGTTCTAGTTGAGTGTTGTTATCATGCATGAGGTTGTTGATGGCCGGCAAGCGTGAAGTGTCCGACCAGCTCACCATACATCACCGTTGATTATTCTGCCTCCCACCCCGCGATATAGAGGACGGGAGGGGGCTGTGGGCATTGCTTGGATTCATCCGTCTGCCTGTCCCATGCCCCTAGCTAAAAACGATGTAATTTTGGCTATGGTAATTCTGTCAAGCGATAGCTTGATAGAAGTCGAACCTGAGCGGGGTCAGTGCGTGACCGTATGGACACCGGAAGTGTCCAAAAGTGTGATGACGCCATCGCATGCTCTCCTTCTGAAGCATTCACTAGGTGGCTACACCATCGATGAGTGCCCATTGAACTGCAGTTGGCAGGGGATATATAGTTATGCCACGCGATAGCTTGTATGAAAGTGATTGTTTGGCCATGTCAGTGAGTGGCTTATGACAGCGGTCTGGTGTCATTGTTTTGAGTGCTGAACTGTTATTTCTTATCCTCCAGACAGTCGTGCACCTAGTGACTTTTGAATTACGGACACTATATAAATAAACTTATCAACCAGTTTAGATGATTACGTGAAGCCTGTAATACACAGAACACTTAGCTGATGGAGTGTCAGACGTGACTGACTGACTGCTAGGCTGTACTTATACATACATACATACATACATACTTTATTTAAGCCAATCACAGTATACATATCCACTAGTAAACGAATATAACAATAGAATTTGCTCTGATGCTATGGCCAAACGAAGGGCAACTTTAGCCTCTTACATGTAGCCGGATAAAAAATATACAATTAGTTATACAGATCTAAATAGAAAGCACACAAATACACAAATCGAACATATCAAAACACATGAACATTTAACCCTTACTGACTAAAAACTGGCTCAAATTAACACGATTCAAAAGACGAACAAACAATGATAAGATGATCAGCTGACACTATATCTTCTGGTAAGCCGTGAAAAACTGTTCTCTACAGTTGATCCTAGAGTCTGGTAAAAACAACTTGAAAGAATGAACATACACTTGGTACTTGCTAGACTGTGCTGCACGTTCACAAGTTTTTCTATGTCCGATTTTATAATGTGTGTTTAACGGATCAGGACTGATGATAACCTGGATTATAGATAAATCAGTTAGTACTCTGGTAAAGTGGTATGCTGGTGTGTGTTAGTTATTGGCGGTATGTTACATCATGCATGTACAACTAGTGAGCACTCACTATCACACCGTCAGCTTGATATGTCATGATGGCCCGGCCACCAGCTCACAGTGTCATGAGTCAGATGTGAACATTGCACTTGCCAGCAACCAAAATCAAATATGCTAAATGAGCAAGATGATATCACTGTAACTGCATGAACTGAACTGAACAGTACCAATACATGTTTGCAGAGAATATGTGCACCCTATCTAGTTCACTTTAATTTAGTTGGGGAGCGTTCACAATGCACTGAAGGGCCATTCACACTACGTGCGGATGCTCGTGAACAACTGACACACGGTGTGTGTGTGTTGTGTGTATGCAGGTGGAGTCGGAACAGTTAGCAAGTCACATTGTGGAACGGCTGGACAAGCACCTGACAGTGTTTGTGACAAGACTGTCAGCGATCGAGGACACAGTTCATGGTGGTACGAGGAGTGGTGCTGCAGCCTCGTCAGCTGACCGCTCGGTCACCGACAGACTTCGAGACGTCGAGGCTAGTCTGCAGCGACTGAATGAAGGCTCACAGGTGGTCACTGGGTCTGCTGCTGCTGCTGCTGCTGATGGGGCTAGTGGCGGCGGTGATGTACAGTCGATCCTTGTGTCAACGAGTGAGAAGATGACCATCTACGAGGGAGTGATTACCGTGCTGAACCGTGAAGTGGAGAAGCTCAGTACACAGGTCTTGTCTCTTATTCAGTCTCGCACACACCGACATTCACCAGCCAACTGTCTGCACTAACTAGCTACTCGTCTCAGAGTTAGTTAATGAAAATCTTAACCACTAAAACAATTTGCCACGGTGAGAATTATCAGACTCAATACAGCGTGATGTATAACAGTGTCTGTTAAGCTGAGAATTATAACATTTAGCTGTAAGTTAGCTTTTGATAAATAATTGTTATAGAATATTTAGTTATAGCCAGTTGTACTTGTAGGTCATAATTTGTCATATTTTATTCAGCATTTTTAATACACCCTTCTCTTTAGAGTATTCGGCTTATCAGACAGCTGTGATTTCACATAGAAACTTAGATGGGCAGTTGTGCACTGAGGAGTGCGTTGTTACTGTTCCATAACAGAAATATACTTGAAGCATAAAATATATACCCAGTATTCTACAAAAAGCTGGTTTCGATTTTCGATATTTTCAGTTGGAAGCCATGTTGTTACCTAAAGTAAATAGTTATGTTTTCAGGCAGTGTTTTTGTTGTTCTAGTCTATGGCTTTTCAAGGTGCTTGCATAGATGCATTGTGATAGAATAGAATTATGACCATGGGTCATAATTTTCAACCAGCCACCAGGTAGGCTGGTGTGTCCATTTCGTCGTGGTGCAAATGGATGTGAATTTTTTACATAGAGCATATACAAGCTTTGCTACTCAGTAATTCTTCAACTGGCCTTTTTTGTCTGCAGAGAAGCAACAGTACGTGCGCAGTGTATGGCAGTTGGATGTAGAGTACAGTGATATGTCTGTTGAAGATGGAGGCCGTGGATCGACAACGTCAGCTGGAGAGAGAGCTGCTCGATACGATGGACCGCAAAGTGCGCTCACAGGAGCGTCTGGTGGCGATGAAGGACGCGACCATCGCTGAGCTTGAGCTGAGAGTGACGTCGGTGGAACAGACGAGTCATGATGGCACGCTGCTGTGGCGCATCACCGAGTTTCAGCGTAAACGACAAGATGCCATCTCTGGTCGTGTGACAAGCATCTATTCACCTCCGTTCTTCACCAGCAGAACGGGTAAGTTGCATCAGATGTTCGTATTGGGCCGCACAAAACACAGTCACAGAATTTTACTAATGGATGGGGCAGGCTTCTTTTTAAAATTGTAAATGTGCTATTATGTAGTAGTTAATAATTAGTGGGTTATTACATATGTGAAGGAGCAGGCGAGAGCGTCCAGTCACAGCCCACGTGTACCAACCATAACAGTGAACCCACCGGATTGGTGTACCAAGCATTGTGTTGTTTTGTCAAGATCCGTATTGTGGGCTCAGAGGGTTAAATGAACTCGACAGTTCTGTATGTGTGTGTGATATTTGTATGGGTTGAGTGCTGTAGCTGAGACCTGCTGGCTTGACACTGTGCAGGGTACAAGATGTGCGCTCGTCTGTATCTGAATGGTGATGGAATGGGCAAAGGCACACACGTGTCTCTCTTCTTTGTTGTCATGCGTGGAGCTTACGATGCACTTCTCAAGTGGCCGTTCAGACAGAAGGTACGAGTGATACAAGTGACAGACATTGCTGCTGATGCACAATTTACCTGGTAGTCTTTGATCTAGTGACCTAGCCCAACCTGGTTCTGAAAAAATGTAATGATGAAAAACGAAAACTAATACTTTGTCTCAAGTTCCTAACTGTATTTAATAGCTTAATGTACAGCTGTACATACAAATTTTGTGCAACTAAACATTTCTAACATAAAATATAATTGAAATTTGTATCAAAACCCCCAAAACTGCCCATTGCCCACGGCAGATCTGAACCCCCATCAAACACACTGTGCCTTTGCCCAACCCCACTTATCACCCCAAATGGCAGCTCGATTGCTTCACACGTGCTTGCACATCAATGCCACAAATTTTTCTTCATTACAATGGGCTGCCCCATATCCATCCCCAAAATTGGCCTTTCCCGTGTGGCAGTAGCACCCCATCCACACTGCGCATCCTTAGACCCACCCAACCCACCACACCAAACAGCATCGAAGTGCACTCAGCCGTATTTCCACAGCTTACCGGACTGACTGACTTGACACACAGACAGACACAGAAATAGTGTGGAAAATGGCCTCGCTCTAGCAAGACGACGTGGCCTAAAAATCTGAAAGATCTGTCTGAATATTTAGCAGGTTTATACACAGATTGTTTCCGATAATAATGGTTAAAAATGACAAATTTCCTATTATTTAACTCACCTGAACTGTTGGGAATAAACATTTTTTTGTCTGTAATAAGTTTGAGCTAATTTACAAATACTGCTGCATGTAACTGCAACCTAATCTTTATTTTTTTTTTAACTTTGTGAACATTTTGGTGATAATTTCATTTTTTCTTGAATGACTGCATTTATGTAGTATATTGAAAATGTGCAGTTTTTTTATCCATCTTGTACAAACGAATGATGTTGGGTGGTCAGTGTGTGAGTGCTATATAGGCTTTGAAAAATGATTTTGATAATAATGGTAAAACTCGTTGGTGGTAGAGACACAGCTGAGAAACGAGTCTAACAGGTAACGCGGTGTTTCAGGTAACACTGATGTTCATTGATCAGAACGGTCGTGAACATGTTGTCGACGCGTTTCGACCTGATCCAACAAGCTCATCGTTTAAACGTCCGACGACCGAAATGAACATTGCAAGCGGCTGTCCGCTGCTGATGCCGCTGACAACGCTTGACACACAGAGCAATGCCTACGTCAAAGACAACACAGCATTCATTAAAATCATTGTAAACTGTGATGACCTGAATTAACAAATGATTGATTACATGGGCGGCAGAAGCATCTGAAAAGTGGGTGGGCCATGCAGTTCAATGCCAAAGACGTTGACAGCGAGCGATGGGGTGGGGAATGCAGAGGGGGATCCCCCTCCACAGCTGATTAGGGAGTCTGGGGAAGTATCGTAAGCTTCCCTGGCGGAATAGGAAACGGAGACCTAGATAAAATTGAATTTTGTAAAATTTGAATACCAAAGAAGCCATCTTTGGCACATTCACTGAATTTTCTACCACATTTCTATAGTGGTTTTCCAGCTGCGTTGACGATTATGCGTGAGAGACGACAAAATAACAGAAACACGACATGCAATAGTGAATAGGAATTGATGGTATGGGCATGATTCCTCTATTTTTATTTTGTCCGTTTCTTCTGTGGTCCCTTCCCTGTTCTTAACTGCTGCAAAGTGGCCGCATTAAATCCAGCTATATAGAGGGTCTGGGAATGCACTATAAGCTCCCCCAGAGGTGGAGCCCGGTCGCGCAACGTTTATGTATGCATTTTGAGTAAAAATTATACTTCTGACGCCCATGTAGGCCTAACCAGTGAGTAAGCTAATGACTGGCAGTATTTTTCACAGACAAAAAATGGCTGTATGCCAGTGGAGTGATGCATCCTCTCATACTCCTGGATCCGCCACTGACGACATGCATGGTTTCCCAGTAAAGGCCTATGCACCTTGCATCTTACATTTTTGTCGCATGACTCAAATAGTCCTATGCATAGACTGAACGGGAGTGGAAGTAGTCATGGCGTGCCCATGGCAAAGAAAGATTGGGCATTCCATTGCCGTGCCCACCTGAAATGAACCCTGGAACGGGCCAGATGAAATTTGAGTTTCAGATAACATTGATTGAAGGGCGCTGCTTGGGTGGATGTGGTGTATGCCCAGGGTTGTTAACTTTATATTTATTCTGTGTTTCATAGTTGAAAGTTGAAGTTGAAATGCAACTTTTGGCAGCATATTACATGCTTTACGCAATTAATGCTTGAATTGATTGAAACTGATAGTTGTAGGTGTCCTTTATAGATTGTCGAGGGTCTCGAGGTAGCTGCGGCCCACTGGGGCCAAAAGGTGGTGGCCCGCCCAATAGCTTTTTCCGCCCATGGTTGACATATTGATGTTTAATGGCTTTTTCAATTAAATTAACAGATATTCATATGGTGCAAAACACCTTTTTTTGTGTACGTTGTCATTGAATTTTGTGTTTCATTCCATTTTTTGATTGCCACCTAGAGAAAAAATTGAGTGTCTTACTTCCGTGGTAGTGAGTCCGTCTGTGCAGCTGAGTCTTCAGATACACGACCCTTTACTTGCAATGACTGTGGCCGACAATTCACTGCAAGAATTGGTCACATGAGCATATGCAGGAAGTAGAGGAAGATCGGAGCTCATACATTGTTCCGATGGGAGACTCCATTATCGGTTTCAATAAAGTGTTGTACTTTACATTTTATTGAGGTTTTGTTGAGCATATGGCTTATTTTGTAGAGAAAATATTGACCTTCATTGCAGTTGGTTTCTAGTCGCGCCTCTCGCACGCTGCATGGCGCGACCTAAGTAGTCACGTTTCTGTCCATCCGTGACAAAAAAAAATATGTCGCAGGCCAAACCGACCCCCCTCCCCCACAATTCACCCATAGGGTGAAAGTTCAGACCGAGATGGTCCAAAAAGTAAGGGGGTCTAAAATTGATATTTGTTGACCAAATATGGGTGCAGAGTTTCAAATTAAATAGGCTCATATAAGGATTCAGGGTCAAACTTTTGACCATGTGTTGAGAGCTGACAGAAAGCTGCCATAGAGGCGCGACCATATACTGCTAGATAGCTGGGTGGAGGTAGATATGTAGAAAGTATATTATATATAGATTTGTGGTTAGCGCTTTTTATGTTTATGTTTATAACATTTTGTGTGTGCTTAGTCTTTGATTTGGTTTTCATTTTTTCATGTTCGTATGAATGCCAGATACACTGATATGCTAACTGACATTGTACACGGTCATTAATACTTACTGTATGTTATGTGCATCATGTAATGCACTGTGGGCCATGTGTGTTCACAACTTTAAAGTGACTTTAATCATCCACTTAATTCTGGCACAGTCTCCAGTATGTTTTTGAACCCTAACATCACGAGGTTAATGTAATTTACTTGAGGTACTGTTTGCTAAGATTACTCCTACTGGTTCCTCTTGTGCTTATTGTAGAGTCTGACCACTGTGTGACTGTCAGCAGAGCTTTGATGTGTGACAGGAAGGACATCCTGAATGATCGGCCTGTAAAACACCTCATCAACAAGTTCCAAAGATTTGCTATTGGACCTAACATAGTAACGTGGAATTACCATGGAAAACAAGTCCAGTTAAACAAAAACAGAAAGTAACTAGAAGTCAACAGAGCGGGTTATGCTGGTTAGGTGCCTATCAAGGTAATGATGTCACTGATGTACGCTGTGTTGCGGTAATCAAGACTGTGAATATCTCATCAGTATTCGTGTCTAGCCGGCTAGTCAGCAGACTGTACATACTGCATTAATTTATCTTGATGGCACCGTAGACGTTGTAGTTGTGTGTTGGACTGCGTGAGTGAGAGTGCACAAGTGAGTGCTCTCTTCACGGCACACAGTACTTGCACGCTTGCACCGCAACTGTAGTTCATTCTATGTAAGTTATGCATCTGGTTTACTGGACTTAGCTCTTTCATTAATGTTGTACTGAAAAAATAACAGGATCACTGTATACACTGTGGTTCAAAATATGCAGATTCCTAATTTATTTTCAGATAATTGCCACAAATGTTAGTCAATATTATTAATTATTTCTTGTACAGTGAATCTACAAAGATTCTTTGATTTTTAGTCGCGCCTCTCGCACTGCGGAGCACGACTCAAGTAGTCAGGATGCCGTGTGTCTGTATGTGTGTGTGTGGAAATTTTTTTTCTGACCAACCCCTATCTGCAAGCTGGGTTGACCGATCTCGTTGAAATTTGGCACGATGGGAGGTCTTAGGGGGTAGCATCCCCTAAAAATTTTTGGTGAACTTTGGTCCACCTTTTCTGGGAGCACAAATTCTCGATCGCGGATATCTCCGGCATTTTTCACCCGATCGCCACAAAATTTTGTACGGTTATGGGTTTTGTGGAGTAGCATCCACTAAAACCTCCCTACCCTCCTCAGAGGCGTGACAATATAGCGCTAGGTTTTCTAGTTACATAGGTAACTGATGAGTTTTGATAAAACTGGGTACCAGCTTACTTTATTTCTATGACAGCAATTTATAGCAGACAGCTAATCAAGGAGATGGCTCTGACCATCTGAGCAAAAAGCATTGTATGTCATTTTTCAAATATTTAGGAGTTTAAAGATTTTGGAACTAATGGATCAGTGAGAAAAAGAACTTGCAAGACAAGGATAGAAGAAGACCACTTTGAATGTTTTTGAAACACATGAAAGAACAACTGCAGCAGTGTCTGAGTGCGACCTCGTCTGATGTACAGCAGACAGTTATTGATGAGACGATGGATAAATGGACTGAGATGATGTTTCTCGGTTTGTATACACACAAATAGATGCCATTTTGAGATATATTGGATGCAATATATTCTCTTTTAACATTTTTATGTTGGATAGCTGAACATTTCATGATGTGTTGTAATATCTTGTTACAGTAATGCAGGGATCTGGTATTCAACACACACGGTAAATTGGCTGCTATAAAATTAACCTAAGCTGGTACCCTGTTTTGTCAAAATTATCAATCTATGTACGTAAACATTGGAGACTCTTTGTAGATTCCGTGTACCAAAAATTATTGATGTTGACCAATATTTGTTGAAATTATTTAAAAATATAGCAGGGGTGTTTTTTTAACCACAGTGTAGATACACCATGATGTTCCTTCTTCTTATTTTTCTTGTTGGGATTACAGTTATGCTGCCTAATGCGACTTTTAGCTTGACAGTGATTCTACCTAGGTCTAATAGACCTATACACTAATCATTGCTGGCCAGTAAAATGCAACCATTGGCGTGCACTGAGCATCTTTACCTAGATCGCACCATCTGGCACTCTTCCGTCTCTCGCTCTACGAAGCTATGACTATATCGAGTCTTCATCCTTCCAGTTATTCTCCTTTGGAACAGAAACATGGTCTCCATCTCCCACTCGATAACTATCGAGGAACACTGACGAATTTGATCAGTGGTATCTGCATAGCATACAACGAATTTCACGGAGGGACCGCAACATCAAGAATTAAGAGGTACCAACGAGCCACCTCTCACACACGTCATCTGTACCACTCATCTGAAGTTGTTCAGCCAGAGTGCACGTACTGATCCATCTGTGGACCACAGCCGAGCACTCCGGTCCAGCGTGGCCCCTTTGCCAAGGGACTGGAATGGCAGGTCAGGCCGACCTTGTCAAATTTGGCTCAAGCCATTTGAATCCAATCTCGCTTCACTGCGCATTAATTGGCAACTGTTTATTATCAAGTGCAAAATCATGCATGGAACAGGACAAGCCACATAATGATGATGATGATTGGCATACTGCTGTTAAGACTAGAAGTGCACGTAACCAGTTTTTGCACCTGCTGACTTCGGTACTTAATTCCCAGTGACACGGCTATTACCTGCTTTGGGTTTTGTCGGCACGTGAAGGGTCTGGTAATGAAAGAGTTAAGTTATGTAATTTATACAGTTGTCAGTCATGCTATCAGTGCCAAGAGATACGTGTAATGCAGCTGGATATTAGTATGTGTGCCGCTGTGCATGTGTGATTGTGCACTGTGTTCGTTGTTCATGTTTATTGTAAACAAGTTTGTGCACGTCTGTAAAATACGTTCTCTGTGACTTCTTAGCGTGATTTGCAGATTAGCCATTGTTCACCACAGCAGTCTGCTCTCATTTCAGTCTGAGGTTGTTTGAGTGACTGGAAACCTCATGGTTGCTAAAGTTTCTAATGGTACAACCTATGTTATTTAAACATTGCATTACAAATTCCAATGCCAGCAAGATAGGCGTTGAGTGTACCTTCTGAATTCAGAATGAATATGAAGATAATCAATAGGCCTAGCTGCTTTTATACAACATAGTGTTAGTGTTTAATGTACACAGTGCAAAGATACCTGAGATAAAATAGACGCACATACATATACATGTAATTGTGGTAGGCCTACTGGCTGCTAGTTTGACAGCTACTTGTTAGATTGTCCATTCAACTTAGTAAAGACAGCTGTTTTATGGCTGCTTTTCTCGTCATTTTTCTTTTCCAAACTCACTTTGTGTTACGTCACGTCCATCAATGTACGTTCTCAAATATTTCTACTTTAGCCTCTTTTGTAAACCTGATATGCCAATTTCCCAAAAGTGGCTCCTGAGAATAATGACGGGCAAAAACCCAACTGCCTCAGACATTTGGTTTATGTAATGCAAAAAAATCAACCGGACATGTCTTGAAGTCTGCGAAATACCACTTTATATGAAGAAGTCAAGAGTCAGGAACCAAATATGCCATTGTCAGAATTTTGACCGGAAGCCCCGTTTCTGTGCTTTGTGTGTGCAGTGAAAATTTGGCCAGAATTGCCTGAAATGTTGCCAGATCGCCAAACTTTCAACCCTTTCACATGAAATCATCGTCGCTTACGCTGAGAAAAACGGTATTTTGGACCGGAAGTAGAAATACTGCCACTTGTGCGCATGTGCAATGAAAAAGTGTTAGAAACACACGATATTACGTTTATTTATGGTAAAAACTTACCAGTTTACAACCAAGTGTAAGATCGACTATGAGTCATAGGGCTAAAACAGCAAAAATCAAAATAATCGCTTAATTATACACTGTGTCTCAAAAAAACGACAATGACGTTCCACACTATAACTTCAATGCACATCAACCGATTTTGATAATTTTTGGCAGATATATTGCTGAATGAATATGCTATTAAATGGTAACTTGTTATCCCACCTCTCCTGACTAATGTCTCTACACTACCTTGGGAATCATGAACCCCGAAAATGGGTC
>Ga0209782_1001286_pt1 | contig 12829 bp, 5 predicted proteins | sample WorMetmaBAHAMAS1_FD_187390 | JGI IMG/M metagenome (GOLD analysis project Ga0209782, IMG submission 187390) | Marine gutless worms symbiont microbial communities from Max Planck institute for Marine Microbiology, Germany - Inanidrilus... | ecosystem: Host-associated > Annelida > Digestive system >... | reverse complement strand
ATCTTTATCCGTGTACCAATTATTGGAAAGACTATGCAACAATTTACAAATTGGGATGGCTGGGATAGATAGGGATCAAATCACTCAAGTCAAGTGTCATGTGATAGATCATATACAAATTAACTTCCTATTAGTTTTTCTCATCACATCAGCTATTGCAAGGGCATCTTCCACAAAAAATCCAATTCGATTCAGATACAAACAAATACTTGTACATTATTATTTTACTTCACAAAAATCATATCAACACAAAGCTCAAGATGCTCATACAAAATCTTCTGTAATCATTATTTTAGAATGAAATTCGATCCCAAGTATTAACCATATCTACAACAACAAAATAACTGAAAATGTTCCAAACTACAAAAGTTCTCTTCTTTACATGAGTTGAGTTTCGTCCTTATCAACAGAAACATTCAAATACAATGTCTGTCGCCAAGTTGCATATGCGCTAAAAAAACCCGAGTCTTGATCTTGCTCGTTTAACTGGACAATGGAATAAGTGAATATAATCTACACTGTTAGGCCTAGATACAAGAAGCTCTGCTATCACACAGACACTGCACAACTCTCTATGTCAGTTGAAAGATTGTTAATGGCTGCAACAATATGTGACTAATCATACATAGAATGGTTACTGCACAATAGGTAATGAATGAATGTGGTTGACATCATCACTCATTAGCATTCACAGTGTCACCATCAATTAAACACATACCATACTTCACATACCATACTTTCCACAGAAACTATATGTCTATATATTGTCCATTTGGACACAGCATATACGGTGCTAGTACAGTGTTGTGCAGTAAAAACTATTTGATCAACATCTGACATGTCTTACATTTAGCAACGAGTCACTCAAACCTATGTGCACGTTCAATTTTTACGCTGTTTACAAAGTAGATGGCACAGAAAGAAGACAGTTGGCAGAGCAGTGAAACAAAACAGACAGATCTGAGTAAATGACTCTTTGAGCACTAGTCAATGAATGCTCTTCATAATTACACACCCATCACCTTCTCAGGCAACGTCAATCATCAAGCTGATGAAAGTGGGTTTTAGGTGCTACTGTTGCATACAAAGTCACTGAAGCAAGGCATATGCACTTTAAATAGCACCTCACCAAAACACGCCATTTCTTGACAACGAAGAAATCAAAAACTGTCCACAAGGTTGCCCATGCTCGACACTGTTGTCAATCACAAGGCACAGACAGCAACAGAACAGACAAAACTAATGGACTTCAGTTGGCACTTGCTACTCACACACACACTCAACAAAATACATGTGCTCACTAACTGTGCAGCAATAACAAAGGCACCAGGAATACACGTTAGAACAGAAATGAAATTTAAAAAAACAGACAACGACTCAAACAGACAGGCAGCTAAACGTTAAGTGGGTGACCTCAGGCAAACAAGACGACAAAATATTATGTATTCACAAACAATTAGTAAAATAACAAAATGTCCCATTTTTTGCATGCTACACCTTCAACCTATATCAAACCATTTGGATTTTTTGCAAAAATTTAGGAAGAAAGTAATGCTTTATTCTCCAATCTTCTCTAACTATAGTGCATTACTCTGATTTTGGACCCAGCATTCCCAGCAACCAACACGAACGACACAGTGGCAGACTTGGCAAATGTTGATCTGTGACAGCATACTATGCGCCTTCTGAGATCTTGTCTCGTGCATACAGTTTGATAATTTGAATGAGTTTGGTGTGTTTCTTGGCAAAAAGCATGCAGCACCCAAGTGAACAGATGCAATTGCAGGGTTTCACTTTTTAAAAAAAGTAGTTCAAGTGCAATAGCTAGGTGAAGTAGGGAAACAAAGCACCATTTGATCAGTTACTTTCTCTGTAACATTTCTGGTTGAAATTAGCAAAATTGGTTCACATATGTCAAAACAACCATGGGAAGCTTTTTGGGGGAAATACAGTGTGCTTTGATTCAAACAAAGGTAACAATAAATGCTAATAATGTTAACAAGTTGTAAACAAATAACAGTAGTGATATTTCCACTTCTATTAAGTGGAACAAAAAATGGCACATGAACGGAGATAAAATCAAGTCAAGAAGCAGGTGTTCAGTGGGTCATGAAATCAGTATTGCGCTGAATGGCAGTTGAACAGTGTCGTCAACCATGGTACTGTACTTTCATCACCAACTGGTCATACTGTGTGTACAGAATAAAGCCCACACGATCGTTATATCAAATTTTTGCACTAAATTGAAGTAAATTTTAAAAGCAGAAACAACAGTCAAAATGAGTTATTTGGAGGTAGTTTTGTGGGATAAATCTCCTTGACTTATCAGAGGTCACCTGTAGTAGCTGTATTGCAACAGTCCTTCTAATAACACAGCAACCAAATAAATACCAAAAAACTGAAAGAAAACCAAACTAACTTACTGCAGCACAAAACACAATGAGTTTGATTGTCAATCAGGTGACAGACAGCAATTAGACTAGCAACATTCAAACTGATACTCAAACATTATATCACTCGTACATAGTACGCAATGTACAAATGATAAACATTATAAACTGATTGGCACAAAACAGAAATGTTGATAAAATTGGCAGAGTGCAAATACTGACGTCATAAAATGCACACAGGTTTGCTAGAGCTCCATAAAAATAAAACAAAAACTCAGCTAACAGCCTAACACTAATACAACAACTCATCTTCTTCATTATAGAGAATAAAATCATTTTATTTCATAGCAAACTAAACATACAAGTAGATGACTTTGCAAAATGAGACGTAACACAGTCAACCATCCAAAAACTTAACGAATGAAGCGATATGAGCATGGTTTGTTACAGAATACACTGCTTCTGAGAGTTGTGTTTGGCACGAGACAGACAGCTGAGGTGTTAAGCACTGTTCACATCATTCTTCTAATCTCAACTAGCAATGTCCACTCCTCCTTCAACCCCTTTCACACTGGAAAGTTTCTGTCAAAAGTGAACATTTGCAAAAAAATTTCTACTGTGACCAGTACACTTTTGAAAGTAAATATCATTTGCAAAAGTCACTTTCACAAAATAGAATATATTCTATTTCACAGAATATATCCTATTCTGTGAAAGTCACTTTCATAAGTAGCAATTTGGTATGAGACCACATGCAAAGTGCAGTGCACGCAGGCGCAGTCATGTGACTTTACAACTTCGAGAGCGACTTTTGAAAGAAACTTTCCAGTGTGAAAGGGGCATTAAGATTTAGTGTTAAGGAGTGAACCCTGTTCAGTTCAGGGTGCTGTCCAGAAGCTAAGCACTTAATTAAGTGCTCAGCTTCTGGACAGCTCGCAGTTGAGAAGAACTGAGATGAGTGAGTGATGTGATGGTGTTTCAATGAAAGCGGGGAGCATCTGGCTGGTAGGATGAGCCAGGTCGACAGAGGGCTACTGGCACCGCATGTGATGCTGGCCTCTCATGTGCCAGTCCAGCAGCAGCAGCAGCTGGTGGTGCAGCAGCTGGTGCAGCTGCTGCAGCTGGTGGTTGATGACCGCGTGATGATGTCAATAGCGACGGAGACACGGCCGCTGAAATCTGACGTCTCAACTCCACCCCGCCCGTCATCTGACAGTAAGTAAGTAAAACAACACACACTGCTTTATCATCATTCATCTCTAGAGCGTTCACGCTCGGCTTGTTGTTCTTTGTTCTTGATCTTCATCTCGAGGCACCTTGAGGTGGTATCGGAGCCTACAGTCTTTGGTGTTGGTCTCACAAAAATGATCTTGCTTACATCATTCACTGGGTGAGTAAGGCATGTGTTAACGAGGGATCACAATGGCTAATGACCTGCCATCCAGACGTGCAACCACAGCAGAGCATTGCCGCCCTTGGCTGGTATTCATTTCCCGTCCCACTGAGGATATGAGGCTGAGTTGGCATGGGTGGTTGTTAAAACTGTAGTCAGTGGTATATTCACCAAAGATGGTCAAACATCTGAGTACAGACGCCTGGTGCGTGGTAGAGCAATGAGACCACTACACACGTCGTCCAGTATTGCTGGCTGACTGGCTGCTCAGTTCAATGTCAATTACACTGACCCGCTGCATGGCATGACACTGCTACATCTCGTACTGCAGTAACGACGACACTAAAGCCCGCTCTCCACATGTGTAGAACAATATGAAATAAATGCAGCAGTAACTGTCTAGCTGTTGGTGCGTTGCAGCATTTATTTTATTTCATTTTACATGGCTTAAGAGTTGCTGGTTCAACCGACGACGGCGGCACTGTGCCGAGTTAAATGACTGCAGCTTGTGATAAACTGATTTAACTAATTAAAATTCAAAGTAGCAGATGAGATGAAGTCTGGGCTCACCTTTCTGCTGGGCAGTACGTTGTCATGGTGAGTACCCATGACGACCGGTGACGCGGCAGCAGCAGCAGCAGGGGTGTTAGCAGTGTACTTCTGGCCGCCTAGTCGTGAACTACTGCTGTGACCTGCCGCTGCAACAGGTCGTCTGCTGCTCGTCTGTGAAGTCACGTGATCAACGTAGTGGTCACTGTCTACTGACTGCTCGTCGTCGCCTGATGAACCACGATGCCTGCTGTCAATCACACACACACACACTCAAATCTTTGACATGGTGACGGTGACCTCTGACCTGCAGCTCGTGACCTTTGACCCAGATATCAAGCGTTAGGTGACAGTGACCTGTCACTCACTCATTTGGCAGTTCAGACGTTAATGTTGTGGCTTGAAACACTGGCTCCATTATCTGACATGAGTGACCCAAATGTCATAGCGTGTCGCATTGTCCGCCCGTGATAACTAGACTTAAATAGGTCACAACAAACTATACAAGATGCATATATTCATTCAAGACAGGATGTTCTTTGTTACGTCCAATGAAAACTGCCAACGTGCCACTCATCATAATAACATATTAACAACAAATTAAAAATAAAAGACACTGTGACGTACGTGTGGTGTTGATGAGCTGTCGTTTGGTGGCGCTGCACGTTTGACAAACTGCGTCTAGTGAACACTGCTGAGCTTCTCTCGCCGTCTGCATTGCTTGACCTTTGACCCACTGACCCAATTGCTGGTGACGGTGAACTATGACCTCCAGCTCGTGATCCAGCACCCGGCGACAATGACCTGTCACGTGACCTTGGCTGACCTGCTGGTGACGGTGACCTGACCCAGATCTCTCGCTGGTGATTGGTTCTCACTGCCGACTGTGTGCTGTGGTCGTCTGCAGTCGGTTGTCGGGTGCGCTTGTTCCTGTTCTTTCTGGTGGATGCCGGGGTAAGTGGTGTCAGGTGTTTGGGTGGTGACGACGTCGAGCGACTTGGCGGTCGACCTGTTAACGTCACATCACAGCAGTGGGCGTGGCTTAGTGATCACGTGACTGTGACTGACAGGTGGCCAACGAAAGCAGGTACGTTCATAGATAGCAGAATTCAACCCCGTTGTGCTACTTACTTACTGGTCTTTTTCAGTGAGCAGAATGTGGTTGGAATCGATGCAGTAGTTGCAGCTGTTATCACAGTTCATAGAGTCATGAACTGCTTTATAGTGAAAAAACGACGTCATCCACAAGACTGGTGGAAGTAGATAACGTATCGCAATGCCACCACGGGAGGTCTGGAGTGGACTGCACTCAGCATACATCTACACTGACAATTTGATGAAATTCTGCTATGTAGTTGACAATTGTGTACATGCAGTGTATGAGTGACTCAATTACCACTACTTAAAAATGAACAATGTACAACATAGCATACTCATTTCTGCACTTTTTGCCAACGGAAAGTTTTCCAGTGATATAAAGTGTAACAAAAACATCAATCAGTCTATACAGTGCTACTGTTGCATTTTCAGCTGCTCTTACAGCCTTTAAAGGCTTTAACTATACTGTGTATCAAACAAAAACATACACCAGCCACCACAAAAATAATTTTAACAGCAGTTGTATGTTTCCAATAATTTTTGGTACAATGATTAATGGACGAATATGCCACTGAAAGATGGTATAATTTCCACCTCATCTGTAGTATACACACCATACCTTGGGACACTGAAAGTCACGATTTAGTTTCAGCTTGCAGACATCACTAATGCTAGGAAGTAAGAAGTGATAGACTACAAAACAAACGAATGGACGAACTGACTCACTTGGTTGTTGTTGTTGTTGTTGTTCATGTGGTGTCTGTTGAGTCTTGATCCATCTCCTCTGACGCTGCTTATCAGAATCATCAGCAACAAGTACCTGACAATAAATAAGTAAGTAAACAAGAAGCCTCACTGCTACAGGAACTCACATGCCACAAGGGATCACAGTGTAAACTGCCACCCGGCAGAGGTGACATTCCCGCCTTTACCCCAGCCAATCACAGCTGGTACTTGATTCAGCGACGACGGAGGGATGCAAGGCTGAGTTGATCTAGTCGACATACTGAGGACTGTCATGGATGACAGCAAGCCAATGAGAGTACAACAGATGTCTGTCTCTGTACTAGCAGTGTTAAAGATGTCAATGTCTTGAGACCAAAATCGATCTTGGTCTGGATGGTTTGGTCTCAGTCACTGTCCTGAGGGCTTAGTCAGCAAATCAATTAATTCAAGCAGGCCAGGGTAAACGTGGAAATGTCACTTCAGCCAGTGAGGCATGTTTGCAATCTGCTTACTTTGCTTTAATTTACTTTACTTACTCGTTCAAAATCAAATCAATTTACACTCGTTTACCATGACTGATCCGCGGCGGCGGCGGAATTGTGAGTGGTTCAAGTAAGTAACCTGCGTTGGTTGAGTGACTGGTCTGTCTCCATAACGTCCCACTCTGCTGCCAGGTCTGCCCAACATCACATCCTCCTCCGACTCTGACGTCATGTCCACCTCATCATCACCGTCGTTGTCCACGTAGTCCATGTAGCTGCTCGGACGAACACGTGGGCGGTGCATGGCCGGGTCACGTGACCGCGGGGGCGTGGCCGCCGCGTTGTCATGGTACTCGCAATCATCATCTGTTTCACTGCCCTCGTCGTTGATTGTCGTCTGCTGCTGGTGCTGTGCATCAACTGCACAGAATACAGGCGCAGTGCAACAGTGTCAGTATTGTCCACTGCACACAGAGTTAGCGTAAAATATTCAACGTCTATGCGAATATAGTAACTGCTTCCAATTCAATGTCAAAGAAAACTATATTATAGTAACAATAGAAACATTCGCTTACCTACTTAGGAAAAAACCATACAAAGGTGTAAAAACCATAAAAATATTATTACTATCTTCAACAACAACACCTGTTTAAGAGCCCTTAGTCCGGAACTACCCAAGTGAGCCAGTGCCAGAAAGGTAAAACCAATCTGGATTTTAGTGAAGCAAGAGACAGTGAGTGGCAGTGGCATCAGCTGGACCATGTGCAAGATGCAAGTCTGCACGTTGCTGCAGACAGACAGATAACCACACCAGCATCTCACCACTCAGTATTTTACAAGCTGGATGACCTTCTTGCTGCCCAACCAACAGCATCAAAACACTGATGGATTAAATACTGTTACTATTTAATAAACCATTAATCTACACCATAGGTCAAAACTTACTGTTGTCTATAATTTGTCAAAAATCAACAACAGACTTTAGTGCTGATTCTACTGTTAGATCTACAAATCTGACCTACCCTCAGTGAGGTAACCACCTCACCTAATTAGTGTTGTCACACTACCTTGAGAAAGTCAACAAAAGTTCTGATGGCATCAACGAGTAAGACAGCTGAATGATTTCACAAACCAGATGATGCAGCTTGTGCTTGCCTCCGGACCGCTGGTGGTGGGGGCGTGGCTCTGCCATGTGAACTCCTGGATGGTCGCTGTTGAAACCGGCGTGAAGTTACATTGTGAGACGACGTAGTCGATCCTTCATCACCAACCTTGTCATCGCTATGACTTATCAGTGTGGTTGCTGGCGGTGGCGGTCTAACCAAGCCTTTACGAGGACTCGCTGGAGGTCTGTCAGCATGGTGACTGTCCATATACATCAATGTCTCACTGCTTCTCCTATTTCTATTGCTTGTCATACTCGTATTGCTGTAGCTATTGCTGGGACGTCGTAGCACCTGTTCATTGGTCACGTGACCATGGCCATGGCCAGCATTGGTTGTGCTGGCTCCCTCAACCTGATTGCCCACTCTCTGCTCTTCACCAATCACCGATGAGCTGTTGACATCGGCGGCCGGTGATTGGCTGGCGGCAGTGTTTGCATATGGAGGAGCTTGTGGAAGCTCTGGTGATTGGCCGGAAGCAGTGTTTACAAATGCCTGAGTGCGAGTGAGTCGAGGTGTGCGAGGTGTGTTGGCGGTGGGTGGTTCAGATGGTGGGCGAGGTGTCCAGCTGTTCAGTCCAAACTACACATCATATCATATACAACATATTATCAAAAAAACGATAATATTTAGCATGCCATTGTCACGAAAATTTTGCAGGGCCACCTATCAAACACTAAACAGTCACATGTTGATAGCAGTGTGGCTTAGAAGTTAGCATCATCGCTCGTAGAACGATGTCATGAACACTGCTGTCTTCAGCTGCTGTCGAAAAGCTGCCAGCGACTGTGTGTCTCTGACAGAGGACGGCGGAGAATTCCAGGCACGAGCAGCCGCAGCTGGAAACGCACAATCTCCAGTGACAGCTCATCACATGACTGAGGTTCACTCTACGACTATCACATCTTAACTGCCTGCTTACACGCCGGTGATATAATGGGTAACAGAAATGGCATCCGGCACAACACTTGCTTCAATTATCCAACAACTATCTTTTTGTGGCCCAAGCTAGACTACTTCTGGATAAGCAGACAGTTTAGTTACCAGGTTTTAACAACGCCAGTAAAAAGTATTGCAATATGTCGCCATTTAATCTGTTTAAAAAATCAAATTGCAAAATCTTCAAATCAAATCTCTAACTGAATCGCGATCGATTCAAACTGGATTGCTAAATGTGCTCAAACTGCAATTTAATATTTGCCCATCACTGGTGCGCAAGACTTGCAGCAAATGGAGACAGCAACAATAACGACAGTGGAGAGTGGATTGGTGACCTGCAGTTGTTGTGAATCAAGGAGAGACTGAGTGTGAGGCTCGTTGAAGTCTTGAAGATAACGTGTCGACATGCAGTCCGTCTGGCTGAGTGAGTCGGCGGCAGCTTTGATGCTGCGTTGTCTCAAGTACGAGGCGATGATTAGCATGCAGTAATGCAACTGTCTAGCACGTGCGTAGTCCCACGCACTTGCACCATTGTTGTCAGTACATGTCAGCTCCGCTGCACACACACACACACACATATACACTGTCAGCCAAACACCCACCATACCTTAAAGGTGTAGCTACACTACCTTGCAAATATTAAGGTCTTAAAATACCATGTATTGTTATTAATGATAAATAACAAGATAGTGTAGCTGCACGTCTAAGACGTGGTGAGCTATTCAGCTATCATTTAACTACGTATCTATCGCTAAGTTTGGTAGTAAAATTTTTTTTAACTCTGTGAACGATTGGAAAAGTTACAGGCAAAAAGGTTGACTGCCATGTGAGTGCTGTTCGCCTTGTAATGATCCTGCTTAAAGATGAAAAACTGGCCATATAACTTACCTATGACGAGCAGAAACTGTTTTTGCTTTTGTTATGTTACTACACAAGATTATTTTTGTCTTCAGTGTCGACATCAAACTAACTAACATTTATTTCTCTATAACTTTTTTGAGTGGTTGAGTCCTACACTGCAGTTTGCTACACTCAGTCATTGAGCATGACAATTTTTAAACAAGGAGATTTCACAAGGTAGTGTAGCTATGCAATTAAGTGTGGTAGAATGTTTAGTAATGATTTTATTGCAATTTTACTAGTGAGTCTGCCAGTTAAAAACATTTGGCAACAATCTTCATGTTCAAAAACTGCTATGCTCAGTTAGTGGTTGATGCTATTTTCAGACCTTAATATTTCACAAAATAGTGCAGCTATGCCTTTAAGGTGTGGTGGAATATTTAAAAATGGCTTTGTTGCAAATTTGCCAACAAATCTACCAGTGCAAAAATTTTGTAAGCTAGTTAGCATTTGGCAAAATTACAAACAAAAGTCCAATGTTGTGTTTTTGCTGACAGTGTACATACACTGGCTTAGTAACAGAAGCAGTTCGAGCAGCTCCGCCTTGTGGGCAGTTGGAGCCAGGGTTCTCTGAAGGGGGCTCGTCACTGAGAAATGTTGGTAATATGTTCAACACACATACAATCACTAAATTTTCATCCCAAATGCCAAATTACTCAACAAAAATTTCGTTTGGGAGGCCAGACATCTAACCAGGGGTGTGGCCAGGGTCCCCTGGCCTCCCCTTTCGAACTGCCCCTGCTTAGTAATGGCCAGTTTCCACATAAACATGTGTTAGCTGTGGGGTTGCCCACTTGATTCGCTACCTCTAGCGAGATATGATATATTTACAAAAACATAACGTTTACGAATAAATATAGAACAAGTTGCTAAATACAGTAATAGCAGAGGCAGCCTGCATCGCCTCCGAGCACAGATTGTTCAATTGTATTCGCCAGGTATATGCCCCTATCTATACATGCTTTGTATAGTGTTCATATGACTCTATTCCACAAATGGCTTCTCGATCAGTTCAGCCATTTTTGCAGGGTTCACGGTCACGACTAACACAGACAGACAGACGACGCTGTGTGCAGCATCTGTAGCAATAGGCCGCATCGCCGGCCGGCCGGCACTGGTGAGTGCTGATGGTCGACTTGTGTTTGAGTGAGAGTTGAAATGACAGAGTAAGTGTGAGACCGTCAAGAGAGAGGAGCAGGTTGACGAGTTCACCATGACCAGACATCGTAGCGAGCATCAGCGGTGTGCGATTGTCCGAGTCTCTCATCTCCAAACACGCTCGACCAGTTCTCGCAACTATCAACTTCACTGCACTCACAGAACCTGCATTCATTCCCCACAACAACCACTCCACTCAACAATCTCTACCATAACATCCAATTTCACCACAATTATCTTTAAAAAACTAGGTGTGAGGAAAAACGATACTTTAATACTACAGCACTACTGTAGACAACAAAATACTGTTCAACCATACTCAGACACAGCCACAGCAAACTGCCTTCATGAACCTTCATACTTCTGCGTTATTTAGCCAGCTCGGCAAACTTGCCGACCTAGCTATATATTTTGCTTGTGTTAATTTCTTTATTTTTTAACTGGAGAACAATTATCTCAGGATACACTAGACCAATTTTTACCATTTTTTCACCACATGATAGGTATTTGCGTGAATGTGAATGATCCGGACCTCTTTTTCCGATTCCTCAAGAGACGTTGCCATGGCAACCGATTTTATGGCAAAATTTGGGTATATGCTTTCATTCGACACAGTGGCGTTTGAAAACGGCTTGCAATATCGCTATTCTGATTCAAAAATATTCAGTTGCAATATATTAGCTACATTCTGTGTAAATATAATGAAAATCATTACAGTAACTCCAGAGATTACGAGGGTAACAAATGCACCTTTTTGGATGAGACGGCAAAAATCGGCTTATCTCACCGAATATCTCACCAAATACTGGACCGATCTTCACCAACGTTTCAGCGTTGGTAGACGTATGTATGGGGATTACAAAACTTACATAAAGTTCGCGGGACGTTGCTGTGGTAATCAATTAATTTTGGGGGCTTTTTGCAGACGTCAAAATTGACCGTCCTCACTCTTTGCTCTCACGTTTCAAAACGCGCATTAATAGCTACACTAATTGCTCTACATTGTGTAAAAAGAGGGTGAAAATTGGTCTAGTAGTTTTTGAGTTAAACAGGGGTAGAAAGTGAAAATTGTGCTGCTACTCAGCCGAAATTTGATGATCATCGCCAATTTAGCACGACGCTGGCGTTCCGAAACGGACTGGAAGAAAGATCACAATTTTGTTTTCAGAAAAGTAATCGGTGATCATCGTTGTACATCTTGCAGAAATTTGGTGAGATACGGATCAATGACCCCAGAGTGTAAGGCATAAGAAATTGTACAGTTGGCATCCAAAATTTTTGTGGGGTGTCTTCAGTTACGTTCAATAGGGACTGCTAGGCAATGCGGAGATCAGTAAGTGTGTTTCATTATTATTCGCTGAGCGGGCAATATGCTGGGCCTTGCCACGCATTTCTAGTTGCAGAGTATTGCGATGAGCGTGTGTCTGTGACTATCCGCATGCATATCTCAGAAACCACATGTCCAAACTTCACAAAAATTTACAGTGCATGTTGTACGTGGTGTTGCGGCAGTGTGATATGTTATTTTGACTCCAGTTTTGTGAACAAATTCATATTTTCCTGTATAATTGGTGCTATAGTGGCCTGGCGTTACCACAGCAGCCTCGCTGTATTAATATTGTGCACTTAACACCCCTGCTGTGAGGTATTGGTTATGTCCTCTCCTAGAAGACGGCAGGCATCAAAACTAGACGAGTCCTCCATGCAAGGGGTGCCAGGGCTAAGTATGTGTTGTATCATTGCCTTGTTTCCAATTAGATTGTAGGAAACTGCGCTGAGGCCTTACCACACTAACGATCGTGTTATCAATCGTAACTAATGTCAATGTCAATGTCAATCAAAATTTTTTAGTGTGGCTAAAATAGCAGAACTATTACGAAGTCCACAGAGGCGTAGTACAGTCACAATACAAAATCAGGAAATGATTGTCGAAAAAGAAATGTTTTAGACGTTGACAGAAAACTATTAGAAATTCATGACAGGTATGACTCAGCAGCAATGGCGCACCTAGCTGAGCGGGCAATGCATGAC
>Ga0209782_1001285_pt1 | contig 12831 bp, 9 predicted proteins | sample WorMetmaBAHAMAS1_FD_187390 | JGI IMG/M metagenome (GOLD analysis project Ga0209782, IMG submission 187390) | Marine gutless worms symbiont microbial communities from Max Planck institute for Marine Microbiology, Germany - Inanidrilus... | ecosystem: Host-associated > Annelida > Digestive system >... | reverse complement strand
ACACACACACACACACACACACACACACGACATATGCTCACGTAATATTTCACAGCAAAAAATCCCAAAAGTGACCTTGGAAGACCAGGTCAAGAGGTGGAGAGAACACTGTAAATAGACTCGCTAAAGAACAACTGCACATAACATAACATCACTGCACATCACTAGCAACAGCATTATAATCGAGAACGGTTTCTCTTTCCGGTGCCAGATGACCCAGGTTGTTGTAAAATAGACCGAACATGTAAGCATGTACTCTGAAACTGCAAAAATAACATACATGTATCTCATCCAAGCACTTCCTAAGGTGGACCTCGGTAACTGCAGTGAGGCAGGCTTACTAAACAAAAACAATAGACAGATTACCAATATCTATAGAGTACTGCATACAAACTGTATGCTTACCGACACTGTCGCCATTGTGAACTTCTAACATCCAGACGCCGTTCGGTGATTCGCCCCAGCAATGCGTCGTCATGAATGACCAAGAATTGAAACCATCGTTTGAACGGTCATAACTGCGCCGTGTTAACAGCGTTGACCGAGTGCCTGAAGGTGACGTCAGGTACACAATTACCTGGACAGAATAATGGTCGACTGACAGCCTGAAGGCAATTTCAAGGCATTTGGTTACCTGTATAGGTGTTAGCATCGAAAGGTACGTCAAGCCAGACAAATGAAAAAGTCAGAAACATAAGCACACTATCTCACAGCTTAAGGCCAAGTTATTCACTGACACTATCATAGCAGGGATCGAAAATATTTCTGTTATTGTTGCAGGCCGATGGGAGTTTAGTGTCATTAATATAAATTTTCCTTCCAACAGAAGTCCATCAGTGGATTATGAAAGACTTTTAAGCACAACATCAAATTATTTTACTTTAAATCATCCTTTCCTGTTCGACCACATCTCGTCATCTAGCAAAGGCCGGTGCGTCTCATTCACCACGTGCTCAATCACATGTGCGTATGTAACATTAAAAAACCAACACTCATCACCTGTCCTCGGACGGACGTGGACATTGTTACAACCGCCTCAACGTGTTCAAGGAATTTCACGTCACCACTGCAGCCGTCCGATGTTAGATTCACCTGCACAATGCCGTTGACCGGAACCGTGCTGAACAGCCACATACAGACAACACTAGTACTATACAAAACTATTATGCATCGGCAAAATACTCCACTACGCAATGCTAGAAAAAAAGGCCAAAATTAACCCGTTTCATTCTTTAGCTACGTGATTATCAGCAAGATATAAATTTGTTATAGACTACATGACGGTGTTGGGTGATTGGGCACATTCCATGGGGCCATAGCGGTCCCCTCTGTCACATGTTGTCGTTGTCGGCGTCGTCGTGGACATCGATGCGCAGACGGCATGCAACAGTACCGCTAGCGACATCTGCTGAATGGGCGTGAGGCGGCTCATTGTGGCGAATGGGCCCAACATTTTTCAAATGCTTCTTGTTTCTACAAGTAGCAATAAGATGAGTCCATTGGCTCAACCAAGGAGCCACAGCTGCTCACTCAGAAATGACAGAAACTCAAAAGGTTAAACTGCGGCGAATCTATCCACCTCACAACTGGAATCTGACAATCGCTGGGTCAGATCCACATAAAGCTAACGTCCAGTTCTGAAAGAAATGATGCTGCTGCAGTGCAGCAAGTGAAGCAGGAAAGACAATGCAGATTAATGAGCGGTCAGTGCAGACATCATCATCAGTGAACATGACTGACCGGTCGGTCAAGTCGGCGGTCACAGTGCAGTGCCGCTGTCGAGGCACGGTCTGCCACTCCATCGCCAGCTCCACCATTGCGCCAGCATCCAGCAGACCGAAGCCAAAGTGATGACTCACTGGCAACAGTTACACACACGCAGATGCATGCTAAATACCACTGGCAGCATCAGTTTAAAAAGGTTCGACCATATTCTTGCACGGTTGGCGGTTTAGCGCTGTGGTAGCGTCGTTCGTTGCACGAACAAAGTTGCTCAACGTTGAGCCTGGTTAGTGCTGGGATGGGTGACTGTCTTCGGGCGAGTATACCACCTCGGTATGTAACCAAGCCAACTAGGTCAACTCAGCCTTGCTTCCCTCTGGGGTCGCTAAATCGAGTACCAGCCTTAATTGGCTGCGGTAAAGGTGGGAATGTCACCTCTGCCGGGTGGCAGGTAACACCGTGTGATCCCATATGGCACGTGAGTTCCCGTAGCGGTGTGGTGCTTGTAGCACAAACTGCTATATGCTTCCTTACCTCACCTTACGTAACTTTGCTAAATGCTCAGATTTTCACAATTCCTTCACCGTAAGACTCGGCAATAAATCCGCAAATAAGCCATCGTTGAATAAGAACCAAAAGTAGTGACAGCCATGTAGCAGCGATGCAGACCATTAAGACCAGCTCCGTTGGTGACCCAGTCATCAGCCTGTAGGTTGGCACGTCGCGCCGTCTCAACCACAATGTGCTGCATGTCACGCCATGTCAACAGCGGACTACAAACATCATTTAATACCATACTAACTTCAGAATAGCCAACATCACTTTCCACACTCTCAATTCCTCTGGAAATGCTCAAATTCACCGGTACGGTTACAATTACTACTCAAATCACAGAAGTTCACATTACTAGACTATAAGCCGACACAGTACATCCGAAATATTAAAACAGGTTAGTAAAACAGATGACAAAAATATATAGCCCTTCCGGCAACTTTGCCGAGCGGGCTAAATTAGAACACAAGCAGGAGAAAGGGAGACGTACTTGGCTTCGAGTGCAAGGGCGCAGATGCCAGCGGCGAGTGGTGCACTGGCCGACGTGCCGGTATGTTTCTCAGTACAATGATGATGCAAGTCAGTCGTACTCTGACAACACACCGTGTTAACGCTAGCTACCATCATATCGTCTCACTCAGAACATCACGACACCGGCGTGTCATATGGGTTTAACGACAAAACGCTCACAGTGTCCACTGTATAGCATCGACCAAGTTTAATACACATTCTGGTCGGATAATCTGTGTAAGAATCATTAGCACGTGTGCTTCGGTATTAATTTATCAGCATTTGTTAAGACATTCCGCAGAGAAGTGCATTTATTTTTAAAGATACCGACATTTCCTTAAAACAGTGTAGGTTAAGTCAAAGAAAGCGTCTGAGCAACAAAGCCACTATGCTGTCTTTTCAACAGAACACTGGCATATGAGACACACACACAGTGAGACAGCGATATAGCACCATATCACATACTGCATTAGAATAGTGTCATGTCGGTAAAAATGTGAGACTAAGTTGCCATTTTTACTGACTAGAAAACTAAGCAGTCATATCAATGCGCATACCCATGCCATCAACACACCGTGACCTCGTTACCCTGTGACCTTGATCTTTTGACCTTTTGACCTCAGGGTCAATGCATGCTGAAGTCTTGCCACAGAGTATATGAATACCAAGTTTGGCATTGAACAGCGTCGACACAAACAAACTGAGACACAAGTCACAGATGCCACTGATCTGCCTACCCACATACACGCTACCGCTGGTGAAAGTAATCAACTGAACAAGCCAGAGGAGCTGTATATGCACCCCATGACAACTGTACTATCAACTGATTGTTGTCGTTATCATGTCTTACGATCTGCCGTTCGCTGATCGTCCCACTGCTGTAGGTTGTTGCCAGCGTGGACGAACACGCCTCGGAGTACCACGGCACGACTCCGTTCTCCGATGCGCTGCTGATGGACAGAGTGAAGATGCTGTTGGTGTAACCATCACAGTTGCAGTTGTCGTGGAATGTCCCACCGTTGCCCGACGCCCACACAAAGATCGAGCCGAGACCACGACGACCCTAACAAATCCACCTTCATCGTCACAAAAAAATTTTATGGACCGTTTCTTCTCACCAGGACCATTTCGTCTGATATTAAGTCTTTTCATGTCTTTTCTCTCCTTTTGGTTCCGTGCAGTGGATTAATGGGTTATCCATCAGCATTTTGGTGCACACTAAGCAATCCCTATTGTACTATATCGTATCTGTAATTGGTGGTAATTTAGCACCAACACATCCTATGATTCTTTGTTATGTGTGCCCTAAACAGATGTGAACTGGCGGCCACCTTGCGGTGCCCAGTTTGGATTATAATCAGTATCCATACCTTATACCACCATGTAATCAGTAAGTCATGAAACTAGAACACTGCTATACAGATTTGTGGTCGAATTGTTCTTTATGAGACACTAGCAGCTACATTATAAAATATCAGTTTCATCAGAGACATCTGTACATCATCATACAGCTTAATACCAGCAGCAAGGCAGCATACACGATTTAAATCTGTTTTTTTTATATCATTTAATACTGTAATATTGGCAAAAAAGTATGACAGGGATGAGAAAGACTGTGCTACAAACTGCCTGAATGCCGTCGATAAAAGCTTTCCTGGCGAGAGGTCCAGGACCATCGACCGTTCGTCCATCATCGTCCGGACCCCACGACGCACTGAAGACATCGATGTGTTGTTGATTGAGAGCGAGAGACTGAGCTTCCACCGCATCAGTTACTTCACCGTCCAGCATCCGCACCCCTGCGTACAATCACAGTCAGCGACTCACGGCTACAGTGTATCAACACCTTCACATCGTGTGGAGACATCTAGACGGATACGCTGTGGGATCAACGATGCACTGACAGCAAAAGACGACTCATCAGTAAGTCAACTCACCAGACGATCGACTTGGTAATTTTGCATTATCATCTACTTTGTTCACTTGAAACATCATCATGCGGCTAATAAGGCTTGTTAGCTTGCTATCAGCAAGTGCATCACTAGTATGCGTGAACGGAAAATGACACCGACATTGACTACCAACAACAAGAACACATTAACTACTAACAAAAAAAGATATCATGAGTATGCTTCACTTTTTTACATACTTCACAAAAACCAAAAAGAGCTCTATACTACCTCCAATGTGAGCATTATACGCGACGCCGACATTGCAGATGTTATTGTTTGCCTCTGCAGCCACTTCACCAGCACACCTTGTACCATGTCTGAAATCGCAATTAATCACTTACCTACATCACATGCATTGCCACATCATCACCTATTTTCTGTGGTTAACTGTCACCGAAAAATATTTCTTCATGTACGCACGCGTTGCACTGGCAACTTAAAAGACACCTTAGCATCGTTATTTCTGACACGTGGGTTTGGAAATTGGGATAGGCTTGTACTCAGTGAAAGTCTCCTAGTGGCTGGATGGCTGGTAGAAATGAAAGAAATGCATCTGCATATCATAAAGTACCAACACACAAAGGTTGTACATACGAACACTTGCTCAGGGTAGCTATGTGAAACAGCAACTAGCAACGACTACGTCAAACTGCAATCTCTTGATCATGAATTCAACCCAAGTCCACAGTCATAGTTAACTTCTCTACTAAACCAAATCAGTCAGTGTACCTACAGTTCTGATTATATGTCACACTCCTCTCACGTGAATGGCTATCTATCATTCGGTGACCAATCAACAAAGTAATGCAGCACAAATGCCCAACCTGCAGCTGTAATACGTGGAGACTGTGCCTTGAGACGTACAATACATCGCCAATGGCAAACTATCAATGCCTTAAGAGACTCCACTTTTGCATTTGACAGCCAAGTCATCAGTTATGTAATGTAAGCATTTGCTGGAACAAAAATTTTTTTTGACTGGTTGCACTTCCTAATGCTACTAGCAGATTACACGATCCAGGTGTAGCTTGGTGAAAGTCACATCCTAACACAAGACTTGACTTGGAAGACGTCACTCTAGACCCAGGTAGATGCATTCATGGGACTCAGCAAAAGTCACACAAAAGGAGGGCCGAGCCACAGCACAAAATATTTGGTAAAGTTTGGTTCTAGCTGTGTGGTTTTCGAGTCACTAGAGCAGTCAGACAAACAGACAGACACACGCGTCGTAATATTTTGCGGCCCTCCCAGTGGCAAAGTAACCAGCACCTTGCATAATGTAGAGAAAGCAGTCTCACCTGTTTTCGTTTGATGGATCGTAGCGTGGCTGAGGATCGTTATCAAGGCCATTCACGTCATAGCTCGCCTTGGCATCCTACACAGTTGGACACACAACACACACGAACCACGGCGTCTCTCAACGTTCCCACTCTTTTGAAAGAAAAAAATCCGGGAGTTTTCCAGTCCAATTTTGAAATTTTCCAGGTGCTTTCGGTCATAGTTCGCAGCCGAAATATATAAAATACGAAACATTCATCACTGACGTTCACCATTCATTCCTTTGTAAAATAAATTAATTTGTACGCGATATAGCCGTTAGTGTGAAAACCAGCATAAATTGATTTATCATACCAAAAATTCCAGGTCTAACATAAAATTCCAGGAGCTTTCCAGGTGAGTGGGAACCCCGTCTCTTCATACATGCATGCAAGCCAATTATACACATACATTTTCACAGCCGTTCATCTCACATTTGGCTCCCAGTTATCTAGCATTAGTGTGACATGCTGCCATACAGCATAGCTCGTCATGTTTATGCTGAAGTAATGACGTCTGTCTGTCTGACCATCTGTCTGTCTGTAACACTGGTGGGTTGTGGAAATGGACAGGAGTCGTCGGTGTCTTGGCTAAATGTGATTCTAATTCTGCAGAGGAAGAAAGTGGGGTATAAAAAACACAGAGTTTTGCACTTTGGCAGCAATAATCTTCAGAAACAGCGCAAGTTGCTTGTCAGATCAATATAGGACACTAACACGAAATTGAATACGGCGAAATGAATGGTACCATCTCCAAGTTCCTGTGACAACCAGAAGTTCCTAAAATCACATTTAGAACCAGTCGTTCAGACATGACGTCAAGGAGAAATAAAAACTAGAATACCTAGTGGTATATTGTTGCGCCTCTGAGCAGGGGTGGGGGGTTTGGAGGGGAGAATTGTTCAGAAAAATAATTTCCACACACACACATACAGACACACGGCATCCTGACTACTTGAGTCACGACTCGCAGCATGCGAGAGGCGCGACAAAAATCCTCAGTAGTTAATAAAATTTATTTTCTACAGCTGAATGCCCTTCCCAACATGTAACAACATCATCATTAGAGTTAGAACAGATGTTGGTACTGATTATGCACCACATCTGGTCCTCTGTGGATTGACTCAGCGGCGGTCCATTTCTATAGGTCGTCACTGGTCCAACAGTACCAGTAATTAGTTTCGACAGACTGTCTCCTTTAACACTGGCCCGTCGCTGTCAAGGTGAGTGGTTGCTCTATGTGCTGAATTTGATCATTATCTAGATGCAGCGGTACCAGTGCTGACAGTCACATTACTGCAAGACTGGATTACCAACTAATTACCACTGCAGGAAACATGCAACATTTCATTGCCATTCATGATTATTAATAGACCAGCTACTGAGTCAGCCGGTTCACGAAACAGATAATTACTACATCGGTCCGGTCCAGCTTTTTCGTGGATCATTCTAACCCTAATCATCACGGAAGACGAGGGAGATCAGTGGTAGTACTACAAGAACACGTAGCATTTTCAACGTGTGTGCACTGGAAAGGACAGAAAAATACGTCTGAACACACATAGTTCTTCCTGAGGTCCGGATGATCTTTCTCAATGCCATCGTCAAGTATTGTGACAACAACACCTTTGCCAGTGATGTGCCATTTGTATGCAGTCACCACGTTCATGTCAAGCCCCGAGCCACGGTTCTGCAATTATTAACAACATTTCACGCTCGGCCGATCACTTTCAGCTTAGCCGCATGGTTGCCACAAACTTTTTAAATATAACAACGAAACAACTATCAGCCAGTAAAGAAAATCCAGTCCCATATGTGAGTGAGCAGTTTCTTAACAGCACATCCGCACATTACAAGCTAGTCAGTACCAGCCAGCCCACACGTGGGACGTCTGGCAATAAATTTACGTGTGATAGTGCCACTAAGTTTGAGAAAATTCTGAAGAGATTCAGTTATGCCTCTAATGTTACCATTAAAAGGTAAAAGGAAGTGTTTCTGCCAGAAGCAGCACACTGCTATGGAAGCCTGCATGCCATACGGGATCACACAGTTTCCTGCCACCCGGCAAAGGAGCATCTCCCGTCCTTACATTGGCCACTGTTACTGCCGGTACTCGATTACCCCACCAAAGAAGGATGAAAGGCTGAGTAGACCTAAGCTAACGCAGATAAATGACTTGCCCAGAGTAACTACAGAAGTTTCGGCTATACCAGGTGTCAACTGGTTAAGCCGGCCTTCTGCCCCGCTAGCACGGTAGGTGTGAATAACTAGCCCACAGTTGTTATGCAGTGACTGGCTTCAGCACAATTAGAACCCGTGGTTTTCAAACATAAGTCGAACGCGCTATCCAGTTGGCCACCAACGCCACCACTACATTGTGGTTAATACAATACACAGCCAATAATGCAGCAGTCTGTATTCTGTGCAAAAAACATAGAGTTTACTGTAACGAACTTGTAAGGGCTCATTCATAAGAGGCATGTGGATAGAGCATGGGAGAAAGGGTTTGAAGGCATGCTGATGTATGTTTTAGTAGTATGGCTACCAACTTTTCTGGTATGCCCACATTTGATATTTCAATACTAGTGCATTTGACATATCAGTACCAATGCATCTTAACAAGTGTACAAGTTATGCATTACAATCTAGTGGCTGCGTGGCGTGTCCAGTCACTGCTGCATTGTTGCAGTGACTGCAGTTACGTCACGTTTCATCAGCATTAGCCACTAGGCTTTGATGATGGTCACTAGAGATAAATTAACTGTAGCTGCTTGCCATCGGACATTCAGTCATTGCCCTCTCCATCTGTTTTCCGTCAATCATTCAAGACATTTCTTTTCCGCAAATCCTTCCTCCACATTTTATTATGACATTTTCATTTTCACCATAAGTGTTTTCAAGGACTCTGTAATTGTTTACTATTTGAGCGGTTGAGCGACGGTAACAATCATGATTGACACTGACATTGATCTGCATGAAATATGACAGCACTGGCGTAAAACTTAATAGCTGCAAATGCCCACATGATGGGCAGGGGAATGATTATGCCAAATGTGGACAAAAGCAAACAGGGATAGTGTAAAAACTACATATTTATTGCAAACATCCTTTACGGATGGTGGTATACCACCTCGGTATGTAACAAGCCAACTAGGTCAACTCAGCCTTGCATCCCTCTGGGGTCGGTAAATCGAGTACCAGCCTTAACCGGCTGGGGTAAAGGCGGGAATGTCACCTCTGCAGGGTGGCAGGTGATACTGTGTGATTCCATATGGTACATGAGTTCACGTAGCAGCGAGGCGTTTGCGAACTGCTATATGCGTTTACTTTACTTTACTAACAAAAGAAAACGATCATAATTGTGACAGTGTGACATTACACACATTACTCACCAGATACCACTGTTTTGGCCACATTGGATCAGTGAACAATGACTGTACGTCACGCTTCACTCTTCGCTTTGCCACTTGCTGCTCCACCCACTTTATCTAAAATTCCACAAGCAGAAACATTTCTGACTGAATAATTTATTTAAAAAATAAAAAAAGAAGGACTCTACACTAAATGCTATAAAAAAAACTAGAATCATGGGGCTATCATGCGGCGTTGTGTGCGTGATCCTACGTTTAGCCGTTTTGATACAATACCGGAGTGTGACAGACAGACAGACACACAGACACACGACGACGGCAAATACCGCGCTTAGCATAGCCTCGCGCGGTAAAACTGCAAAACTACTGACAGTGTTAACTAGAGGCAATTCTAAAGAGCAAATAGCATTTAACCTAACATAGATGTTTTAACTTTGACCTGTATATACATATTTTCCACGCAAGAGATCAACATACTCGCAATTGTGTTCACGATAAAATTTTCATCATCAGTGAAAATACGAAGTACAGCAGTACTGTAGCAGACTGTAAGCCAATAATGATGACACATCGACGGCAATCACAAAAAGAAGATAAAAAACAATCTTAGTAACCCGTGAGTCTTTACTCAATCGAACGTGGTGGACAGATTCTGGAAAGACTGATCGCTTGGCAACACGTGGATGTCGGAACTGATAATAACCAGGCATAATCTACAACATAATTGGCATGAGTAAGCAAAATGACTATCACATTAGATCACTGTCATAAATACACAATCGTATATGAAACTAATTGTGCACAATTCATTAATTACCTAGTTACACCATGGACAATGTATAAATTTAGAAAGCAGCAAACTTGATCAAATATCAACTAAGCCAGACTCAGTATAAAGCATGCTAAAACAATGCATACTAAAGTTTACGCACAGAAATCACAACGACTAAAATGAACCTCATTGACAAAAACGAAGCCATGCTGCGCAGCAATGCTTTGTGCTTCATCAACACCACCATCCAACTGCACAGCGTAATGATCAGTGAACTGGTTACACTGAACAATGGAGCTTGTTGACAGCAGCACAAGGCCGACGATCAGGACAACGTGCCACCAAGACTGCCATATTCCAGCAGTCATTTCATGAGATAGAGCACAAGTTGATTAACACCTTTGCTTTCATGCAACACTGCAAAATATGGCAGTCAGCAAATATACACCTATACACCATACTGTTAGTCAAGTGTTAACTGACTGTTATTAAACCTGATCGATATACATCAAAAGAGAACCTCTGGAAAAAGTGGGCCACATTTATACATGACTTTCCTTTAATCAAACCAACAGTGCCAAAGCACAATGGCTAGAATGTCGAATATAGTAGCATTAACGTTAATTTTGTCCTCTAAAAAAAAATTACTGAGGGTGCAAAGTAGGGTCTTGGCTCTGCAGCTGGATGGCTGTGCCCCCTCCCCAATGTAAAAATTAATTGCAAGACAATACGGCAACAGCTGCATGCACATAAAGTGACCCCCGTGTTTTAGGCACCAGCTAGTATTCGGCATGTGTCCCAAGCACTATACTAAAGAAAAGCACCGGTTCATAATTGTAAATTATCAAAGAATCAACAATTACAAGCTGCTATTATTCAACAGACAGCGCTAGTGTGCCAGTTACTTCACAGCTTTCAACAAACTCTTTATTTTAACAATGGACACTAATATTTCTCAAACTTCTATATTTTTACATATTATTATTAATAACAAACTGTTACTTATTCAGCAATTATTACCTATCTCTTACCTGTTTTAACGTAATTTTACAACAGAAAACACCATTAATGTTGTCTCAACATATGATATAATAGTCAGGTATGTCAGTGATGTCATGTCACAGGCATGGTTTATGTTGCCACCCATTTTCTGGCTTAAAATACGATGGAGAATGCTGGAAAAAACTGGCACTTTTCATCGCATTTTAAGCCAGAATTCCCCCCACACACAAAAAGTAATGCCGTACCTCAGTTTTTGCAGATGGAATAGTCTGCCACAGAATGTTATCGATTCAAGCAGTGTGAACGGTTTCAAAAATGCCTTGGACAAGATCAGGAAAACAACGATTGGCTTCTTTGAGGACTAGCCGGTCCGCCAGGCCCTACTGGCCTCATCTGCTCATAGCTGGTGTGGCCGCACCAGGTATGTTACCAGGTATGTTACCTGCAGTGTTTCCCGGAATTTTATCTCCCACCACCTGGCAACCCTACTAACGAGTGTCACTTTTGACTTGCCACCTAACCACTCCCCTCAACTTTGGCAAATCTTCCGGGTACAACAAGCACATTCTAATTATTGATGTCAAGCTTGCATTGCGTCGCATAAAATATAAAACGTACCCGCATAAAATACCCTTCGGATACTGTCAGAGAGACACCGACGCAGTAGTCGTCAATGCAACTATACAAAGTATATAATTCTACTATATATTGTACACATAGTACGTAACTTCCCAGTAAACAATAAACAACAACATCATCTTGTAGAATGTTTATTTAAGCCCGTTTTTAATCGACTACCAGAACCTAACAGGGCGTGGCTGTTAGTTGTTTATTTTTCACGCCGACCCAGTCAGCTTTCGGTATACCAGTCATGTGACTACCATGTTTACATACCAAACACTTACCAGACACGCCCTGTTAGTAGCACAAAAACGGGCCTTTAATTTATGGCTGTGTTTAGAGTACGGGTGCGAGTACTCGTTAAATTCGTACACCTCATTATGCAAAATGTATATTGGACCGACCGCCCCACGCCACTGCTGACCCGCGCCAGCGGTGCAGACCAGCAGATATCCCAGCATTCCCGGGCTGCGCACTGATTGGCCCCTGGCAGTAGACGCGGCCCTCGCCTTGGGACACGTCCTTATGTAAGGAGAACAGATCCATGCCACGGGCCAAATTTTGATCCTGGCGGCGACGCGAATTTGAACCTCAAAAGTACCACCTGTCCGGAATACCCACACCTGTAAATAAAAAGCAACTGCCCCACGCACTGCTCACCCCGCACTGTTGGCACGGGTCAGCAGCTATCCCAGCATTCCCAGGCTATGCACTGATTGGCCCCGGCGGCAGACGCGGCCCTTTCCTTAGGATACGTCCTCAGCCAGGGGTCAGTCCTGGGATGGGCCCAAAAAAATCATGTATGAGATTGGCGACGCTTGCCGTAAACATTGGTGCCATGTGACAAATACGGTTGAACAATTGTGCATGGCAGCTGTGAGTGGGTCAGCCACTACGGGCCGGTTGCACCATCCATACTTAACTTAAGTAGCCCTTAAATCTCCAATTAACTCGGACTTAAGTGGAGATTAGTATAAATGCGTTGCACCATCGCCACTTAACTGCTAATGGCC
>Ga0209782_1001284_pt1 | contig 12834 bp, 7 predicted proteins | sample WorMetmaBAHAMAS1_FD_187390 | JGI IMG/M metagenome (GOLD analysis project Ga0209782, IMG submission 187390) | Marine gutless worms symbiont microbial communities from Max Planck institute for Marine Microbiology, Germany - Inanidrilus... | ecosystem: Host-associated > Annelida > Digestive system >... | reverse complement strand
AAAATAAATAAAGAAAAAACATCGGTAAAATATATAGCCCTTCCGGCAACTTTGCCGAGCGGGCTAAAATAGGTCACCCGGTTCAAAAATTTGAGTGGAAACAGACGAAAGCGAATGAAAGAGATTGCATTAGGCCTACCTGCCGTGCTAACGTAGTCTGTAAAGATGTTACCAATTCGTCATAGACTTTACGACGAAACGCGTGCCAAAACTGGACCAAGTCGCTGATTAGACAATACTAAGAAATAAAAGAAAAACGATCGGGAATCGCGACAGGCGTAAGGCGTGTCTGAGACAGATCATGAGTGGAACCTGTAAAGTGTAAACTCATCACGTAACTAACATCCGAGAAGACCCACATGTGCTATTATGTCAACACATTGAACGTCGTGGTGACTTGTAAATCTTCGCGGTAACAGAAATCGTACACGAAGTAGCCACCGGGCACAACCGAACGAAAACTCCCTGCATAATCTCTGGGGTTAGTGGACCGATCTTCAACAAAATTGCACAGAATGCTGCACAAATTGTGCCCTTTAACATCTGTAAATCGGAATTGCGATATTCGAATCCGTTGCGAAATGCCAGCGTGTTGAAGAAAGGTCATTTCGCAAATTTTGCCCAAAATCGGTTAACTTGATATACACTGTGTCCACAAAATAGAGGCCAGTAGATTTTTTACAACAATTTTGGCAAATTTAATGCTACATTTATAATTTTTGGCAGGTAGGTGTGATGCACTGTTAGGACATCAATTTTCTCACCATACCCGTTTGTTTCTCTGCCTTACCTTGTGAAGTAACGTTCATGCAAAAATTTCATTTTTTTGTCACACTAGACAGTCGAATGAACAACAAAATTATAACATGACATTTAGTCCAGTCTGCAAGTTTATGAATTGCCAATTGATGCCAGTCAGAAGCGGTGTTCAAAGTTTCCATCATCTGCACGAACACATGCTGTGAGATGGCGACGCCACTGGCATATTGATGCGACTGTGATCGAGTGGTCGATCTTGCACTTTCAGTTTGGCATTTTTTTATTTATCATCAACAACAACAACAACAACAACAACACAACGTCACAAGGTAGTTGCGAGTCACAACTACATCATCACAAAGTAAGAGTGGCTGAGATGTGGTGATTAAATTTAATTATTGAGCTGGCAATTGTCAGTGTAATTCATGTGCCAAAAATAGTAAATAGCACAATAATCATATAAAAGTTATGACAACAAAGCTACTTTTTTCGTGGACACGGTGTAGTTCAAGCTCCAACAAATCGTATAACAAACCCAAAACAAATCGAACCAATATAATAATATTATTTTGAGCCTATATGGCCGCTATATGTTGCGTGAAAGCGCGTAGTAAACGTTTCCAGGTTTCGTGTACACTTTTATTTTCCCGCTTACGGCAGAGAGGAGATATTAAGCAATGCTGTGATTTGGCCGTCCGTCAGTCTATCTGTCTGCTCCACGCGCCTAGCTCAACAACGGTGCATTTTAGGCCCATGGTCACTATAGAACACTAATAGGAAACCGCATGCTGGAAGTCGACTTCACTGGTCAGCGTGGCTGTATACGGCAATAAATATTATCTAATATGTTTCACTCTAACAGCGGATAATTATTGCATGTTTGTAGGCCTGCAAGGAAACAATATTATCCAGCCTAATTCGAGGTAGAGTTTTCAGTTTTGACTTTTTTGCGCGTCAGCTGCTTGATTCATGACCAGTGATATGGCCATCAGTCGACTAATGATCATTCCTAGCCGACTGTGAAATCGTTGACATAACGAGGACTAAATTTAACAGTATAACTACGGTGCAAGTGTAATCAGCTGAATGCCATCTAGTTAGTTGAATAGGCTAATTTAGTGCCTGCAGGCGGGGCCCCTCCACTGCTCATTCTGAGCGAATCAATAGCTTGAGTATATATAGCTACCGAGCAGCATAATAGCGGCAATGATAACATCTCGTTATATGAACAAAATAATACTGCTAACTAGAAACCTAAGCAGTCATATCGACCTGCATAGCTACGCCGGCAGCGCATTTGATAACAACGTGACCTTCACCTTTGACCTTTTGACCTCAGGGTCAATGCACCCCGAGCGAATGACATGTTTGTCTACCCAGTTTGGTATTGGTAGCTCAAGTCGTTTTCCTATTAGAGCACGGAAACACGCTACACACACAGACAGACAACTCACACACGTCACTGATCACGATACCCACGCATCGGCTACCGCCGGCATGGGTAAAAATGGCAAAACAAGTTTCCGCTGCTGAAGACGAACCACGTGACGCGTTGCGTCATGCCTTGCATCATGCCGATGCTGTTGTACACAGACGTAGACGCTCAGTGTCACGAATTGGCGACGGTTGAGTCGACATGCCGTGGCATCAAGAGTTTGGGATAAAGTTCCAGATAGACAAAAGTACCAGTATTTTTGAGATATCCAAATTCCCTTGAAAAAAGTACGATAAGTTGACAAAAGAAATATGCTCTTGGCTATCACGTTTCAACAAACAGACCGAATCTTTTCCAATCCATCCAACAAAGGTGGCAGCCAAAACATTTCTCTGATCTTCAACTAATTCTTTAATCAGTTTCGGTTTTGAATGACTATTGACTGCACATTCACGCTACAGTTCAAATACAAAACGTAGGCCTACATAAAGTCGTGGCTCTGTCTTGATATGTTTCTCTTTTACCACTGGCCATTGTAGCATGTGTGACTTGTGTGTACGCTTTTCGGAAACACTTTCTATTGTAATTCTTGGCTCAGGAATTTGCACAAAACCGATGAGAAATTTTTGGGTAACTCCCATTCTCCCGAATACACCAGCTCAGCAGCTAGCACTAAGCTCTCGATAGCTGTTAAAATGCACCACAATAAATACAGATTTTAAATTGAACGCCGTATTTGAAAAACCTTCCGGGGCAAAACTTCCAGACCCCCATACCTAACGGGAAGGGGCGCCTCAGCCCCTCCCTACCTCACGCCCATAACCTCCCACTATAAAACCCTTGCATTCGACTTGTAAATTTTTCTAGCTCTTCTGAACTGTGGAAAGTGAAAGAAAGTATATAGGCGCCCCGGTCCCACATGTACACCATGAGGCAGAAAAAAGAACCACTTTTCGTTTATCAGTAAATCTTTTAATACTACAATGTTATTTGACAAAATTTGGTACTCTTATTGCTAATGAATATTATCATCGGTGCTACTTAAGTAATTTCTGGAATTTACATTAATTTCCGCACCTTTCTGTGCAAAAATGGTGGCGAAAGATATTACGTCATTACCATGGTGTTTACTGAAGAAGATCGTGTCCTAATAAAATTTCTGCGTCAGAAGAAACGCTACACAGTGCAAAATTAAATGCACGGAATTGTAGCTTATACTTTCCGTAATATATGTAAAAAAAATCACCAGTTTGTATCAATTATTTTAAACAAGAAGCATTTGAAAAAAATGTTGGGCCCATTCGCCACTGCGAGCCGCCGCACGCCGCCTGTTCTAATTTTACATTGCCATTCACCAGGTGTCGTTATTGTCGACACCACTACCAAGATGAGCCGAAGCCAGCTATAGCTATAGCGCAGGCGGGGTGCGACAGTTGCGACATCTGGTGAATGGCAATGTAAAATCGATGTCCACAACGACAACGACAACGCGTGACAGAGGGGACCGCTATGGCCCCATAGAATGGGCCCAAAAAGCACACAAAAGAAAAGAAAAGTGCTTCATTTCTTGCTGCCGCGCGGTGTACATATTTAACACACACGTCTCTGAATCGGACGCAGCAGTATTTCGCTGTCGTTGTCGCTGTTGTCCTGTAGTAAAGAGAATTACAGTAATCAAATCTGAACAGAGCTACCTCGAGTGGCGGGCCGTACGTGACGGCACGCGTCTAAGAAACTATATCGTCTGTACAGTCAGTTGTTGCCGTTTTGCGGCTGCGGCCACTTGCAGACAACCTCAGCGCATCTGACCCCATTTCAACTGACGATTTGTTTTCTAAACCGACTGCGCTGCACGTGATTGGTCGTTGCCACGTACGGCGAACTGCGTGGGTCGTGCGCCGTGAAGCGACCCGGGTTGCCGAGGCTTCGACAAATCACAGCGCACGAAGATGAACCGAGGCAGTTGAGATGAGGTCAGATGAGGTGAGATGAGATGAATGATGTGAACTCCCTCGACACGAGTAAGTTACAGTGAAACCAGTTTCAGATTCACTTGGCAGATTAAATGGCCTTTTAGATTAAACAACGTAATCCGTGATGAGCAAACAACAGTGACGTCATAGGACAGTTATCACCGAATCCGATACCGTTTTCAGATTCGTAGGCCTAAATCGGACTTTTTCACTTAATCTGAGACTGATTTCATTATGGATCCGAAATAGGACTCAGTAAACCGAATACCCCCAACGTTGACTAATTAACAGAAGAATAATTAGCAAGCCGTTTAGCTGTCCTTTATCCGTACTAGAACCACAACCCGACCGAGCTCGCAAGCCTACCAGCGAAGAAAAACATTTAAGCTTACGCACTGACTTTTCATCCTTGTCCGATGTATTTCACCAAGTTCTTCCATTTATTACGGTCCGCATAACACGTTCCATATTTGTCCGATCGGATCATTCCAGTAGTGTACAACCGTTGACCAGTTTTTTTTCGATAAACTAATTTGTAAGTTTACGGCGTAGTTACTAGTTTCGTATGCAATTATTGCATTTAATTCTTGCAGGGTGCTAAAATTATTGCACAGTAATGTTTTAGACGTGGCTTAATAACTGCCATAATTGCAGCCTGCAATTATTGCAACGTGTCGCATAGAAAAAAATTGCATGCAACAATTGCACATGAAACCACGGCATTAGATGTGCATTTCGTAATATTCATTTTCACCCTTTCGTTCGCGCCTGTTCTTCGCGCTCCCACTGTGATTAAGTTATCTGTTCGTATTCTCAGTTCAAGCATCATACATAAACATGTTACTTTATGTCCATATAAGTCAAATATCCATCTAATCATTCTCATCGCAGACAACTGAAGTGCGGTGATGTAGGCCTAACTGATTAGACGCGTGTGCAGTTTTACAACAGACGAATTATGCTAACAAATTTATTAAGCGTCATGGTTTATAGTCTGAAGCGCTGAACAGTATGTTCAGACCCCCCAGGGGACGTAGACCCCCTGACTTCAGATAACACCCCCTTCTCATCTGACCCCAATCCAGACCCCCTCTAGGAGGGTACATCATCCCTAAAGTAGCCATCGATGTATTACTACTTGGCTAGTAGTCTACTGTTAAGTCTATTATGTGCACTGTGCAAGAATAATAGGCCTACTGTAGCCTATGTGTTTTCAATTTCAGTGAATGTTTTAGCAATAAAATACGCACAGATGATGCACAGAAACCAGTTTTATAGGCACAATATTACACTGTACTTATAGCTTATGGGGGCTTCGCCCCCAGACCTCCACCAGGGCTCTGCCCCTGGACCCCGGTGGGGGACTTTAGTCCCCCAGACCCCTTGCTCTCCTGTTATACCCCGGCACTACATTCTAGATTATATGCCTGGCGCTGAATGCCGCTGATTCTAATTACTAGCTATAAAATTTATTAAAGCACTATGGATTAACTCAAGTTTGCATACTTGGGTCAGCGAGTTTTTGCATGAAAGGACACAAATTGTCAGAATTAAAATTCGCATTCTTATGAGTGATAAGTGGTGTTCCCCAAGAGATCTACAACTGAATAAGTATTTCATTTTCGTTGAATAAAACTAAAATGAAAACTAATACGACTTTGCAAGGAGAATTATAGATAGGCCTAACACGATGCGAGCAGACGGCCAGAGCACAGTCACAAGCGGTTACGCGTTGCTAACAGATGCGGGTCTAGGTCTAATCTCCGGAGCTTCATTCAGCTAATGAACTTGCACGCACAGACACACGGCAGTCATTAAGGGCGGCAGTACGTGCTACAGTGTACGTCAACGGCGCCTATACCAGCAGGCGCCAAGGGGGTGGTTCTAAAGAGGGCCAGGGGAGACACGCCCCCAATTAGAGGTATGCCCCACTGCCCCGAAACAATGATTTTTGTCGAGTGTAACTTGGTTTCTGGCTGGTATGAAAAAATTAGCGATTTATACGTTGGTTTTATGTCAAAAAATGCATAGAGGTCGTTACTATGCTGTAATCTAAGCAGATATACACACTTTTAACCTAATTTACTATATATCACTGCCTGTCTGTCTGTCTGTCTGTCTGTTTATTTTAACGCTTACTGTTCACATATTGAATATTGTATTGCATTTGTGTTGCATGCTAGTGGCCAGTATTGGCCCTTTGCTTTTCATTTAAATAAATATTTAAACATGTAACCAAAAAACAGTTTCGGTAGCCGGTTCCCCCTTGGAAGCCTCTGCCCCCACTGCCCTCCCCAAGATGGAGGTGCTAGAGCAGTCCCGGGCATGCGCACACAACTCAACAGGAAATTACGGACGCAGGTGTCGAACACCTTAATAGTCCGTGTCTATGTTTCATTCCAGTAAATCAAATAACATCACTTCATGACTGTTCTGATCGGTTTCCACTTCCAGTAAAATCAAACTTCACGTCCTGGCGCGACCAAATGTTATTTAAGCGGGCTTTAAATGCATTAACATTAACACGCTTCAACATTTAGGAGTCTGAATCGCTGCCTGAAATACATAGGAATGTTTTTTTATAGGCACACCCCACAGATCTGGCTGCGACAGCTGAAATTTGTAGTACAGGCCTACTCTGAGCACGGTAGTGTATAAAAGTAATAATAATAATAATAATAATAACGTTACTTTCCGTTATCGTTCCTTCAACTGCGGCGCACACAATAGACCACAACAAAGCAACTTTAGTTGCTATTTTGTCAAAATCAACGGAACAACATTAAACAACAACCAGTGACACAACAAAGTAAAGTCTCGACTTCATACCCAACAATAAGTAAGTAACCAGTCAATTTACATCGGTTCACTGGCATAGTGAAAGATAATAGGTACGAGAACAATAACGAATGACAACGACTACGTAAGTCGGCGGTTTTTCCTTTATAATTTGTACATATATTAAAATACACTATATACCGTCAAATTCCTGCTGCAGCCTATAAGAGAAATATGCGCAGCAGTCAACTGTTGCGGAGTGTTCACATCACTAATCTCATCTCACCACACCTGACCTCCATTCCATTCCATGTGAACTTTCTGAACTGAGTACGCTGCGATTGGTTGCAGCCACGGCGAACTGGGTCGTGCGTGGTGAAGCGATCCAGTTCGCCGGGGCTGCGTCCAATCAGTCTCAGCTCAGATGGAATGAGATCAGTTGAGATAAGGTCAGATGAGATGAGATGAAACGAATGACATGAACGCTCATTGAGAGCGAAGCTATCATAACCCCTGATGCATGACACTCGAAACGCATACATATACATAACATACAACGAACAGGACTAGCCTATAACTTCGTTGGTTGATTAACATGCAGTTATCATTAGCACGATAATAAAAAACAAAAATAATATAAAAGAAATAAATATACAAAGACAGAAGAAAAACAAAATACAACTTACTAACAATAGTAGAACACATAATATACATGTACATGTAGTAGATTACAGGTTACATCTGTACACAGAACACTACATCGTAACAATACAAAACATTTAACTAATTAGAATTAGTAAATATTGACTAATTAATTACTAATCATTAGTTATAGAACCATTTGCATGGTTAACGCTAAATGGAAAACTACTTATTCGCTGAGTTATGCTTTGACTTAAGCCGTGTTCACAAGTACAATATAACTATTAAACTACATTCTCATTTCAGACTCGATTATCTCAGTTATGAAATATGGCATTATAGGCACACTGATAATCTTTATTTAGCAGCAGCTGGTAGCAACACAATTATTACAGTGAAACATGATAAACAAATATAATGTTAAAGTTTCGTATGGATCTGTGTGGAAAAAAATAATTTAATAGTATTTTACAAGCATTTGTAGCTAATCTGACCTACAGAACAATATGCATGGTCTCAGTGACACCAGCCTAAAGTCCACCAAGCTTGCAGCAGCTACTCATTTCTCCATATACGCACACGGCAACAGTCACGGGCTGCGAGCGAAGCTCTAGTAAGTTTAGACTGATATGATCTTTTCCTTCCTTCTCGAAAAGTGATCGCTGAAAATCAGATTCCACGACAGGAAATCGACACTTGGAAAAGTCTGCAATTATAGCAGCTGCAGCAGCCACAATAGCACGAAAAAGTTAACAGCAAAGCAGCACCGAAATACAAAACGGCGAAAACGTTTCCGACGAATCGATGACGTCAAACGATACTGTTTCCATGGTGACCGGACGCAGTAGGTCTATCGCTGGTTTTGCCGTCATGGTTGTGCAGAGATGCAGCCTCCTGCAACCGGGCTATCATTGACGCCTGCAACAGCATCAGCGTTATCACATTCATCGTTATCATCACTCGAAAACCCAAGCAGTCCAGCATATCCAAACCGGCAGAGTTATTTGATAACCGCGTGACTTTGACTTTTTGACCTCAGCATCAATGCATGCCGAGCGACCGCTAGACACAGTATGTCTACCAAGATTGGTGTTGATAGCTCAAACCGTTTTCCTTTTAGAGTCAGACACACAAACAGACACACAAAGACACTAACACTACTGATCACCCTACCCATGTGACATCGGCTACTGCCACCACTTGTCATCATTAGCCACCCGCCAGAAAACGGCTTATGTTTTTCCACATTACTTTTTTTCTAGACAATGAATCTAAGGTATAGTAATTTATCTGTTAAAGTAACATGCATATTTTGCGGCAGGCAGCTATCGCGGCAATCCAACTGAATAATTGCCACCCATCTCGTATTTAAAATTTACTATCAACAACTACTCACCACCATAGTGGTCCGACCACTGTTACAGTTGGTCCAGTGCTTTTCTATTTGTGTGTATGAACAATAACTTTTCGATTAAATGATCTCCGACTGGGTTATTTGGCAAGCTGATTCATATTCATAATATTAATATCTAACTCAAGTTCGGGAGTCAAGGTTACAAATCAAAGTTCACAGTCACTGGACAAAAATATAGCCAAAAGTGGTCAGTGTAAACTCAAGTGAGGTCTTTCTAGTTATTGTAGTGGGATAACCATCCCATCAGCCATCAACTGAATGTCAGGTTGGTTTTGGTCACTGCGCCGAAACTGGTACAATACACAACTTTCAGTTATGGACGAAGGTTTTCGGCCAAACGGTATCTGCCTGAAACTTTTGCCTGTATGGCTTATTCTGCAAAACCTTTTTATGCTTTAACAAAGGATGAAAATAAAAATGACTGTTTTCGTTATAGGCCTATGAGTTTAATTATGTAGATGTAGTGACAACTGAAAAATTTGGTTTTAGTGTTCCAGCAGTTTTTTGAGATAATGTTTTCCAAACAGTTATCATAAGCGCGCGTACAGAACAATTTCTCAATGGAGCATAGAAGTAAGTCGTTCAATGCCGCGAAAAAAACTCGGGAATATGGCAAACATATCAACCGAGTAAAAATGGTCAAATTAAGAAAAAATAGCTTCATTTAAATTTAATATCAAGCAGTTAACTACAAAAATTGTAAAAAAACACTCTAAATTTATTGCAATAATGCACTGCCAGTCTATACTTCAACTTCGACAACTTTGCATGCATGAATAATGTCCAGTAAACACTAGGACGACAAAAGGCGTTCAACTAATCTGCCAAAAATTCTGCAATCCAAGTCATCAATGAATCATAAATCGAAAAAATAGATAAAATGAGAGGCAGAAGTCAACTGACCAAAGGATCATCGTCATCGACGAGTTGTTCGACTTCCGGCGGAAGTTCTGACGGCTGTGTCACGTGACGAGTATCAGCTAGGCTGGTACTCGGAAGTCCGGCATAACCGACGTCTTCCGGTCTGAGCCTGAGCAGCGGCAGATCGTGGTGATGTGGCGCAGTCTGCAGTGACTTTGAGTGTGAGCGCCACGGGTAGGTGGCAGTCAGCCAGTCAGCCAGCTCTTCCCACGCACTTCGACAACCGCGCGACTGATATGCACACAGTATAAATACATCCAAATATATACATAGGGTCACGGGCTTTATAGTAAGGGGGCGTTGGGTTTTGGGATGGAGAAGGGAATCTAAGCCCCTCCATTAGTATGGGGGCCTCAGGACTTTGCTTCAGATAATGTCTTTGAAATATGACGTTAAAATCTGTTCATGCATTTTACTAGCTGATGACTGGGGGCATTCGGGGGAGAGAGTTACCCAAAAATTTCTCAGAGCAATTTTGTCTAAATCTCAACCCTTTATTAAAGGCAACCCTCGGAGGGGGGTTCAAACGGTCAACCCTTAATCTGCATAGGGTGGAGTAATGTCTGCATAATTAATCTGTGGTCACATGACGCACTGTGTGAATTTATGTGGAGACAGAAAAAAATTGCAAAACAGAAAACTGCAGTAATTATGAGTTTGAGGTTTCATGGAATAATGTGGTAACAAATTTTTGCTTTCACTTAGTGTAGTGTTATTATAAAAATGAGGTGAACTAAGCAATGGGGGGGCGCGTTCCCTCCCCCCCCTCTGATAGCAAATGATGTCGGCAGTTTTGCACGTGTTTGTTAAATTTCGTGCATTTTGTCCCAGATAACCACCAACTACCCAGACAAAGCGGTATCACCTAGTCCGCCCCTGAGTTCACCACTGTTAGTTACATTTCTAAACATTAAATGAGTAGCACAGAAACAGAAAATCCGTTGATAGTCTGACCTGGATTTCGTCACGCACGGCCTCAAGTAAGTAAGGCACGATGGAATAGTTCCAGAGATCTGTGAACCACATTTCAGCATCTTTGTAGTCCATTGGACACGACAGAAACAGCCGAGGACCTACATTAACAAATAATGCTGGCAGTTTAATTGTAATCCAAAATGCAAAAAAAACTTGAGTAAACTTGACTAATTAAATCCATTATTATTCATTATCATAAGTCACTAATGAACTTAATTAATATATACTTACTCATGACAGCTACATTTTTCTGGTGCCGTCAGCAAATGTGCAACAGTACGCTGTTTGTTCTCACAGTAATTTGCATTTACGTATAACAAAGTTAAACACATCTAGACAACTAACTATCAACTTAAGAACCAGCGTCAAAAATTTCCCCAATGCACAAACTAAAGATGCATTCACACATTTCACATCATTCACCACATATCAAATGAAATGAACCGAACCAGGTCCCCTCCTTAAGATTTTAGTCCCAAGGAGCCTTCCCTATACCACTCAATTAAGTTCAGATGAGATAAAACAAGATCAGTTGATACTAACGTTCCTCAAAAAGAAAGCATAGGTTCACAGGCTATAACTCCATTCGTTCGACTTACGACAAGTTGTACAATAAATCAAAATGACTACAGCAAATCCACAACATCTGGCCGTGTTAAAGCATCGTGGAGTTGGTGCAAAAAACTGTTGTACAACCAGTCCTCAACAAGCCCACAACAAATCAAACCAATGGAGTTTGAGCATAAGCGAACGAGACCGATGGTAATGTCGAAGTTGCTCTGCGACTCGAGGAACCGGTTGACGTGCTGCCAGACCTTGGGCAGCCACTCGACGACCCTTTCCACGACCATCAGGCCGCTTCCAGGACCCGGAACGTCGGCCACCGCAGTCTTGGCAGTCGCGCTGGCCAGCTGGCGGCGAAGGTGGCGACCGAGGAAACTGCGAACTGGTTCGATGTGGTTGGCGTAGAGGATCCAGCGGAAGTTGTGATGTACTTGGAGGTCAGCAGGGCACGTCGACGACGTCTGGTTCATTGTGCCGATCACGTACGGACTGCAACAGAACACTGCCGTATTTCATACAGTTGTTTCGTATAGACACTTGAAACTATTTTAGCCTCATCATATAACGAAAGTGGTTGTATGATACTCCGTGTAACTGCTTCTTCTTGTTGTTCTCTTTCATGCAGATTATGACTGTTTTGTTCACTTTAATGACTTGTAACTCGGCAACGGTTCCGCCCAGAGCTAAGGTCACCACAAAACACTAACAGGAAGTCATACGTTGCAGTCAAACGAAACCATTGGCGTGCTGCTTAGTTGACCAGAAGTGCCAGGAGTCGTATTCTGGTATCTTAGGACTTCGGTACTCGACAACTCAGCAGCTATGGGCAGATAGAGGACATGTTGAGTAACCTCTCTACATTTTTAATCCGTTTATTTGTTCAAGGAAAACAGTGATTAACTTAATGCGTTACGTAAGTAGAACACGACAACAAGGCATAAGAGTGCCCACAGTAACAGTGGTATTTAAAATGCATAATTGTCACACAAAAAATAGAAACATAAAACACATGACAGAAATCTGGTGAGCTTTAGCCAAGTAACCTCGGTCTTTACAAAGGCTAGATTGTGTGAAAATGCAGACTACGCAATCGTGCAGATTTTGTCCTAACGCTACCTTACGCTTTTTACAAAATAGGCGTGGCCAAAGGCGTGACCAGGCGAGCTTACACTGGGCTTTACCACGCATTTTCTAATTATTTAGCCCGCTCGACAAAAGTTGCCGAAAGGGCTATATGTTTTACCGACCGTAATTTCTATCTTTTTTTTCTTTTTTAGCCCGATCGGCAAAAGTTGCCGAAAGGGCTATATGTTTTACCGACCGTAATTTAGCCCGATCGGCAAAAGTTGCCGAAAGGGCTATATGTTTTACCG